>OZSS01000237.1_pt1 | contig 25658 bp, 23 predicted proteins | sample 1779911 | NCBI WGS metagenome assembly OZSS01 (sample SAMEA2603589, study PRJEB24840) | metagenome | biome: Water; feature: Photic zone; material: Seawater sample | place: Mediterranean Sea | collected 2013-11-12 | depth 10 m
GATTCGAACCCCCGGAGGTGTGACCCTCAACAGTTTTCAAGACTGCCGCATTCGACCACTCTGCCATTTCTCCTTTGAGCGAGCCGCAAATATACTATGCTTTTTTAGATTAGAAAATATTTCTTCGTTTCCTGCATTCTTTAAAATAAGTTATCTTTTGAACAATGAATGAACTTTGGGAAATTCTCCTTCTTTTTAGTATAGGTTTCATTGCCGGAATTATAAATACTCTCGCAGGTGGTGGCTCATTGTTAACGCTACCCATATTGATTTTTTTAGGCTTACCGCCTCATGTTGCTAACGGTACCAACAGGATTGTAATTTTATTCCAGTCAATCACAGGCACGCTTGGTTTTAAAAGTAAAAAAGTCAGTTCAGCACCACTAGATGTTTATTTAGGAATAACAGCAACACTTGGGTCTGTGTTAGGAGCACAAATTGCGATTGAAATGGAAGCAGCTTTATTTAATAAGATACTGGCGATTCTTATGGTTTGTGTGGGATTATTAATTCTGTTTCAAAAGAAACAAAACTCTTTTGAATTATCTCCTCAACTAGGAGGTAAAAAAAGAATAATATCAATGATACTCTTTTTTTTTGTAGGAATTTATGGGGGTTTTATTAATGCTGGAATCGGTTTTGTTATTCTTTTGATTCTTATACAAATAAATAATTTATCTATAACTCAAGCCAATTCAGTTAAAGTGGCAGTGGTCACAATTTATACCACAGCAGCTCTTTTACTTTTTACCTACAATCAGTCAGTATCATGGAAACTAGGGTTGTGGATGGCTTTAGGTAGTGCCCTATCAGCATGGATCACCAGCCGCTGGTCTGTCAAAAAAGACGACCGAATGATTCGCTTGTTTTTATTTGTGATGGTTGTAATACTAGCAACCAAGCTATGGTTAGATCAATAGCCAACTTGTCCCTCTATTGTTAATCCATATCCTGTTATACCTATACGTTGGGGTTGTTTGGTGTTACTAATGACACGCAGTTTTTTGATGTTTAAATCATGAAGAATTTGCGCACCGATGCCATAATCTTTATCATCCATGCTCAACGGTGGCGCCTTCATGACTTCACCTTTGTTTTGCAGCTCTTTTAGTGTTTGAATGCGGGACAAAAGATCTTCAGGCACTTGTTCTTTATTGATAAAAAGCATTGCCCCTTTGCCTTCTTTTTTAATGACTTCAAAAATTGAATCAAGACCTTGCTGTTCACCCACGGTCAGCATCCCTAAAATATCATTGCTGATTTTAGAAGAATGGATTCTTGTTAAAACACTTTCTTCTTCGTTCCATTCACCATAGGTTAGTGCTAAATGGATTATTTTATTGGTTGTTTGTTCATAGGCTCTTAATCGAAATTTTCCATATAAGGTTTCAATTGAAGTATCTATTTTTTTGACTATCAAGCTGTCTTTTTGCATTCTATAAGAGACCAGATCTTCAATAGAAACAATTTTAAGATTTAATTTTTTTGCCACCTGTTGCAATTCTTGCAAGCGTGCCATACTGCCATCTTCATTCATTATTTCTACAATAACACCCGCAGGTTTTAGACCTGCAAGTCGAGCAAAATCAATAGCCGCTTCTGTATGCCCTGTTCTTCTTAAAACGCCTCCTTCTTTGGCAATTAGAGGAAAAATATGTCCTGGTCGTGAAAGGTCTTCTGCTTTTGTTTTTGGATCAAGAAGGGCAGCAATTGTTCTAGCTCTATCTTTTGCTGAAATTCCTGTAGTGACCCCCTCTCCTTTGAGGTCTACAGAAACAGTAAATGCGGTTTCCATCGGGTCAGTATTGTCAGATACCATTTTTTCAAGGGCAAGGGCTTTGCATCTCTCTTCTGAAATAGGAGTACAAATCAATCCACGACCATGGGTTGCCATAAAATTGATCATCTCAGGCGTAACCTTTTCTGCAGCAGCAACAAAATCGCCTTCATTTTCTCTAGCAGCGTCATCAACTACTATAATTACCTCTCCTCTGGCAATCGCATCTATTGCTTCCTCAATTGTGTCTAAAGGATTATTTGTCATTAAATTTTAATTTTTTAAAACGTTGTTTGAAAAACTTTGCGATTTTTTGAATCCTCAAAAATAGAGAATCAAATGAAACAAACCCTTTGTCAGAAGAAGCTCTTTGTGTTAGAAAAATAGCAAAAGGAGTTAGAATTAATGTGGATAACCAAGCACCAACAACTGGGTTTAGACTATTGTCTTCAGCTGCATTTTTACCAAAGACGCCAATAAAATGATAGGTTAAAAAAATGATGACAGATAAAACAAGGGGCATTCCTATTCCTCCTTTTCTGACAATTGCTCCCAAAGGAGCTCCAATAAGAAAAAGTAAAATTGAGGCAAAAACTAATGAATACTTGTCTTCCAATACAATTTTATGTTGATTAATGTTTTTTTGTGTTACAAAATAAAGTTGTCTTTTTCGATTTAAATCCCGCAAATAGGGTCTTAGTTGATCGATACCCGTGGTGAGAATTTGATTGTATTTCCAAGGAGCATCATCCTCTAAAAAATCTAATGGATTTTTAGGAAAAGTATCAATGCTAACAGCATTGGGTGTCAGTCTTTGTACATCTCCGATGATGCTCGATTTCACAAAGTTTTCACTGAAGGCAGCACGTTCTTCTTTAAAATCACGTTCCAAGGTATCTATACTAATTTTGAGTTGATCAGTTTTTTGCATTCTAAACGAGCTCTTAATGTCCTCAGCTTCCAAATCGACGTCATTGAAATTGGAAAGATCAATGTTCATTATATATTCTTCAAAATAGACTTTAGCGTGAGGAACTCTGGCTTGATCAGATTTTTTTTTAGCTTTTATAGATTCATATCGATTTCCTTCAAAAAGAACTAGTTGTAAATTGTCATCAGTAGTTTTGCTTCTGAGCTCACCCCGTTTTGCTTTTATCACAGTGCGGTTGATTCTATCGGGATAATATTCATGAATAATTACATCTTCGAGAAACCTTTTATTTTCTCCATATTTTTTTTCCACCTTGATATTAATATTGCCCACTTCATTAAAAATCCCTTCTCTAATGGCTAACTCAGGTTTCAGTTTTTTTAAGTTTTTCCTCAAATTATATGACTTTAATTCGCCATAGGGAATCACATGATTGGAAAAATAAAAAGAGCCAATGCCTAAGATGATGTGAAAAATAAATAAGCCGGTCAAAGCGCGTTGCAGAGATATACCCGTTGATTTCATTGCGGCAAACTCATAATTTTCTGCAAAGCTGCCATAGGTCATCAAAGAGGCAATAAGAACCGACATGGGCAAGACCATAGGGACAAGTTTGGGTGAGAAATAGAGTAGAAATTTGGAAATAATAATCAGGTCTAATCCTTTTCCTGCTAATTCATCGATATATAACCAAAAGGTTTGTACAACAAAAATGACCATACAAATGACGAAAACAGCAGCCAATCTTGACAAGTAACTTTTTAAAATGTAGCGATCTATAATTTTCAAAACCTACTCGTTTATATAATAATCCGGATAGTTGTTTGGTTTAAAAGAGAAAAAATCTTCTGCAATGGGTTGATTGACCATTTGATTGTTAAGCGTCAATGTGGTTTGCGTTCCGTTACTTCCTACTTCAATCAATCGGTATATGGAGAGTGCCCTGACATCAATTCCTAAAAGTAAGTGTTTAATGTCTGGATTTTCCTCACTTGGAATAAGCTTTATGTATTGAATTGATCTACCCTTTACAGATTGTTTAATGTCCATTTGATAGTCATAGCCCTCCAAATAAAACCGAAGCAACTCATTTGGATTAATACCCAAATCGTCTTCGCTATTATCAGATACTGTAATTTCTTCATTTTCAGGAACAATAGTATATGTTTTTTCTCCATCAAAGAGTTGAGTCATTCCCATAAAATCTAATTTATATCGCTCTCCAGAAACCACCACCTTGCCTTTGGTCTCCTGTCTAATATCTTCTTGTCGGTTATTTAAAACGTAGGTGAAATTAAATTGTTGATTGTCAAAGTGGCTCATTTTTTCAGCTACAGCATCCAATATTTTTTTTGCCTCCATAGAAGTTTGCCCTTCTAGAGGAAGTAAATTTAAAGTGAGCGCAAGGACTAAAAACTTTAATTTCATTGAGATTCATTATTTAAAAACCGTTCGAGACTGGTTAGGTCAGCTATGAGTACTTGCCTGGCTTTACTTCCTTCAAAGGGTCCCACAATTCCAGCAGCCTCCATTTGATCTATAATCCGACCTGCTCTGTTATATCCTAACTTTAACTTGCGTTGCAAAAGTGATGCCGAACCCTGTTGGGCAACAACTATCACCTCTGCAGCTTCTTTAAAAAGGGCATCGCGATCTGAGGCGTCAAGATCTTGTAATCCTTCATTTTCACTTCCACTATATTCTGGCAGCAGATGTGCTTCTGGATAGGCTCTTTGAGAACCAACAAAAGCGGCAATTTTTTCTACTTCTGGAGTATCAACAAAAGCACATTGCAAGCGGGTAAGTTCATTCCCTTGGGTATAGAGCATATCTCCTCGCCCAATGAGTTGTTCTGCCCCTCCGCTGTCCAAAATGGTTCTTGAATCAATTTTTGAAGTTACACGAAAAGCGATCCGAGCAGGAAAATTGGCTTTAATCACTCCAGTAATCACATTCACCGATGGCCGTTGTGTGGCTATAATCAAATGTATACCTACCGCACGGGCGAGTTGAGCCAACCTGGCAATAGGCGTTTCAACTTCTTTGCCAGCGGTCATAATCAAATCTGCAAATTCATCAACAATCAAAATGATGTAGGGCAAAAAGCTGTGTCCCTCTTCAGGATTGAGCATTCTCGATTTGAACTTCTTATTATACTCTTTTATGTTTCTACACAACCCATTTTTTAGGAGTTCGTATCGGTTATCCATTTCAATGCAAAGCGAATTTAGCGTATTGATCACCTTGCTATTGTCAGTGATTATTGCCTCTTCGCTGTCTGGCAATTTTGCTAAATAATGGCGTTCAATTTTATTGTAGATGTTTAATTCAACTTTTTTAGGGTCTACCAAAACAAATTTAACTTCGGCTGGATGTTTTTTATAAAGCAAAGAAGAAATAACAGCATTTAGCCCAACAGATTTTCCTTGACCTGTAGCACCTGCCATAAGTAAATGAGGCATTTTGGTTAGATCAACCACAAAAGTTTCATTACTGATGGTTTTTCCGAGGGCTAGGGGAAGCTCCATTTCTGCATTTTGAAATTTGGTTGTACTCAACACAGAACGCATTGATACGATACTTGGATTTTGGTTGGGTACTTCTATACCGATAGTACCCTTTCCAGGTATAGGAGCAATAATTCGAATACCCAATGCAGAAAGTGAAAGGGCAATATCGTCTTCTAAATTTTTAATTTTAGAAATTCGAATTCCCGCATCAGGAACAATTTCATATAAGGTTACAGTAGGCCCAATGGTCGCTTTGATATGCCCTATACCAATTTTATAATTATTTAACGTTTCTACAATTTTATTTTTATTTGCTTCAAGCTCTTCTTGATTTATGGTAATGGAACCGTCTCCATAGTCTTTTAACAGATTAAGGCTAGGAATTTGATATTTGCTTAGAGCAAGCGTCGGATCAAATAGACCTTGCTTTTCTACAAGTTCGTCAGCCAGTTGAGAAGCTTCTTCTTCAACGGTTTCAATTTCCATTGGGATAGATTCAGAACCACCTGGCATTAGAATTTCTTCTTGTTCTTCAACGGTTTCGAGCTTTGGATTTATAGAAAAATTTTCTTCTTTGTTGAGATCTACAGGCTCTTGATTTTTTAGCTCATTTTCAGGCGCTTCAATGGTGTCATCTTTCTTTGAAGGAGGAGTAGCAAACCAACTTCTAACCCTTTCGGGAGTCCAATCAAGTTCAATGACTACAAAGCAAAGGAGTAGAAAGGTTAGCAAACTGGCCAATCCAATAGTGCCCATATAAGTGCTCATCAAAATGAATATTTCATATCCCACAACACCACTTAAAATAGGGTTAAATTCATAAAAAAAACCCATACAAACACTAATCCATAGGATATGTAGAATTCCCCAACTCCATTGTTTCAACAAACTTCTTTTTGAAAAATTTAAAAAATAGGATAATCCAGTGATTAATAAGAGGTAAGTCAAAAGGAAGGCGCCTAGACCAAAAAGCTGATAGACTAAAAAGTGACTAATATATGCCCCAAGCTTTTTTAAAATGTTTTGACTTTCTACTTCAGGATTGGCAAAATTTTCTAGCGTACTAAAATCATCTTGCCAATTTGTGAAATAGGAAATAATAGCAAGGAACAATAATAGAGCCGCCAAGATCAAAAAAGCACCAAAAAGCACATGTCTTTGCCTTTTTAGTTTTGTCGATGCTTGAGTTGTAGTTGTTGATTTTTTTTGTTGTTTGCTCATCAATGCAGAACTGTAAAACAAAAATACAAATTCAAAAACAATAAAACTCTGCTTTTAGTTTTCCTTTAATGATTTTATTTTGAGGTGTAAAGCAGCAAAAAGTAGGGTCATAAAGGGGCTTATCCAATTAAAAAAAGCATAGAAAAAATAACTACTCACGCTCACGCCTAAGACCCCAGACTGATATGCCCCACATGTGTTCCAAGGAATCAATACTGATGTGACGGTACCTGAGTCTTCTAAAGTTCTACTTAAGTTTTCGGGAGCTAGGTTTCTGTCTCGATAGGCTTTAGCAAACATTTTACCTGGAATAACAAGTGATAAATATTGATCAGAAGCACTAATATTTATTGTGATACAAGAAATAACAGTACTTGCAAATAGTTGAAGAGTGCTTTTCGCCCATTGGAGTAGTGCATGGCTAATACGCTCTAATGCCCCAATGGCATCCATAACACCTCCAAAAACCATGGCACAAATGATAAGCCAAATGGTCCCCAGCATTCCTCCCATACCCCCTGATGTAAAGAGATCGTTTAGTAGTTCGTTTTCTGTTTCTATAATAGTTTCTGTGGTTATTGTGTTTAGTAGAGTTTTGTATGTGGTAGTGCTATTTAGTATAGAAGTATTACTTAATTCTAACAACAGTTGTGATTGAAATAAGATTGTAAATAATCCTCCGAGGAGTGTGCCCAAGAGAAGTGCAATAAGAGGAGGACTTTTTTTAATGATTAAAAAAATGACGGTTAGAGGAACCAAAAAAAGCCAGAGGTTGATAGTAAATTTGTTTTCAATTGCTCCTAACATTTGTTCTATGTCTGCTTGACCACTGGGGGTTTGAAAAAAACTTAAGAAAATAAAAATGACCAATGTAATTGAGATACTGGGAATGGTTGTATAAGTCATGTAGCGGATGTGCGTAAATAAATCTCCCCCTGCCATGGCGGGAGCTAAATTGGTAGTATCGCTCAAGGGCGAAAGTTTGTCTCCAAAGTAGGCTCCAGAGATAACTGCTCCAGCGACCATGCCTACAGGCAACCCTAATGCTTTTCCAATGCCAATTAGAGCAATGCCCACAGTAGCGGAAGTGGTCCAGCTACTTCCAGTGGCGATGGAAATTATAGCGCAAATAATCACACAAGCAGGTAAAAATATTGAGGGATGAATTAATTGTAAGCCATAATAAATCATGGCAGGAATAATTCCAGAAACCAACCAAGTTCCAGCTAAAGCCCCTACAAAAAGAAGAATTAAAATGGCTCCAGTGGTTGCCTTCAAATTGGTTCCAATGGCTTCCATCATGGCTTTATAAGACACTTTTTTTCTAAACCCAATAACCGCAGCAACCGCAGCACCAATCAATAAGATAAATTGATTAGATCCTCCTAAAGCATCATCTCCAAAAACACTAACATTGAAACCTAATAGAGTGATCAAAACAACAACAGGAAACAGGGCAGTGCTTAAAGTAAGGGTGGGCGAATTTTCGCTCATAATAATGGTCTTAAAGCAATAGTACAATATTTATTCGACGCCACTATTTTCTCTTTCTGTTTTTATAATGTAAATATATTGTATTTATAAAACCCAATACAACGCCTACGCCTATTAAGATATAGAAGATGGTGAAAATTTTACCAAAGGTTGTTTGAGGTGAGAAATCGCCATAGCCAATGGTGGTTAGTGTGATGACAGAAAAATAGGCAGCATCAACCCAGGACCATCCTTCAATATAGTGATAGCTCAACGTGCCGATAATGAGAATTAATCCTGAAACCCATAGCAATTGTCGATATTCTCTGTCTTTCAAAAAAGAAAAGATGATTCTAATGAGATACATTAAAATTAAATGTTTAGTGTTTTGTATAAATAAGATTTTTCAGAGACCACTCGGAAAAAAGGGTGGGTAAGAATGTGAAAATAGATGTAGCAACAATAAGAAGAAAAGAGGTTTTCATATTTGGGGTTTATATTTAATTAAAATTACAAAAAACCATAGAAACATTTGTAATTTTGTAGAAAACAAATATTTCAATTCTATGAGTGTATATGATGTTGCTGTGATAGGGTCAGGACCTGGAGGCTATGTGGCTGCCATTCGCTGTGCCCAGTTAGGCTTAAAAACAGTTTTGATTGAAAAATATGATACCTTGGGTGGCACATGTCTCAACGTAGGTTGTATTCCCTCAAAATCACTTTTGGATTCTTCTCACCACTACGAAGAAGCAATTAAAAACTTCACTACCCATGGTATTGAAATTAGCGGTGAAATCAAATTAAACTTCAAACAAATGATTGATCGCAAAGTTGCTGTAGTGGATCAAACTACGAAGGGAATTGATTATTTGATGGAAAAAAATAAAATTACCGTTCTACACGGGGTAGGAAGTTTTGAAGATGCTACTCACATAAAAATTGATGGAAAGGAGAGCCAAACTATAGAGGCGAAAAACTCCATCATTGCAACCGGTTCAAAACCAGCAACATTACCTTTTATTGAGATAGATAAAGAACGTATTATTACTTCTACTGAAGCCCTTTGTCTCAAAGAAATTCCCAAAAAACTTGTGGTCATTGGTGGAGGTGTAATTGGTTTAGAACTTGGGCAGGTGTATTGCCGTTTGGGATCTGAAGTTTCTGTCATAGAATATGCAGATCGCATTACGCCAATCATGGATGGTGCTCTCTCTCGCGAGTTAATGAAAGTCATGAAAAAACAAGGTGTTAAATTCTTTTTGTCGCATGCTGTCAATAAAGTAGAACGAAAAAAAGAAATGATCTCAGTTACTGCGCAAGATAAAAAAGGAAATTTAGTCCAATTTGAAGGTGATTATTGCTTAGTTTCAGTAGGAAGAAAACCTTTTACAGAGGGCTTAAATGCTAAAGCAGCGGGGATAACCCTAAACGAAAGAGGTCAAATTGAAGTCAATGAATCTCTTCAGACCAATATACCAAACATTTATGCTATTGGCGATGTGATTCGAGGTGCCATGTTGGCTCATAAAGCCGAGGAAGAAGGAGTTGCCGTGGCTGAACGCTTAGCAGGTCAAAAACCTCATATAGATCATAATCTGATTCCTAATGTAATTTATACCTGGCCTGAAGTTGCTGCTGTAGGCAAAACAGAAGAAGAACTAAAAACTATTGGAGTTTCTTATAAAGTGGGGCAATTTCCTATGCGCGCTCTAGGACGCGCTCGCGCAAGTATGGACACTGACGGCTTTGTTAAAATATTAGCAGATACCAATACAGATGAAGTATTAGGGGTGCATATGATTGGAGCACGTGCAGCTGATCTAATTGCTGAAGCAGTAACGGCAATGGAATTTAGAGCCTCGGCTGAAGATATAGCTAGGATGAGCCATTCACACCCAACGTATGCTGAGGCTGTAAAAGAAGCCGCTTTAGCAGCCACTGAAAACAGAGCCCTACACACTTAAGATAGCATATCAATTTTAAAATACTTTTTTAGGTCGATAGATTTTGCAAGTTGCAGCGTTCATTAAAGAACATCTTTAATGAGTCTATTTTTAGAAATATTTTGATTCAAATTGATTATCTTGCTATAAAATAAGCCATTTTGAAACGAAGAAATTTCATAGCAAACACCACTAAAGCATCAGCAGTATTTAGTATTATACCTAGCCATGTATTAGGTTTTTCAGGAACAAGTCCAAACAGTAAAATCCAAATTGGTTTTATTGGTGCAGGACGCCAGGGTAGGGGGCTGATGACCAATTTTGTGAAGTATGATGAAGCCGCTGTCATTGGAGTATCAGATGTTGATCAACTCAAAATGGATTTCTTTTCTGATACCTACAGAAAAACCGCATTAAGGAAGGATAAGGTTATAAATAAAATTGAACATTTTCCAGCCTATAGAGATTTGCTCAACAGAAATGATATTGATGCTGTTGTGATTGCTTCTCCAGACCATTGGCATGCTCAAATGGCTATTGACGCTGCGAAAGCTAGAAAAGATATTTATTGTGAAAAACCACTTTCAAGTAGTGTAGACGAGGGGCGAGCCATGGTCAATGCCGCTAGAAAATATGATGTGGTTTTTCAAACGGGGAGTATGCAGCGTTCTTGGAGAAATTTTAGACATGGCGTTGAACTCATTCGCAACGGTCATATTGGTGAAATAAAAACGGTAAACGTATGTGTGGGAAGTCCATGGAAAGCGTGTGAACTTCCTGCTCAACCCACTCCAGAAAATATTGATTGGAATGAATGGATAGGTCCAGCACCCTATCGAGCATATCACAGAGATTTAGCTTGTCCTCTTGATGATAATAGATGGGGCATGTGGAGAGATTATAAGCCTTTTGGTGGTGGAATGATTACCGACTGGGGCGCCCATATGTTTGATATCGTGCAATGGGCACTCGATCAAGACGCCAGTGGTCCAGTGACTTTTACACCCCCAAACCAACGGGCTGAAATTGGGTTGGCTTTTACCTATAAAAATGGTATCACAGTTAGTCATACAAATTGGGGAAGAAGATGCAACGAAATTCAATTTATTGGAACGGAGGGTCGTCTTGAAGTGAGTAGAGATTATTTGAAAACCTATCCTGATTCAAACCTAGCTAAAGAAGACCTACCTGATTCAGCAAAAAAAAGAGTCTATTTTAGTGAAAATCATCATTTAGACTGGTTGCAAGCTATAGAGGAAAGAACTAGGCCTATTTGTGATGTGGAAGTAGGGCATAGAACGGCATCAGTATGCAATATTGCTAACATTGCCTATGACCTTCAAAGACCTTTAGTTTGGAATCCTTTCACAGAAAAATTTGTTAATGATGCAGGAGCTAACCTAATGCTAGGGAGAACCTATAGGGGCTCATGGGATTACAGAAGTTTTTAATCGAGTTGAGTCTGCATTTTTGATCGAATGGCTTCAAGAGCAAGATTACCTATGCTGCCCAAATGGGAATGGCTAACTCTCTTTTCAGGTTTATAATTGCCAGCAGTAATTTCCTCGCCCATTTTTTTATAGGCTTCTCGAAAAGGCATTCCCCCTTTTACCCATTCATTGAGCGTATCGACACTAAAGAGATAGTCATATTTTGACAACTCTAAAAGATTTTTGTTCACCTCAATTTGGGCTAAGCTATATTGAAACATATCCAAACACGATTTAATTTCTTGGAATGCTTCAATGAGAAGGCCTTTTGCAAGTTGCATCTCTCTATGATAGCCACTAGGTAAATTAGAATTCAATAAACTCAATTGATGAGGTAGGCCTTGAAGTAAATTGCACTTTCCTCTTATCAACTCAAAAATATCTGGATTTTTTTTATGGGGCATAATGCTTGAACCTGTGGTTAGTTTTTCGGGAAAATGAATAAAGTCAAAATCTTGACCCATATAAAGACAAATGTCCATGGCCAATTTTGATAGAGTGGCTCCCAATTGTCCAACGGCTTGAATGGCAGCTTTTTCAACTTTCCCTCTCCCCATTTGTGCAGCCACCACATTATATTTTAAGTCAGAAAATTCAAGTGCATCAGTTGTGGCTTTTCGATCAATAGGAAAGGAAGTTCCAAACCCTGCGGCACTCCCCAATGGATTTTGATCAGCCATAGCAAAAGCAGCATTGAACATCACAAGATCATCGATTAGAGTTTCAGCGTAGGCAGAAAACCAAAGCCCAAAAGAGGAGGGCATAGCAACTTGCATATGCGTGTAGCCTGGTAATAACACTTCTTTATTTTTTTTAGCTAATTCTAAGAGCAATTCAAACAAAGAAAATATAGATTTTTTAATGGCTTGAATTTCCTCTTTTACATATAATTGAAGAGCCACCAAAACTTGATCATTTCTCGATCGGGCGGTGTGAATTTTTTTTCCTAAAGCCCCAAGTTTTTCGGTCAGAAGAAATTCAATTCGTGAATGCATATCTTCAAAAGAGTCTGGAATAGAAAACGTTCCATTTTCAACAGTTTGAGCAATGGCTTTTAATTCTATTGTCAACTTTTTTGCTTCATCTTTAGTCAACAAACCAACCTTAGCTAACATGTTTGAGTGAGCTATGGAAGCCTTACAATCATATTGCGCTAAAATCAAATCGTATTCACGATCTTTTCCTACTGTAAATGAATCTACTTTGCTATCAATTGAATTTGCTTTTTGCCATAATTTCATAACTATAAAATTTGTTTTAAAAGAGAAATATAAAATCCAATACCCTCTTCAATTTCATTCGTATAAATAAACTCATCGGCCGTATGAGATCGAGTAGAATCACCTGGGCCAAGTTTCAATGAAGGACAGCTAAGTGCCGCCTGATCAGATAATGTTGGCGAACCGTAAGTCTTTTTTCCCAATTCAACTCCAGCTACTACCAAAGGATGGTTAATCGGAATCGAAGAGCTTCTCAGATGTAATGAGCGGGCTTCTACCTCGCAATCTAATTCTTTTTTCAAGATAGTTTCTATTTCTTCATTAGTATACCGATCATTTACCCGTGCGTCAAGCACCATTTTAACTGTTGCTGGAATTACATTATGTTGTCGACCAGCCTCTATTTGAGTTAGAGTCACTTTGACTTCACCCAAGGTGTCAGACACTTTTGGAAATCTAAGATTTTCAATAGCCTTAATAATTTTAGGCACTTTCAATAAAGCTTGATCATCATTGGGATGTGCTGCATGACTAGGCTTACCATACACCGTAGCATCTAAAACAACCAACCCTTTTTCTGCAACGGCTAGGTCTAACAGAGTGGGTTCACCAACTATTGCTAAATCAATATTTGGTAGATGCGGCAACAAGCCTCTTAAGCTATTTACACCCGCCGTTTCTTCTTCTGCAGTGGCTGCAATAAGCAAGTTATAGTTGGGGTTTGGATGTTCAAAAAAATGATAAAAAAGGGCTATTAAGCTTACCAGAGCACCACCAGCGTCATTGCTTCCTAAACCGTATAATTTTTTATTGATAATGTCAGCAGAAAAAGGATCACGAGTGTAAGCTTTATTAGGTTGCACAGTATCGTGATGAGAATTTAATAGTAGAGTAGGCTTTTTTGGATCAAAGTTTTTATTCTTTGCCCACACATTATTTTTCCATCGCTGTGTCTCTATTCCTCGTTTTTGGAACCAATTTTCAATACATACTGCTGTTTGATCCTCTTCTCCGGAAAAAGAAGGGATTTCAATCAATTCTTGCAATAAAGCAATTGCTTCTTGGGGGGCTTTCATAATTCTATTTTGGTATAAAAACTTGTTTTGTCAAACATTTTAGGTCCTCCAACGTGTACTTTTTGGACTCCTTTTTTGAGTGCTTCAAAACAATTGTGCAATTTGGGAAGCATTCCTCCAGCAATGTTTTCTGAGGCCTTTAATTGCTCATATTTTTGTAAATCGATAGTTCTAATAATAGAGGTTTCATCGTTTATATTTTCAAGCACTCCATCCTTGTCAAAACAATAGTGAAGATGGACGTCATAATGTTCTGTCAATGCAGCAGCAACAGTGGCAGCAATAGTATCAGCATTGGTATTTAATAATTGCCCCTCTCCATCATGTGTTATGGGAGACATAACGGGCACTATATCTAAGGAAATTAATGCTGTTATGCTTTTTGTGTTTACTGTTGTTATGTCTCCCACAAAACCAAAGTCAATGGGTGCTGCAACTCTTTTTTGTGCTAAAATAGAATTGCCGTCTGCACCACTCAATCCTAAAGCATTAGAACCATGAGCCTGTAATTGGGCTACAATTTTTTTATTGATTAGCCCCCCATATACCATGGTAATAATTTCCAAGTTAGAAGCATCGGTAATTCTTCTTCCTTCAATCATCTGCACTGATAAACCCATTTTTTCAGCCATAGATGTAGCCATCTTACCACCCCCATGTACCAACACTTTCGCACCTTCAAGTTGAGCGAACCGATTTAAAAAGGAGTCCAATTGAATGGCATCGTCAATTAGATTTCCTCCGATTTTGATCAGATTGAGTTTATTCATTTTCAAGCAATAATTTCATAACAGCTTGCGCTGAATAGACACGATTCAGAGCTTGTTGTATGGTGAGGTTGGTTGCAGCATTATCAAGCACAGCGTCGCTGGCCACAATATTTCTCCGAATGGGGAGGCAATGCATAAATTTAGCATTATTAGTACGGTTCATTTTTTCTTGGGTAATCTGCCAAGTTTCGTCTGTACGAAGAATTTTTCCATAGTCTGTATAGGAACACCAATTTTTAGCATAAATAAAATCAGCATCTTCAAAAGCCTCATCTTGGCTATAGTATAAAGGAGTTTGTTTTGTTATCTCCTTGTTAAGCTCATACCCTTCAGGTTGGGCTATAACAAAATCTGCATCCATATGATCCATCATTTTGGTAAAGGAGTTCCCCACTGCATGAGGCAATGCCTTTGGATGAGGTGCCCAACTCAACACTACTTTAGGTCTTTTTATGGTTTGATTTTCTTTAATTGTGATAGCATCTGCTAAAGCTTGTAGAGGGTGTGCGGTAGCACTCTCCATATTAATGATCGGAATGGTAGCGTATTTTGCAAAGCTTCTAAGCACAACTTCAGTCTCATCTTTTTCTTTGTCAGTCAGGGTGGCAAAGGCTCTAATGGCCACCATATCACAATATTGAGAAACAACTCTTGCTGCTTCTTTGACATGCTCAGATCGTAAACCGCTCATCTGCGTACCATCTTCAAACTCCAAAGCCCACGCCTCATTAGAAAAATTCATAACCATCACTTGAATGCCCAAATGTTGAGCTGCCTTTTGAGTGCTTAAACGAGTGCGCAGACTGGGATTAAAAAAAAGCATTCCTAAGGTTTTCTTCTTTCCTGCACTTTCATATTGCCAAGGATTTTTTTTAAGCGAAATAGCAAGGTCTAATGCACTTTCGAAATGGGGTAAATCGTCTAGGGTTATAAAATTATTCATCAATTTAGTTCATTTTCTAAAGCATCAAAAAATTGGGCAAAATGTGATTCAGTTATTGTGAGTGGCGGAAGAATTCTAATCAATTTTTTATTGCTGCTTCCACCAGTAAAAATATGATGTTTTAAGATTAATTCTTTTCTTAAGGCACCCACCTCAAAATCAAATTCAAGTCCTAGCATGAGTCCACGCCCTTTACTTTTTCTTATTGCGGGAATTTTTTTTGCTCGCGAGACAAAATAAGATTCTAGTGCCTTCGTTTTTTCTTGCAATCGTTCTTTTTTAAGCACTTCTAAAACACTCAATGAGGCGGTACATGCAAGATGATTTCCACCAAATGTTGTACCTAATAATCCATATTTTGATTTAATATCAGGGTGAATCAAAATTCCACCGATTGGAAAACCATTTCCCATTCCTTTAGCCATCGTAATAATATGCGGTGAAATACGGTATTTCTGAAAAGCAAAAAAAGTACCTGTGCGTGCAAAGCCAGATTGAACTTCATCTGCAATAAGACAGGCATCAAATTTTTTGCATAACGACTCCATAGCATAAATAAATCCTTCATCGGGTTGATCCAATCCGCCAACCCCTTGTATGGCTTCAAATATAACTGCACAAACATCACCTTTTTTCAACTCCTTTTCTAGTAGAATGTGATCGTTAAAAGGTAAAAATGTGACTTCATGTTGTGCATTTAAAGGAGCATTGATAGAGGGATTATCTGTAACAGATACCGCTGCGGAAGTTCTTCCATGGAATGCGTTTTCAAATGCAATTACTCGTTTTTTTTGTGTGTGGAATGAAGCAAGTTTTAGGGCGTTTTCAATAGCTTCTGCCCCAGTGCTGCATAAGAATAGTTGGTAGTCATAAAGACAAGAATGTTCAGCAATCGCATTTGCAAGTTGCCCTTGTAATGGATTTTTAACAGCGTTTGAATAAAAAGCAATTTGATCTAGTTGCTCTTTGATATTAGACACAAAATCAGATTGACTATGTCCTATTGAAATAACGGCGTGTCCGCCATACAGATCTAGATATTTTGTGCCATGAGCATCATAGACATACACATCCTCTGCCCTTGTGGGGGTTACATCATAAAGCGGATAGACATCAAATAGTTTCATTTATTGTTTTGCAATTTCATGAATTTTTTCAAAAGAAGCCATCAATCCTTTAATTAAAGAGGAACTCAATCCTTCGTGTTCCATTTGGTTTAAGCCAGTAATTGTGCATCCTCTTGGAGTAGTGACTTTATCAATTTCTGTTTCAGGGTGGGTGTCAGAATCAATCAAAAGATTAGCAGCTCCCATAGCAGTATACATTGACATTTTGAGTGCGATATCGGCATCAAAACCCATTTGTACTCCTCCTTGTGTAGTTGCTCTTATGAGTCGCATCCAAAAGGCTATACCACTGGCACACAACACGGTAGCTGCTTGCATGTGTTTTTCATCGATAATGATGGAAGTGCCTAGTCCATTAAAAATTGCTTCTGCAATGGCGATGCGTTTTTCTCCCAATGCATTTGAGCAAAGACAGGTCATTGACTTAGCCACAGAAATCGCAGTGTTGGGCATTGAACGGATTATTGGTGTAGAAGCACCCACGATAGCTTCAATTCGGGCAATAGAAAAACCAGTAATAGTAGATATCAAAATATGTTTGTCGTTCAAATGGGATTTAATCTCATTTAAAATGCCCTCCATTTGACTCGGCTGTACAGCAAAAATTAAAATATCTGAAGCAGCAACTGCTTTTTTATTGTCTTGAGTCACATAAACCTGATCATATTCTTTCCACGGATCAAGAGTTTCCAAGTCACGTTTTGTTAAATACAAGGCAGTGTAAGTATTATTTATTACTAATCCTTTAGCAATACTTAATCCTAAATTTCCAGTTCCTATAATGGCAATTTTCATACTAATGATTTAAAAAGTTGATGCTTTAAGTCGCAGACCCAAATCTTCTTCCCAACCCATAATTAGGTTTAGGTTCTGAATGGCCTGCCCTGAGGCACCTTTAATTAGATTGTCTATAATACTTGTGATTAAAAGCTTGTTTTCATGTTGATGCAAATGCAAAAAACAGAAGTTAGAATTCACAACTTGTTTTAAATGAAGTGGACGCGTTGCAATTTGAGTAAAAGGATGTGCATCATAAAATTGTTCATAGAGAGCATTTGCCTCCTCTAAGCTCCCTTCAAAGTCAGTATAGACTGTAGCAAAAATACCTCGAGTAAATGCTCCCCTTTGTGGCAAAAAATAAAAGTTAGTGTCTGCTCCTAGTGCACTTAGGGTTTCTTTTATTTCTGCAAGATGTTGATGAGTAAATGGTTTATACCATGACAAGTTCGTATTACGCCAACTAAAATGTGAGGTGGCACTCAACCCAACACCGGCACCAGTGCTTCCAGTTGTAGCATTGACATGAATGTCATTTTTCAAATCTCCACTCTGAGCGAGGGGTAGAAGAGCTAATTGAATAGCGGTCGCAAAACAACCTGGATTGGCTATAGCTCTAGCTTTTTTAATTTTTTCTCGTTGAAACTCTGGAAGTCCATAGGTAAAGGTTGGTTTTTCCCACTGATGATCTGCATTGAGTCTAAAATCATTTCCCAAATCAATTATTATGGTTTTGTCACTAAAGCTATGTTGTGCTAAAAAGCGTTGTGAGTTTCCATGTCCTAAGCAAAGAAAAACAACATCAACAGACAAGTCAACAGTGTCTGTAAAAACCATATTCAGGGTTCCTAAAAGATCAGGATGTGCCTCAGTGAGTGGTTTCCCTGCTCGCGTAGTACTATAAACAAAAGCAATTGAAAGTTTAGGATGATGAGCAAGCAACCGTATTAGTTCCCCACCTGTATAACCTGAGCCACCAATAATACCAACTGATTTCATATGCTCTTGTTTACGCTTTTAAAAATTTTGTGTGCATTAGCCGTTATCTTAATGAATCCTTTAGCCTCGGAGGCTGTCCACGCTTTATTCATTTCACCATAACTCCCAAATTTTGCTTGCATTAGATCATGATCAGATTGGATGCCTAGAAGTTCAAATCGGAAGGGGTGTAGGGCCACCATAACGGTTCCACTGACATGGGTTTGACTACTTTGTAAAAAAGCCTCAATATCTCGCATCACTGGGTCTAAGTAGTTCCCCTCATGCAATAACATACCATAAAAATTACCTAATTGTTCTTTTTGAAAAAGCTGCCATTTAGTGAGAGTGTGTTTTTCAAGTAAATGATGTGCTTTAAGAATAATTAGTGGTGCTGCGGCCTCAAAACCCACTCTTCCCTTGATGCCAATAATAGTATCTCCAACGTGAATGTCTCTGCCGATAGCATAGCTTTTTGCTATTTCTTGAAGCTCTTGGATGAGATCTACAGAATCTCCCTTTTTTCCATTGAGAGTAGCTATTTCGCCTTTCTCAAAACCAATACTAATTTGAATTGTTTTTTTGTTTTTTAACGCACTAGGATAAGCTTTCTCTGGCAAGGGTAGATTGGAGGTGAGGGTTTCGCTTCCACCCACACTAGTGCCCCAGAGGCCTTGATTGACAGAATATTGCGCTTTTTCCCACACCATATCTATCCCCTGTGATTTCAAATAAGCAATTTCATCCTCTCTTGAGAGTTGATGGTCTCTGATTAGTGTGATGATTTCTATTTCAGGTGCCATGACTTGGAAAATTAAATCGAAACGTACTTGGTCATTACCAGCACCTGTGCTCCCATGAGCGATGTATTTAGCACCAATTTTATTCGCATAACGAACAATTTCTATCGCTTGGATAATCCGCTCAGCGCTCACTGACAAAGGATAGGTATTATTTTTTAGAATATTTCCAAAAATTAAGTATTTCACTATATGGTCATAAAACGAAGAAAGCGCATCGATGTTTTCATATACATGAGCTCCCATATGGTAGGCCTTTTCTTTGATACTATTAATTTCAGTTTTTGAAAAACCACCTGTATTAACACTCACTGCATGGACTTCATATCCCTCTGAAGACAGTTTTTTTAAACAATACGAAGTATCTAATCCACCACTGTAGGCTAAAACTAAAGGCTTTTTATTCATGATTTTTTCTTTTTAAGCAATAGTGTTTCTTTAATTTTCTTAAGTCTTTCGCCCACTGCACGATTATATTTATTAGAAAAGTCTTGATTTGTTTTAGGCTCATAGAGCATGCCGGTGCACAAACACATTTTTCTCTCTGTTCGTGTTAGTATATCAAAATTTTTGCAGGTTTGACAACCTTTCCAAAAGTCAGGGTCATCTGTCAATTCAGAAAAATGAACGGGCTTATAGCCCAATTCATAATTGATTTTCATAACTGCCATTCCAGTAGTGATTCCAAAAACCTTTGCATCTGGAAACTTATCTAATGACAATTCAAACACGGTTTTTTTGATTTTCTTGGCAAGTCCTTTACCTCTATATTCTGGTGCTACGATAAGACCTGAATGAGCAACATATTTACCATGTCCCCAAATTTCTATGTAGCAAAATCCTGCAAATCGGTCACCATCCAATGCGATGACAGCGTTTCCTTTTTCCATCTTGCTCGTGATGTATTCAGGTGTGCGCCTGGCAATTCCTGTTCCTCTAACTTTAGCAGAGTCATCAATGCAGAGACTGATTTCTTTAGCGTATTTTATGTGTTTTGCTTTCGCAATAGCGACTTCCATGGTTCTGTTAAAATGTAGTTGTAAGTTGTTATGAGTAATTCTGAAAGGGAGATGGGCGCACCAGCCTCCATAATAGTTATGATACCCCAAAGGGGCGAACACGCGGATTTTGTACTGGAAGGATATATCCAGCAGAAGGGTTTAAGTGATATTCTTTTTTACTCATAGGATGCAAAATTCAACTATTTTTTTTTAACCGCAAAATATAAATTCCTGTTTTTGAATTTTCTCAAGTGTCTTTTTCTCCCAAAGAACTTCGTAAATTTGCTTTTGTGAAAAAAGAAATCCAGTCCATTTTTAGTCAAAATATATCAAAATGGCAGCAAAAAAAAATGTTGCTAGCTCATAGTGGTGGAGTTGATAGCAGTGTGCTGGCTCATCTTTTGGTTAAACTAAAGTGTAATTTTGCGGTTGCTCATTGTAATTTTCAATTGCGTGGAGCAGAGAGTGAGGCTGATCAATACCGAGTTCAAAATTGGTGTAAACAAAATAGCGTTCCCTTTTTTTCGGTTCGTTTTGTTTTACCCAAAAAGGAAGGGAGCATCCAATCCAAAGCAAGGCAACTGCGTTATGATTGGTTTAATGCGCTCCTTGAAATTCATCACTTTGATCTCCTGCTAACTGCTCATCACCTGAACGATCAATTAGAAACTTTTTTAATGCACCTAGGCAGAGGAACTGGATTGTCTGGTTTATTGGGCATCCCTTCATCTGCCACTCTTTTTAGACCACTGCTGTCTTTTTCTAAGAAAGCAATCGAAGCTTATGCCAAGCATAACAATATTGACTGGCGCGAGGATAGCTCTAATTTGTCTTTGGCCTATTGGCGAAACGCATTGCGTCATGAGGTGATAGCACCACTGTTAAATACACACCCCCAATATCTTCATCATTTTAAAAATACATTAGCTCATCTCAACAGTACCCAGTATTTTGTGGAAAAACAATTAATTGCTTTGAAGAAAACAATTTTTTTATCCAAAAAAGACCATATTTCAATCAACATTAAAAGCTTAAAAGCTCTCCCAAGTTTAAATTTCTGTCTACACCAATGGTTCTCACCTTTAGGTTTTCATTTCAAAGAAGTTCTCAAACTCCTCGAAGCACAAACGGGATCTAGTATTAGAAGTGCAACCCATCGTCTAACACACAATCGATCAACTCTTTTGCTTGATACACTAACCTTAGAAGCCCCTTTAGATGACATCTTCTATTGGGACCTTAAAAAACCATTAAAAAACCCCATTAATTTGACTACTAGAGCTGAAAAAACAAAAAATAAAAAAAGTGCAATTTTGAATCCTACCCTTTTAAAAATGCCACTAAAACTTCGAAAATACCAAAGAGGTGACTATTTTTACCCTCAAGGTATGTCAGGAAAAAAGAAACTCAGCAAATTTTTTAAAGATGAAAAATATTCTAAAGTTGAAAAAGAAAAGCAATGGTTGTTATGCTCAGAAGATGACATTGTTTGGGTTATTGGTAAACGTGTAGACCAACGTTATGCTGCCCCCGATAATTTTAACCTACCCCTTATCATCACTGCCCTATGAAAATAAAGTTGACCCCCATTTTAAGCTTTTTATGTTTTTATCTATCAGCCCAAGAACCTGTCAAATGGAATATTTCTATGGCACGTGTTGGAGAGTCAGAAGTTATGATCTATTTTGATGCTACCATAGAAGAAAATTGGCACCTTTACACAACTCAAGAATTTGAAGATGGTCCACTTCCCACTGAACTAACTTTTACGACAGACAGTCTTTCAATCGAACGATTAGGTCCGTTAACAATGCCAACACCCAAAAGTTCATTTGATGAAATTTTTCAAATTGAATTGCCTTATTTTGATACCCAGGTTCGTTTTTCACAACGACTGAAACTAAGAAACACTTCACTTGAGACAATTAACGGCGAATTGAATTATCAAGCCTGTGATGACCAACTGTGTATCTTTCGTTCTGAAATTTTTCAAATGGACTTGGACAAATCTGTTGCAAGTGCTCCAAAATTAGAATTAAGCGAAAAAGATCAAATCCGTTCTGAACAACTCACACTTGCGCTAAAAAACACAGATGAATTTAATGACTCAATATCAGAATCAAAACAAAACACACTCCTCAACCTTTTTTTATTAGGTTTTTTAGGAGGTCTTTTGGCTCTCCTCACACCCTGTGTATTTCCAATGATTCCCCTTACTGTTTCTTACTTCATAAAACAAGGAAATTCATTACGGAAGGGAATTTGGCAAGCCTTTTTGTATGGTTTCTTTATTATACTGATTTATCTTTTGTTAAGTCTTCCTTTTCATTTTATTGATGTTCTTAATCCTGAAATATTAAATACGATCGCTACAAATGTGACTCTTAATATCGTCTTTTTTGGTGTGTTTGTATTCTTTGCCTTTTCCTTTTTTGGTTATTATGAACTTACTCTTCCGGCACATTGGGGAAGTGCTACAGATCAACAATCTGGAATTAGAGGAATGCTAGGTATTTTTTTTATGGCACTCACCCTGGCCATTGTTTCTTTTTCTTGCACAGGCCCAATTTTAGGCTCTTTGCTGGCAGGTTCACTCACAGCTGAAGGAGGTGCACAACAACTCACCGCTGGCATGGCTGGTTTTGGAGTTGCTCTAGCATTACCTTTTGCACTGTTTGCTCTTTTTCCGAATGCTTTGAAAATGTTGCCTAAATCTGGAGCTTGGATGAATACAATTAAAGTTGTACTTGGTTTTTTAGAACTAGCATTGGCCTTAAAATTTCTTTCTAATGCTGATTTAGTTTCACATTGGGGTCTCCTAAAGCGAGAGATTTTTTTAGGAGTATGGATTTTATTGTCCTTGGGAGTTACACTTTATCTTTTCGGGCTCTATCGTTTTCCGCACGAGGCTAAAGCGAAGCGTTCAAAGTTACGTGTGGGAGGCGCTTCTTTATCTTTGATAGTTACAATTTATTTAGTTCATGGTCTATTTTCAAAAGACAATGGGCTCACTTTGCTGAGTGGTTTTCCTCCCCCTAGCTTTTACAGTATTTATACACAAGAATCAGAATGCCCTTTGGGCTTAGATTGTTTCAAATCTTATGAAGAAGGAAAACAGGTTGCCTTATCACAAAACAAACCCCTTCTTTTGGATTTTACGGGCTGGGCTTGTGTGAATTGTCGCCGAATGGAAGAAAAAGTATGGGTAAAGCCAGCTATTTATGATTTGCTTAATGAAAAACTAGTAGTAGTGTCGCTTTATGTTGACGATAGAACTCCGTTGGATGAGAAAGATCAATTTAATTTTGAATATACTGATGGGCGGAGACGAACCATAAAAACAGTGGGGCAACAGTGGGCTACTTTTCAAAGTGTAAATTTTAACGCAGCCTCTCAACCTTTTTATGTGATGCTGCATCCTAACGGTACTCTCTTAAATACTCCTATTCAATATACAGATGCGAATTCTTATGAGCAATGGATAAAAAAAGGATTACAGACTTTTGATGCGCTCCCGAAATCTATTCAACCGGTTTGGCTTCAAAATTAGAAAAAGGCTCAACGACCTTATTTAATAGCCAATTTTGTTCTTGTTCATTAGTTAATACTAAAGGCATTCTTAATTTGGTATTGTGAATTTGCCGCATTATACCTTTAGCTTCGGTAGTCACTACAGCAAAAGTGTACACTAATTCCCCAGTGGCCACATCAAGCCAAGTATCCCAAAGACCAGCAAACATAAAAAGCTCTTCTTGCCCAATTACAATTTTATATTTTTGCTTTTTCTTTCCCATAGGGTCTTGCCATTGCCACTCAAAAAAACCATCTGTAGGCACCAAACATCTTTTATTTTTTCTAAAAGAGGGTTTTTCCTGTAAAGTCTCCAATTTGGCATTGAGAGTATATTTTTGAATAGATCGATCTTTAGACCATGAAGGAATTAACCCCCATTGAAAACGACTTAGTTGATTAGGAAGGGCGTCAGTAATCACACTTGCTTCTGGATGAGAAAAACCATTGAAAGAATTTTTTATCGGAGTGCCGGAAAGCCCTTTTTTTTCAAAAGCTACTGCCCCTTTTTGCTGTTGAAAATGAAAACACATGACCTGTAGAATTGATTAATAGTGAAAGATAATAATTAGTCTAGAATTTGTTCCGCCTAATTTTATATTCGATAAAAAAGTGTTTTTTGTATCTTGGAACCAACCCCAAAAGAACCTACTCTTATGTTAGTGCAACTTTATGGTAGTGCTGTTTTTGGCGTAGAAGCACATAAAATCACAATCGAAATCAATGTCAATCAAGGTATTGGCTACCATCTAGTAGGGTTACCCGATAATGCCATCAAGGAGAGCAATTATCGCATTGCGGCCGCATTAGAAAATAGTCGATACAAACTCCCTGGGAAAAAAATCACTATTAACTTGGCTCCTGCTGATCTGCGAAAGGAGGGCTCAGCTTATGATTTGGCCATAGCTCTAGGAATACTAACCGCTTCTGGTCAAATTACAGCCCCTGATATTTCAAACTATATCGTTATGGGTGAAATAGCGTTGGATGGCAGTATTCGACCCATAAAAGGTGCACTACCCATTGCCATTCAGGCTTTAAAAGATGGCTTTAAGGGATTTATATTACCCAATGAAAATGCGCAAGAAGCTGCAATTGTAAAGGGGATTGAAGTATATGGAGTGACCCATTTAAAGGAGGTAATTGAATTTTTTAAAAATCCAGACATGTTGAAGCCACTTAGTTTAGATACAAGAAAATTATTTGCTGCCAAAGTAGAAGAAACCAACTCGATTTTGCTGATGTCAAGGGGCAAGAAACGATCAAGAGGTGTATGGAAATTGCAGCCGCAGGGGGCCACAACATTATTTTGATAGGTCCACCGGGAGCGGGTAAAACTATGCTAGCAAAACGCTTACCTTCAATTTTACCCCCTTTGAGCTTGGGAGAGGCTTTGGAAACAACAAAAATTCATTCCATTTTAGGACGGGTCAAAGAACGAGAGTTGATTCGTCAACGCCCTTATCGTGCACCCCATCACACGATTTCAGATGTTGCGCTTGTGGGAGGAGGTTCTTATCCTCAACCAGGAGAAATTTCATTGGCACACAATGGGGTGCTGTTTTTGGACGAGCTTCCCGAATTTAAACGCAGTGTGTTAGAAGTGATGCGACAGCCTCTAGAAGATAGAGAGGTAACTCTTTACTAGAGCAAAATTCACTGTTACTTACCCATGTTCGTTTATGTTGGTGGCTAGTATGAACCCAAGTCCTTCAGGCTATTTTCATAACGGGTCAGTAACACCCATTGAAACAAAACGCTATTTGAGTAAAATTTCTGGTCCCTTACTTGATAGGATCGATTTGCATATTGAAGTGGCTCCTGTCCCTTTTGAGGAAATCTCAAAAAAAGAATTGGGAGAAAGCTCTTCTGCCATTCGAGAGCGGGTGTGTCAAGCACGTCAGCAACAGGCAAAGCGTTTTCAAACAAATAAAACTTTGCATTGTAATGCTCAAATGGAATCTAAGCAGTTGCGCCACTATTGTGCATTAGACCCGACAGCAGAAAATTTATTAAAAGCAGCCATGAAAAAACTAGCCCTTTCTGCA
>OZSS01000238.1_pt1 | contig 25636 bp, 17 predicted proteins | sample 1779911 | NCBI WGS metagenome assembly OZSS01 (sample SAMEA2603589, study PRJEB24840) | metagenome | biome: Water; feature: Photic zone; material: Seawater sample | place: Mediterranean Sea | collected 2013-11-12 | depth 10 m
TTTACATCATCGTCAGTATAAACCCCATTAGCAGTAGATGTAGTTATCGAAGTAACCTTAGGGCCAGTAAGGTCGATTGTAAAAGTTAAACCAGCACCGTTATAATTCTGACTAACTTGATCACCAGTCAATCCAGTATTATAAACTAAAATTTTAGATATTTGACCAACAAATTTGTCATTATTATCTCTGCCATCAATCCCAATATAGGTGTAAACATTATTATAGGTATTACTTCGAGTTGTGCCAGATACGGATTTATCTAAAACACCATCAATATAAATTTTTATTCCAGAAGATTCATTAGACCCAGTATTAACCCAAGTAATTTCATGCCACTCTCCATCGTTTATTTGAATAGTACTTCTATTTGCTGAGGAGTTGGTTTGAGCATATCCAAAGCCAGAATAATATGACCACTGTTGAGCATATCCTGTATTAATATTGAAAATTGATTCTCCGTTAAAAGTACTAGATCTACCTAAAGTAAGTAAATACTGATTGCTAGAACTAGTTGTTTTAACTTTATAGGTCACAGTGATCGGGAATCTTGCACTCATTCCTTGTAGTTTCGCATTATTAACAGAACGGAAATAGTCACCTGAAGAAAATTCAAAATAATTTCCAGATCCGCCAGTTACAAGTGTAGCTCCATAATTTGTAAAATTGTTGTTCTCAGAGGAAGCATCATTTACTTGAGAACCGGAGAGAACACCATCTGTATCAGCGTTTATATTTAGGACTAAATTATCAGTTACAATTCCTTTAGCTGCAACATCATTACCAGCTAAATCTGTACCTGAAATACTAACAGTCGCAGTAGAAACCGATCCAGACCAATTACTCATATCTAGATTGTACGTCCAAACAGTGGTGCTTGATGATGTCATATTTGCATTTGTCACTCCGTCTCCAATGGTTATAGTTGGGGCACTTGCCATTTCCTCACTAAATGTTGCAGTAATGACAACATTTGAGGAAGCAGACAATATATTGTCAGAATCGTCATCTGTAAGGGTAACCGTTGGTGCATTTGTATCTACATTAAAGGTGATGCTCTGTGTGCCTAAAGAGTAGTAGTTTCCGATAAGATCCGTACCACTGACAGTGGCGTAATATATACCGTCTGAAATAGTTCCTGAAGAAGTATCCCATCTGAAGGTATAAGAATTAGTGCCGGATACAGGAGTCATAATTACATTAGTAACAATTCCTGTAATAGAAATTGTTGGAGTAGCTGTCATGGCTTCAGAGAAACCGGCCGTTATGGTAACTGTACCTGAGTTAGAAAGGATAATATTATCACTATCGGTATCAGTTAAGGTAACCGTTGGTGCAGTAGTATCTAAAGTAAAGGTAATGCTTTGTGTACCAGTGATATAGGAATTTCCTGCTAAGTCAGAACCACTTACAGTGGCATAGTAGGTTCCATCAGAAAGGGTACCTGAAGAAGTATCCCATCTGAAGGTATACGAATTAGTGCCGGATACAGGATCCATAATTACATTAGTAACAATTCCTGTAATAGATACTGTGGGGGTGGCAGTCATGACTTCAGAGAAGCCGGCTGTAATAGTGACTACTTGAGAAACATTTACTGCATTATCACTATCGGTGTTGGTTAGGGTAACCGTTGGTACAGATGAATCAATTGTAAATGTGATGCTTTGTGTACCGGCGACATAGGCATTTCCAGTGGTCTGTGTTCCAGCAACTGTAAGATAATAAGTTCCGCTAGAGGGTGTACCGGCCCCATCAATATCCCACAGGTATTTGTATCCCCCTAAACTATAAAGTCTCACATGGCCCTCATTTCCTGCGCCATCACCATCATGCTGCGGAGCACCAATAGCTAATAAAATTCCATCCCCACTTATAGCTACAACACCTGAATTATCTCCTCGTGCCTCTCCATAGATATCCGATCCAGTCTGAACCCAATCTGAGCCAATATAATCAAAAACACGTGTTACGCCACGAGCGTCATTCTGAGAGCCGCCATAATTAAATGTTTTATCACCAATTGCTATTCTTGATCCATTATCACTTATTGATATTTGTTTTTCACCACAACACTGAGTATTTTGGGCCGATCCGTAAATTGTTGAACCAAGCTGGGTCCATGAAGCTACCCCTGTGGGTGTATATTCATAAATTAATACTCCGCCCGCATTGAATCCTCCTGAACCAGATAGGTCACTTTTCTCTGATGCACCAAAAGCTAATATGGTCCCATCGCTACTTAAGTCCACATCTTGTCCATATTTATCTCCAGCGATACCATCAAAATCGACACCAACTTGTACCCAAGCAGATGCAGATGCATCCCAATCAAAAACTCTTACGAAACCTCGATTATCGCTAGAAGCATTTCCACCATCATGGTAGGGACCACCAACAGCCAGTCTTGATCCATCTGAGGATAATGAAACAGACGTTCCATAATAATCACCAGCCGCTTGTCCATCAATATCACTTCCTAATTTTACCCAGCTTCCAGATTGTAATTCATATACTCTTACGTGGCCTCTATCATCAGAAGAGCTATTTCCAGCATCATTACGGGGAGCTCCAACAGCCACTCTTGTTCCATCATCACTTAATGAAACATCCCAACCACTTCTATCGCCGGTAGCTTCTCCATTAATATCGGATCCCGTCTGCACCCAATTAGTTCCGTTAAAGTCATAAATACGGACTACCCCTGTCATTGATCCAGCGAAATAGCCTCCAGCAGCCAGCCTTTTTCCATCAGCACTTAATGATACAGAAGTACCCATCGCCTCGCTAGCATTTCCATCAATATCAGAGCCTACCTGCTGCCAAGAGGACCCATTATTATCATAAACACGTATATGTCCTTCCAAACTTCCTCCATGGCCGTAAGCTCCGGCAGCAATTCTTCTTCCATTTTTACTTGCTGATACAGAGTGACCGAAACCATCACCGCTATCTTCTCCATCAATATCACCACCTATTTCAGAGTTTTCTGTAGTATAGGAGGTAAAGGCAACATTTGAAAGCAGCCCTCCCGAAATTGATAAGGTCGGGGTAGCTGTCATGGCCTTGTTAAAAAGAGCTGTTATGGTAACCACATTGCTAACACCTATACTATTATCTGAATCTGAAAGTGATAGTGATGCTTTTGGACTTACGTTTTCTTGAGAAAAAGAAAATGCTAAATAAAAAATTGAGATTAAAAGTGATAATCTGATTTCCACTTTGTAATATATGTTTTGAGCCTTAAATTAAAAAAATATTTCTTGTAAATCTATTTAAACGTTACCGCAAATCTGCTCCACTATTTAGCCCTCTTTTATACAAGTGACATAAAAAACAAAAATGGTGAAAGAGGGTTTAGCTATCCTACCAAAGGTTTATCCGTCACAAAGGGTTGGTTGTAGTATCTTCTCCCAGTTGCCCTATAGAGTGCATTAGCCAACGCACCAATTACAGGGGGGAAAGTGGGCTCTCCTAAACCTGTGGGAGCAATTTGATTTTGTACAAAATCTACCTGAATGCTTTTTGGTGCTTCTGCATGACGAATCAATCGATAGGTATCAAAGTTTTGTTGTTCTGGCACACCCTCCTTAAAACTCATGGCACTATATAACGCATGTCCAATTCCATCAATAAGGCCACCTTCAGATAAGTTCACCGCTGCATCAGGATTGATCACAATGCCACAATCAACAGTACAATAGATTTTATCGACTACAGGTTTTCCATTTTCAATGACCATATCTAAAACATTGGCGACATAAGAATTATGACAAAAATAGGCTGATACACCTCTGTGAACTCCTTCTTGCTTACGCTGCCAGTTGGCTTTTTCTCTCACCAACTTTAAAACACCAGCATAACGAGCAGCATCATAGTCATTGTTTTCACCCACGGGGTTGTCTTGGGCCCGTTGCAATAAATCTAGCCTGAACTGGATAGGATCTTTCCCAGCCAATTCTGCCACTTCATCTAAAAAAGCCTGTTCTGCACCGGCTATAAAATTTGAGCGTGGTGCCCTAAAAGCACCAGTAGAAATATTTGATTCTAATTCCCATGATTCAGCTAAATAATGATCTACAGCTCCAGCTGGAAAACGATTTGCTGCAAGAGGGCTTTCTGGAATCCCACCAGCTTTGATATGGAAAGCAATTAAATTATTGTTTTTGTCTAAAGCCGCTCTATAAATGGCACGATAGGTAGGACGATAAATTCCTTGGCTCATATCATCTTCACGGGTGTAGACCAACTTTATAGGCGCTTTTACTGTTTTTGAAATCACAGCAGCTTCTGTGAGGAAGTGACCATAGAGTCTCCTCCCAAAACCCCCACCCATTCGGGTCATTTGAATATCTACTTTTTCTAAGGGAAGCCCCAGACGGCTAGCCACACTTTTTTCCATGGCTTCAGGTGTCTGGATGGGTCCTACCAAAGTAGCTTTTTCATCAGTCACATCAGCAAAAAAGTTCATTGGCTCCATGGTATTGTGAGCCAAATAGGGACAAGTATAGGTTCTCTCAATAATTTTTGCTGCTTTTTTGAACATGGCTCTAGGGTTGCCATCTTGGCGTGCGGTCTTGGCTTGCTTAGAGTCCATAGCAATCATCTTCTGTTGGTGATCTGCGGTACTTTCTAATCCAAAAGGAACTTTAGCCGTGTAAGCGCCACTCCAACCATTTATTTTTTCATTTCTTTCTGGTGCATTTTCCCATTGCACTTCGAGTGCTTTTTTAGCTTGCATTACTTGCCAAGTAGTTTCACCTACCACAACCGCAATTTCATTGAAAGAGTCAGTATCACACCATTGTTTGGTGTAGTCCTCTAGTTGTGTTTCTATAGAAAAAACAGCTTTAATACCAGGCATATTTTCCACCTTTTTGGCATTCAAAGACTTAAGTTGTTGGCCAAAAGCTGGAGGGTGAACAATCATTGCAATGAGCATACCCTCTTTCTTGTAGTCTAAACCGAAGAGAGGCTTTCCAGTCACTATTTTTTTGCCGTCTACGTTTTTTCGAGAACTGCCAATAATTTTAAAATCCTTGATGTCTTTTAAAGCGACACTTTCTGGAACGTCGATTTCTGCAGCTGCTGATGCCATTTCTCCATAACTCGCTTTTTTCCCAGAAGATTCATGAAGTAACATTCCTGCATCGGTAGAAACTTCAGCTTCAGCTACATTCCATGCTTTGGCCGCCGCTTCTATCAACATATGTCTAGCTGTTGCACCAGCCATTCTAAGGCTTTCCCATCCTTGACGAATAGATTGACTTCCACCGGCTAATTGTCTTTTGAAAATAGCTGTATTTAAGGGTGCTTGCTCCACAATTACATCATCCCAAAGGGCGTCTAGCTCTTCGGCTACAATCATAGGCATGGATGTTTTTATGTTTTGACCTATTTCTGGATTGGGTGACATTATGGTAATTAATCCATTGTCTGCTATTTTTAAGAACCCATTCAACTCAAACCACTCTTTGGGTAACGCTTTTACTTTTGCTGCCGACATCTCGCAAGATGCTAGCCATGGAAACCCTATCATAAGTCCTCCACTAACTAGGCTGCTTTTTTGTATAAACGATCGTCTTCCATATGAAATTTTTGCTCTTGCCATGATCTGTCTTTTTTTATGAATTTGAGGCTGTTTTTACTGCCGCTTTTATTCGTGTATAGGTTCCGCAACGGCAGATGTTGCCGTGCATTGCATTTTCAATCTCCTGATCGTTTGGATTTGGATTTTGTTTCAATAAAGCTGCAGCAGTCATAATTTGCCCAGCTTGACAATAACCACATTGAGGCACATCGTGCTCCAACCAAGCTTGTTGCACTGGATGATCTCCATTTTCTGAAAGCCCTTCAATGGTTGTCACTTCTTGATCATTAATGGCAGCTATTGGCAACTGACAGGAGCGAACAGCCACGCCATCGAGATGAACTGTGCAAGCTCCACATTGAGCGATACCACAGCCAAATTTTGTACCAGTCATGTCGAGATGATCTCGAAGAATCCAAAGCATGGGTGTCGATGGATCTGCGTTTACCTCATGCGTCTTTCCGTTGATAGAAATTGAAAATGTTTTCATTGGGTAATCATTTTATTTATTTTAAATCATATAAATATAAGAAATTCTATACAATATGTGATAACCTTAATTAATGATCATTTTATTGTGACCATGCTGTGGGTTGTCTATCCCAGCGATGATTTTTTAATGTTTTTTGTAAGCTAGAGGGTAAAAACACCCCATCACTGCAACTCACATTGGAACGCACGTTTTTATGTTTTCTCATACCAGGAATAACCGTATGGACGTTTTTATTTTTTAAAATAAACCGCAGCGCCATTTCAGCCATTGTCATCTCTTTGGGCACAAGTGGGCGTAATAGATCAGCACGATCGGCACTGGCGTTTAAATTTTCTGGCACAAAATAGGTGCCTCTCCAATCGCCTTTAGGAAAAATAGTCTCTCTTGTAATGGCACCTGTTAGTGTTCCTTCATCAAATGGGACTCTCGCAATCACCCCAATATCATTTGCTTCGCAAAATGGAAACAACACATCTTCTGGAGCTTGGTCAAAAATGTTATAAATCACTTGGATAGAATCTATAAGTCCCGTTTTTAGTGCTTCAAGGCCGTTTTCTGGTTCCCATCGATTCATACTAATTCCCATGGCCGCTACTTTTCCTTCTTTTTTCAAATCTTCAATCGCTCTTTGCCATTCCTCTCGATGAGCCCATCCGTCATCCCACGTGTGAAATTGCATTAAATCAATTTGTTCTAGTCTGAGGTTTTGAAGTGTTTTTTCTGTAAACTCTTTGATGTGTGAGCTAGGGTAGGAGTCTTCATAACTATAGTAGGGTTTTGCGGGCCATTTAAAATTTTTGGGTGGTATTTTACTAGCCGTGTAGAGCTTTTGATTGGGGTGTCTTTTGATCAGGTTTCCAAGCAAATATTCACTGTGTCCTTCTCCATAGCCCCAGGCTGTATCGAAAAAAGTAACTCCATTTTCTACTGCTAAATCGAGGGCCTGTTCAGATTGTTTGTCGTCTGATTCTTTCCAACCTGCCATGCCCCACATGCCATATCCGATTTCACCTACTTTCCATTGCGTTCGTCCAAATTGTCTATACTTCATTTGATTTTAATTCAATAGTAGTTATCATTATATTGTATTTATTTTCATTTTTTTATACAACCCATATTCATGCTTTCCATGAAAGCTTTAAAATTGTTCTACTCCAAGGAGAGTTTAATAAGTTCCTAAAAAAGAATTTGTAGTGCTTTTATAAGAACAAAGTAGCCTGTAAAACCCCATAAGGAAAAGTCTTTTTATAAATCACTTCATATAAATTCTAGCCATAATATACTACAAAATATTAATATAGGATGTTATGCTAAAAGGGTATAGAACCTTAGAAAAGGGCATATCGAACACCAATAAACGCACGGATGCCTTGGTTTGGTGCGTACATATAAGAGGGATCAAAATTAAGCCCATAGGGGTTTTCTGTACTTGTGGTTGGACTCCCTTGAGCATCAAAAACAACATTTTTATCAAATGGATCTTGAGCCCTAGCTATGAGGAAAGGAACCTTTTTTGCGGGTGTCCAATTCAAAAGATTTTTGACACCCAAATACCCTTCAATTTTAGGCGAGAAAAGATAAGTGATTTTAATGTTTTGAATATTCCAAATAGGGGAATACTCTGGGCGTGGATCGTTTGGACTAAGCAAAGGTAGCCGGATTGGACCATAAATTGAACCGGTATAGTCTAGTGTTATGTTTTGTTGTTGAAATCGATATTTTACAGCCCATGTACCCGACCAACCTTCTGTCAATATAGGTCGTTTTCTTTGATTGTCTTCTTCTGTAAAATTATCTAAAAACGTCATTCCCACTCTAAAATCCAGTATTTCATTGAACCATTGAAGATTAAAATTGGCCCCTTGTGAAACCCCTTTACCTTTTAAGTTGGCATATCGAATTTCATTCGAGTTAGTGTCATAGTCTGGTAAAATCTGATTTTTAAATCGAGTATACCAAAAGGCAGTATCAAAAACGACATTCCAGCCACTACTTAAGGTTTGTTGATGGCTATAATTTAATGTGATATTAGTTGAGGTTTCTGGATTGAGTTGTTCGTCAAGTACTAATTTTCTTGCGCCTATCAAAGCAGCATGGTCTTCAGTGAAAATATTAATGACTCGAAATCCTTTACCATAAATAAGACGTACTTTTCCATAATTTCCAAAAGAAAGTTTTGTTCCTAGTCGGGGTGTAAAAATGGGACCGTGTATGCTGTGCTGATCATAACGCAACCCCCCTAAAAGGGTATTTTTATCTGAAATTTTATATTCATTTTCAACAAACACCCCCGGAATCCAACTCTGGTCAGGATAATTAGCCAAAGCTTGAGTTGTGGCTGGAGTATTGTCATCATACCATGTGTAGCGCAAAGCCATTCCTCCCATGAGGTTGTTTCTATTTGTTTTGTGCTGCCATGTCAGTTGTGAAAAACCAATCCATTCCTTACCCTTAAATGGGATTTTGCCGTAGGCTGCATCTTGATGATGATAAACGAGTGAATATTGTAAGTTTAAATTGTTAACGGGCTGATTGCCTAAAAACTCAAAACGATTGGTATAAATACTTTCGCCATACACTTGATCTCCACCTCTGAAGGTAGGATTCCAGTTCATTTCCCCTCCCCAGCGATCTTCATAGACATAGCGCACAACCATATTGGCACTTTGATTAGAGTCGTTTTTCCATTGCAATTTATTGAAGAGAGACACCCTTTTTTGAAGGGTTAGATCTGTAAAATTATCGTTATTAAAATCATACTTCTCATCAAATAAAAACGCATTGACGCTCGTGAGCAAGTTGCTTTTCTCACCAAGTTTTGTCAAATAGCCAAAATCTAAATTACTTTCTAACCAACTAGTGGTCTGCATGTCGAAAAAGACTTTGGGGCTATATTCAGTTTGTTTTGTGATAATATTGATGAGGCCTCCCATGGACTGACTTCCATAAATGGTTCCCGCAGGCCCCTTGGCTATTTCCACTCGTTCAATTATTGCATTGGGGATCCCATTGAGCCCATAAACACTAGCTAGACTACTGACAATGGGCATGCCATCAATTAAAATAAGTGTATAGCCTCCTTCTAAGCCATTGATATGAATGTCTCCAGTATTACAAACACTGCAATTTATTTGGGGGCGCACCCCATTGACCAGTTGTAGACTTTCAAAAACACTTGGACTAGGATTTTGTTTTAGAAATTCAGCTGAATACACTTCTACGGGGAGGATGCTTTCACTTTTTTGAATGGGTCTCAAATGGCCAGTAATAATGACTTCATCTAAAAGAAGATCGGGTGTTAGGGTTACAATCCATTGTTTTTTTTTAGCTCTTTTATTTAGTTTTATAGTCTCTGGCAAATACCCCACCTTACTAAACACTACTAAATCTTCTTCTTGCACTTTTTCAGGAAGCGTAAACAATCCTTTTTCATTGGTTGTCGTACCTATTTCATATTTCAAAACCCATACAGATACCTCTGAAAGAGGAACGCCTTCAGATTGAACTACCCCACTGCTTTGGTTAAAGCCAATTAATGGAAAAAAGAATAAAAAAAGGAGGATACGCACTCTGCTTAAAGTTTTTGCTCAAAAGTAAGCCATTGGTAATCAAAAAACGATAAATGCTATTTTAAAAAACCAACCCCAGCGGTGTTGTTTGTTTTTGGGTCAATGAGAATAAAGCACCCCAAATTCTTGTTTTCAGAAAAAGAAGTCTTAAGAATCGGTTGGGCCAATCTCAAAGAGACTTGACCAATATCGTTACATTCAAGAAAAGCACTAGGCTCTTTTGTATGGGAGCTAATGTTGATTTTTGCGTCAATGGCAGTGACTTGAGTTAAAACGCGGTTGACTCCGTTTTGAAGCCAATATTTCTTCTGTGGCGCAAGACTTTCCTTTTGCATCCAGCAAAGATGCGCTTCAACATGCTGAGTAGATTCCAAAGAAGCATTTGTAGAATAAATAGTACTTCCTCTAGAAGCATCTACGGCATCTCTCAAAATAAAGGTTGCGTTTTCTCCAATAGCAACTTCAAAGATTTCTTCACCATACTTCTCAATACGTTCAATTTTACTTTTTTGTCCAGACGGGGCGAGTAAAACAGGGTCTCCAGTTTTAAAATGACCGCTATTTACTTTGCCAGCAAAACCTCTATAGTCATGATGAGATGCTTTTTTAGGACGTATCACATATTGTACTTGTAGCACATTTTGCGAAAATTTTTTAGTTTGGAGTTGAAGATTTTCAATAATTGAAATTAGCGAATTTCCAATATACCATGGAGTTAGAGAGCTTTCCATGGTGATGTTATCCCCTTTTAAAGCCGAGATAGGAATGAAATGAACAGAAGTTGGGACGTGTGTTTGTTGGGTGAGTAGATTTCTAATCTCTTTTTCGATGTTGTCAAAAATATTTTGGTCATACGCAATTAAATCCATCTTATTGACAGCAAAAATTAAATGGTCAATGGCTAAAAGATTGGTGACTAAAAAATGTCTCAATGTTTGTTCGACAACCCCTTTTCTTGCGTCTAATAATATGATAGCTGCGTTTGCCAAAGAAGCACCTGTGACCATATTGCGCGTATACTCAACATGTCCTGGAGCATCTGCAATTATAAACCTTCTTTTTGCTGTTTTAAAAAAAATATGAGAAACGTCAATGGTAATGCCTTGTTCACGTTCTGTCAACAAGCCGTCTGTAGCCAAGGAAAAGTCGATATAGTCATAGCCTTTCGCTTTACTTTTATGTTCAATATGTTCCAGTTGGTCATCTTTCAGGGCTTGCGTTTCATATAATAAACGCCCAATCAGGGTACTTTTTCCGTCGTCTACGCTACCGGCAGTTGCAATTCGAAATAAATCCATAATGTTTTAGAAATAACCCACTTTCTTTCTTGTTTCCATAGCGCCTTCAGAGCGCTTATCATCCATGCGAGCCCCTCGTTCAGAAAGCGATGAAGCTCTGATTTCTTCTATAATGATGTCTAGACTTGTTGCCTCGGACAAAACAGCGGCAGTACAACTCATGTCTCCAACCGTTCTAAACCGAACACTTTTAATAAATACTTCTTCGTCAGGAACATCTACCACAGGGCTTGTGGGCATCCATTGTCCATTCAATTGGTAGACTGCTCTTGAATGGGCAAAATAGAGCGATGGAATTTCTAATTCCTCAGCTCGAATATATTCCCAAACATCCAATTCTGTCCAGTTGCTGATGGGAAAAATGCGTACATTTTCTCCAGCATTAATTTTACCATTCAGTATATCAAAAAATTCGGGTCTTTGTAGTTTTTCATTCCACTGCCCAAAGCCATCACGTATAGAAAAAATACGTTCTTTGGCCCTCGCTTTTTCTTCATCTCTGCGGGCACCTCCCATACAAGCGTCTAATTGAAGAGACTCAATAGTCTCAAGAAGCGTTATGGATTGAAGTGCATTTCGACTTGGGTTTTTGCCAGTTTCCTCTACTGCAGTTCCTTGGTCAATGCTGTCTTGCACAGCACCCACACGGAGTTGTACCTCATATCGATCGATCAGCTTATCTCTTAAATGTAGGGTTTCAGGAAAATTGTGCCCCGTGTCGATGTGAATTAGAGGAAAGGGAATTTTGGCTGGCGTAAAAGCTTTTTGACATAGATGCAATAACACTATTGAATCTTTTCCTCCAGAAAACAAAAGGGCTGGGCGATTGAACTGGCCTGCAACCTCACGTATGATATAAATGGCTTCCTCTTCTAGTTGATTTAGTATTTCCATTGATTGAATTATGCCTTAGAAGTTAAATGAAGACCACATTCTTTTTTACTGGTTTCCCACCACCATCTACCAGCCCGAATGTCTTCTCCTGGTTGTATAGGTCTTGTGCAAGGAGCACAACCGATGCTTACATAGTCTTTTTTATGCAGTTTGTTTTGGGGTACTTTATGTTTGTTCAAATAGTCTTTCACTTCCTTAAGTGTCCATCGAGTGAGTGGATTAAATTTAATAAGATTAAAGGTCTCATCATATTGAAATAAATTCAATTGTTGGCGAGCAAAGCTTTGTTCAGCACGAAGACCTGTAATCCATAAGTCCACTTTACTAAGCGCTCGTTGTAAAGGTTTTACTTTTCGCAGGTGGCAACACTCTTTCCTGTCTTCTACACCATTGTAAAAACTAAAAGGCCCTTTAGTGGTTATTAGTTTTTCGATATCTTTTTCATTTGGGAAATAGGTTAGAATAGAAGCACCATATTTTTTTTTAGTACTGTTGAACACTTCATAGGTTTCTTCAAAAAGCCTTCCTGTATCAAGCGTAAAAACTGTTATAGGAAGTTTATTGCTTAAAATATGATGTGTAATCACCTGGTCTTCCATGCCAAAAGAAGTTGAAAAAGCAGGATTTTTAAATTGTTCTGAAGCTAAAGCTTCAAAAGCTTCTTTCAAGTGTAATGAAGCAAATTTTTTGTTGAGCTGAGCTATATCCTCTGGCATTGCATTATTTTTTACCCCAAGAAATACGATTCCAAGCGCGTTCGTGAAAAAAATATAAAATCATCTTAGTGCCCCATTCTACAAATCCGATAGAAAGAGCTTGTTCAACTTTTCCTGTGATCAAGTAGGCAATCAATATGGTGTCTAAAGTCCCCACAATTCGCCATGAGAGTGTTTTTAAAAAACTCCTCATCGTAATTTCATGATGTCCTTTAGCATTCTTGGAGAGTTCCTTTTTCTTTAGGAATATATCGAGTAGCATGGTATCTATTCTGCTGGGTAAATTTAATAAACAAAAAGATTAAAGACAATAAAACCTATAAACTTTATAGGGAATAGAAGAAAATAATTTTAATACCTTTGTAAATCAACCTAATCAATGATTTCTAAAAAATGTAAATATGCTATAAAAGCACTTCTTTATTTGGCTGAACACCAAGGAGAAGAACGAGCAATTTTTTCTTCTGAAATTGCAACCAAAGAGCGTATACCCCAAAAGTTTTTAGAGACCATTTTACGTGAATTGAGAAACTTTCAATTTTTACAAAGCCAAAGAGGAAAAAAAGGAGGCTATCGACTGATAAAACAACCTAAAGAAATCAATCTAGCAGAATTGATGCGTTTAATGGATGGCCCCATAGCCATGTTGCCTTGTGTTTCATTAAATTATTATGCTACCTGTGCTGAATGTGATGAAGAGCACTGTCAAATAAAACCCATTTTTGAAAAAATCAGAAATCAAACGCTAGAGGTGCTTAACAATACTACTGTTGAGAGTATGCGAAAAGTCTTACTGTAGTCCTCTGATGTAACTGCCTAAGGCATCTTTGAATTGAAGCCCTTCTAAGGATCTATATTTATTTAGTTTTTGATGTGCTTCTAGCCCCCAAATTAAAAACTCAATCATAAAATAACGATCTTCATGGGCCAAATCAGGTTGGTGTGTTTTGAGCAACTCACCGACACCAGTAATTTGGTCTAAGCTCATTTGATAGCTTTTATCATCTAGATCATCTTCTAAAAACAGTTCGTTGTCTTTGAAAAACCAATCAAGTAGTGCATCATATGGACCTTCTTGGTCAGGCTTTTCTAACTTTTCTATTTTGGGAAAATAATCAGAAAACAAAGTTTTAATGGCCTGGGTGATCAAATGATACGAGACTTGTTCTGCTCCTTCTTGTTCACCTTCATAGACCAATTCAATTTTTCCGTTAAGCGCTGGAATAATTCCTAAAAAGTCTAAAAGGCGTAGGGTAGATTTTTTTTCGTCATGTTGTAGCATTCTGCGTTCTGCAGTGCTAATTAAATTTTCAAAAGCAGCGATACTTAAGCGTGCGCTTACTCCGCTTTTTGAATCAACGAATTCACTTTTTCTAGCTTCAAAGCTGATTTGTTCAACCAATTCTCTGGCTAGTTCGGGAATGTGTATGGCAGATAGACGATTTGTATCGATGTTGGCTTCTTGAGCTGTTATTGATTTGGCAATTTCTCTATTGTGAGGATAATGTGTTAAAATTTGAGAACCAATACGGTCTTTTAAAGGAGTAACAATGCTACCCCGGTTTGTGTAATCTTCAGGATTTGCTGTAAATACAAATTGAGCAGCAATGGGAAGTCTTAATTTAAACCCTCTAATTTGAATTTCTTTTTCTTGTAAAATGGAAAAAAGAGCAACTTGAATACGGGCTTGTAAATCAGGAAGCTCATTGAGCACAAAAATACAGCGATGCGCCCGTGGAATCATTCCAAAATGAATCACTCTTTCATCAGCATATGACAATTTCATTTGAGCGGCTTTTATAGGATCAACATCACCTATCAAGTCAGCCACAGTGACATCTGGAGTGGCTAATTTTTCAAAAAATCGCTCCGAGCGATGCAGCCATTCAATGGGGGTAGCGTCACCCATTTCGGCAATTTTTTCTTGGGCATATAGTGAAATTGGAGTTACTGGATCATCGTTGATTTCTGTCCCCATAACAACGGGAATCCATTCGTCTAATAGGCCAATCATTTGTCTGGCCAAACGCGTTTTTGCTTGACCACGAAGACCTAATAAGTTGATATTATGACCTGACAATAGGGCTCTTTCTACATCTGGAATTACTGTATTCTCATATCCCAAAATACCTTCAAAAGTTCTTTGCTTATTTCGAATTTTCTCTTTTAAATTTTTAGCTATTTCCTCTTGAATTGTCAAGGATTTGTAATCACTGGATTTCAATGCTCCCAGCGTTTTGATATTAGTTAGGTCCATGGTTATTTAAATCTTTTTTTTCTGTTTTTTTCATAGTCTTCAAAAATCATTTGGCCCAATCCATCTAGTCCGGTGTAAAATGCTTTCCCTTGGTTAGCCATTGTAAATTGCTCTACAAAACGTTGTAAATAGGGGTCAGAAGCGATCATAAAAGTTGTGATAGGTATATTTAATTTACGTGCTTGTTTTGCCTTAGTAAAACATTTTTCTGTGATGTGTTCATCAAGACCTGCACTATTTTTATAATAGCTACCATCAGGCATTTTTAGACAACTGGGTTTGCCGTCTGTAATCATGAATATTTGCTTATTGGCTCCTTTTTTTCTTCGTAAAATATCCATGGCCAATTCAAGCCCAGCAACTGTGTTAGTATGGAAAGGGCCAACCTCCAGATAGGGTAAATCCTTGAGGGAAATGGGTCGTGCATCATTTCCAAAAACTAAAATATCTAGCGTATCTTTGGGATAGCGGGTTAAGATAAGTTCTGAAAGGGCGAGCGCTACTTTTTTTGCAGGAGTTATTCGGTCTTCTCCGTAGAGAATCATACTATGGCTAATGTCAATCATTAAAACGGTGCTCATTTGAGCACTATGATATTGCTGTTGAACAACTAAATCCTCTTGTCTTAATTGAAAATCTGATAATCCAGAATTTATTTGTGCATTTTTTATGCTTTCTGTCATCTCAATACGCTCTAGGGGATCGCCAAATTCAAAAGGTCTTAATTGCCCTGCGTCTTCATGGTTGTTCCCAATATGTGCCGTCTTATGATTGCCTTTTTTTGATTTTTGTAGTTGACCAAATATTTGTTTCAATGCATATTCTCGTAGAAGTTTTTCTGTTTTAGCTGATATACCCATACCATATCCTTTGCCTTGTCCTTGTCCTTTTTGATCAGGTTTTTGTTGGATGTATCCTTTGCGCAAAAGGTCTTCAATAAAATTTTCTATGGTATATTCTGGAGTGGTGAGTTGATATTCTTTGTCAAGTTCTCTAAGCCAATCAATGGCTTCATCAAAGTCACCTGAAGTATGAATAATTAATTCTTTAAATACTTCAAAAAGGCGTTCAAAAGGTGTTTTATTATTTTTTTTGGGTTTTGCAAATACCCAACCCGAGATGCGATCTCTAACATTCATCTTCTATAACAATTTTTTCAAATATAATTAATGGTTATTAGAGATAGAAACTTTCTGCAAAGTAAAACGCAGTACATTTGAAAAACTAGTTATATTATAGAAAAATGCTATATTTGCAGGGCATTTGGAAAAATAAACAGAGGCGACCCTAGAGTCCCTCTTTTTTTTACGATGAATTTTAAAGCAGAAGTTTCGGAACTGGTAGACGCAACATTGAAAGAAATGTCCCATTTATTTTTGATTGATTTAAAGACAGGTGCAGACAAATCAATTAAAATTATTTTAGATGGAGACCCTGAAGTGCACTTGGAGGATTGCATGAAATTTAGTCGATCCATCGAACACCAGCTCGACCGTGAAAAGCACGATTTTGCTTTAGAAGTTTCTTCAGCAGGTGTTGGAAGCCCTTTGGTGCAAAAACGACAGTTTTTTAAAAATATTGGTCGTCAACTCGAAGTGGAAGCAATTGGGGAAAAACCCATCAATGGAGTTTTGGTTGAGGCAACAGAAAATCAAATTGCACTAGAATGGAAACAAAGAGAACCCAAACCAATTGGAAAAGGAAAAATAACAATAATCAAAAAAAAAACTTTTAGATACGAGAGTATAAACCGAGCAAAAGTTATTATATAATTGATCAAAAAACCATGGAAAATTTAGCACTAATTGATTCATTTTCAGAGTTTAAAGACGAAAAACTAATTGATCGAGTTACCCTTATGGTAATTTTAGAAGATGTTTTTCGAAACACCCTTCGCCGGAAATTTGGTTCTGACGAAAATTTTGATATTATTATTAATCCAGACAAAGGTGATCTTGAAATATGGCGTAATCGGATTGTTGTAGAAGATGGTGCGGTTGAAGACCCCAATCAAGAGATCGCTCTAACAGAAGCACAAAATATTGAGCCTGATTTTGAAGTTGGTGAAGATGTTTCTGAAGAAGTCAAATTAATTGATTTAGGTAGACGAGCCATTCAATTTTTAAGGCAAAATTTGGTTGCCAAAATTTTTGAACACGATAGCACCAATACATTTAAAATATTTAAGGATAGAGAGGGAGAAATCTACACCGCAGAGGTTCACCACATTCGTAACAGAGAAATAATTTTGCTGGATGAGGATGGTAATGAGATTATTTTGCCAAAAGACCGTCAAATTCCAAATGATTTTTTTAGAAAAGGGGACAATGTGCGAGGAGTCATTGATAGTGTTGAATTGCGTGGAAATAAACCCCGGATCATCCTGTCAAGAACATCTCCAATTTTTCTTGAAAAATTGTTTGAACAAGAAATTCCAGAAGTTTTTGATGGTCTAATCACGATCAAAAAAGCGGTTAGAATCCCTGGTGAAAAAGCAAAAGTTGCGGTAGATTCTTATGATGATAGAATTGATCCTGTAGGCGCCTGTGTTGGAATGAAGGGTTCTCGTATACATGGAATTGTTAGAGAGTTAGGCAATGAAAACATTGATGTGATCAACTATACAAACAATCTTCAATTATTTATTTCAAGGGCATTAAGTCCAGCAAAAGTCAACTCCCTAAAGATTGATGAAGAAAACAAACGGGTTGAAGTTATTCTCAATCCAGAGGAAGTATCTAAAGCCATTGGAAAAGGAGGCACTAACATTCGCTTAGCAGGAAAATTAACTGGTTATGAAATTGATGTATTTAGAGAAGGTGTCGAAGAAGACGTTGAATTAAAAGAATTTTCAGATGAAATCGATGAATGGGTAATACAAGAGTTTAAGAAGGTAGGCTTAGACACTGCAAAAAGTATTTTAGAACTTGATTCAGACGAATTAATTAAAAGAACAGACTTAGAAGAAGAAACAATAAAAGAGGTAATTAAAATCCTTAAAACAGAATTTGAAGAATAGGCTGCTAAAATTATTTCTATTTTTATCACCAAGAACAAGGCATTTATATGACAAACCAACCCAATATTCGACTTAATAAAGTTCTCAGAGAACTCAATATATCCTTAGATAGGGTTGTTGAATTTTTGAATCAGAAGGGGTTTGAAGTTGAGCCAAGGCCAACAGCAAAAATTACTGAAGAAGTCTATCAAGTTTTATTGTCGGAATTTGCAACAGACAAATCAAAAAAAGATGCTTCTCAAGAAGTTAGTGAAGAGAAACGAAAGGAAAAGGAAAGCCTTCGTATCATTCAAGAAAAAAAGGAGCTTGAGCGCATTGAAAAAGCGGCACAAGCTGAAGTGATAAAAACGGCAACGGTTTCCTTAGAAAAACCCAAAACCTTAGGTAAAATTGATTTAGAAAAAGGGACTAAAAAACCTCAAGAAGCTCAAAATCAACAACCTAAAAAAGAAGAAAAAGTAGTAGAAAATAAAGCACCTAAAACGGTTACTCCACCACCTACACCTAAACCTGCAGAAGAGTCTGCTGCTCCAGAAGCGATTCAAACTAAATATCAAAAACTATCTGGGCCAAAACAAACCGGCCAAACAGTAAATTTAGATGCTGTTAAGGAGAAAGAAAAAACAGTTGAAGACGCAAGGAGAAGAAAGCGAAAAAGAATAAGCAAAGAAGCACCACCAAAGCCTAAGGCTAAAGAAACTACAAAATCTCGACCAAAACAACAACAGGTTAGAGAGGAAAATCAAGATGAAGACGTTCAAAAACAAATACGTGAAACTCTAGAAAAACTACAAGGTAAAGCCAGCAAGTCAAAAGCAGCCAAATATAGAAGAGATAAACGAGTTCAGCATCGCCAAAAATCAGAAGAAGAATTAGCCCAGCAAGAAGCTGAAAGCAAACTGCTCAGAGTGACTGAGTTTATTACTGTTGGAGAAGTCGCCACAATGATGGAAGTGACCACCTCTGAAATTATTTCGGCTTGTATGTCTTTAGGTATTATGGTAACAATGAACCAAAGATTAGATGCGGAAACCTTAAGTATAGTTGCAGATGAGTTTGGTTTTGATGTTTCTTTTGAAAAGGCCGAGATAGAAGAGAATATAGAAAATGAAGAAGATCATCCAGATGATCTAGAAGCTAGGGCTCCTATTGTTACTGTGATGGGACACGTTGACCATGGAAAAACTTCATTGTTGGATTATATTCGAGAAGAAAATGTTATTGCGGGAGAATCAGGAGGGATTACTCAACATATAGATGCTTATGCAGTGACTTTACCTAAGGGACAAAAAATAACCTTCCTAGATACCCCAGGTCACGAGGCATTTACAGCTATGAGAGCGAGAGGTGCACAAGTCACAGATATTGCAATTATTGTTGTTGCAGCAGATGATAACATTATGCCTCAGACAAAAGAGGCTATAAGTCATGCACAAGCGGCAAATGTTCCCATTATTTTTGCTATAAATAAAATTGACAAACCAACTGCAGATCCAGAAAAAGTAAAAGAATCTCTAGCAGGTATGAACTTGATGGTTGAGGATTGGGGTGGAAAAATTCAATCTCATGACATTTCTGCACTCAAAGGGACAGGCGTCCAGGAGTTGCTTGAAAAAGTTCTTTTGGAAGCAGAATTGCTAGAACTTAAAGCCAACCCAAACCGTAACGCTAAAGGAACTGTTGTGGAAGCCTTTTTGGACAAAGGGAGAGGGTATGTTTCAACCGTTATAGTGCAAAACGGTACTTTAAAAATGGGAGATTATTTATTGGCAGGAAAACAGAGCGGCAAGGTTAAAGCAATGTTTGATGAAAGAGGCAATAAACTAAAACAGGCCCCACCCGCTACACCTGTTTCATTGCTTGGATTAGATGGCGCCCCCCAAGCAGGAGATGGTTTTGTGGTGTTAGAAGATGAAAGAGAGGCTAAAGAAATAGCTGCTAAGAGAACCCAACTGCTAAGAGAACAAAATGTGCGCACACAAAGACACATCACACTCGATGAGATTGGTAGACGAATCGCTTTAGGTGATTTTAAAGAATTGAACATTATTTTGAAAGGGGACGTTGATGGATCTGTAGAAGCACTCACTGATTCATTACAAAAACTTTCTACCAAAGAAATTGAGGTAAAAATTATTCATAAAGGGGTTGGTGCCATTACAGAATCTGATGTGCTGTTGGCCTCCGCTTCTGATGCTATAGTTTTAGGGTTCAATGTAAGGCCTATGGGAAATGCTCGTTCGTTAGCTGAAAAAGAAGAAATTGATATCCGTTCATATTCTATTATATATGATGCAATTAATGATGTAAAAGATGCTATGGAGGGCATGCTTTCTCCAGAGATGCGAGAAGAAATTAATGGGATGGCAGAAATAAGAGAAACGTTTAAAATCTCAAAAATAGGAACGATTGCGGGGTGTATGGTCACTTCAGGAAAAATTTATCGAAATTCTATGGTCAGAGTATTGCGTGAGGGAGTTGTTATCTTCACAGGAAACTTAGCTTCTTTAAAACGCTTTAAAGATGATGTTAAAGAAGTGGCTAAAGGATATGACTGTGGTCTTCAAGTCAATAATTTCAATGACATTAAAGAAGGCGACACAGTAGAAGCCTTCCAAGAAATTGCAGTTAAGAAAAAACTATAAAGCCTTTTTCCTTTTCAACAAAAATGCAGAGGGGAAATAAGGCTTGACACTATCCAAGGTTTTTTGGGCATACAATTTGTTTTTATAACTTCCAGATTGCACTTTATAATTTGGGGTTTCAAAACTTAAGTCAGTAGGAATATCTGGGAAAATCTTTTCAAATCGAGTCTGAATATCTTCTGCCTTTTGCAACGAACCATAGTGAATCTGTATAGTGTAGTAGCTATTTTCAAAATTTTCTCTGTCCCATTCAATTTTCAACTCTAACAAGCTGTCTAGTTTTGCATTCTGTTCAATGTTTAAAGCTGATGTTTGTGCTAAACTATAGCCAGAACAAAGCAGGGAGAAGATTAGAAAAAACAATGCAAACCTATATACCATAAGACTCTACAATCATTGCATTTTGTTAGCTCACAAAAAAACAAATTTATTCCAAGACTTCTCTTGATTTAACAAAATCTAATTGTTATTTAGAACTATTATAAATTATTTCTTTTTACAAATAGATACGTTTGTTAAAAGGCTACTATGTCTTATTTTTGTTCTGATTTTAGAATTGAAACTTTGTACTTTATTAGAAATTTTATCCCAATAGAAAATGCAAGATTTGTATTGAAATCCTTGTTTCCTTTTATATTTATTTTTTCACTTTTTTTTGCACAAGGCCAAGAGCAGGATGAAGCCGCCATAAAAGCAGGTAAATCTCTTTTCAATGCCAATTGTGCTGCCTGTCATAAACTCAACAAACGCGCTGTTGGACCAGCTCTGCGTGGTGTTAGCGAAAAATATGACCGCGAGTGGCTCTATCAATGGATCACCAACAGTACAGCAATGGTGAAGTCTGGGGATCCACAAGCTGTTGCTGTATATGAGGAATACAACAAATCAGTCATGACTTCATTTCCTCAGCTTTCCACAACAGACATAGATAACATCCTTGCCTACACAGATTATATTCCACCTGCGCCAGTTGCAGCTGTTGCTGCTCCAGGTGCCGCTGCTGCAGCGTCTAGTTCAGGAAGTATAACTAACAATATTATATTAGCCGCTCTGGCATTGGTTTTTGCCATTTTGATAGTAATGCTCTTTTTAGTGCAGAAAACTTTAATCAAAATTGCAGCGGCCAGCGGTGTAGATATAACACCTGTTGAAAAGCCTAGAAGAACACCCATTTGGAAAGCCTTTGTCCAAAACCAATTTATGGTTTTTGTTAGTGTTGTGTTTCTTCTTTTAAGCAGTGCCTATTTTGTGTATGGTTATTTAATGCAAATTGGCATTGACCAAGGGTATATGCCCGTACAGCCGATCCATTATTCTCACAAAATTCATGCTGGAGCGAATCAAATTGAATGCAAGTATTGTCACTCTTCAGCAAGAGTATCAAAACATTCAGGAATACCTTCATTGAATGTTTGTATGAATTGTCATAAGAATATAGCCGAATATAATGGTGAGGAAGATTTGGCCAATGGGTACACTAAAGATTTTTATACCAAAGAAATTAAAAAGCTTTACACTGCTGTAGGTTGGGATGAGGATACCCAAAGTTATACTGGTGAATCGAAGCCTGTAAAATGGGTGCGTATCCATAACCTGCCCGATTTTGCTTATTTCAATCACTCACAACACGTTGAGGTTGGAAAAATTGAATGTCAAAAGTGCCATGGCCCTGTGGAGGAAATGGAAGTGATGTACCAATATTCTCCATTGACTATGGGATGGTGTATTAATTGTCATAGAGAAACCAAGGTTCAAGTAGCAGACAATGCCTATTATGAAAAAATACACAAGGCTCTGTCCACAAAATATGGTGTTGAAAACCTGACCGTCGCTCAAATGGGTGGTCTCGAATGTGGCAAATGCCACTATTAAAAGCGATATAAAAAGTTTATGGCATCAAAAAAAACATATTGGAAGCAAGTTGAGCAACTCAACCCTGAGAATGTTTCAGTGCAAAAACTTGCTAATGATGAATTTGCATCAAAATTACCTGACGCTTTTTTGAGTGACGAGAACACACTCAAAGACAGCAGCACCTCTAGAAGAGATTTCCTTAAATATGTTGGATTTAGTACCGCGGCTGCCTCACTTGCAGCTTGTGAGGGACCAGTGATCAAGTCGGTTCCCTATGTTGTTCAACCCGAACAGATTCGTCCTGGTGTGGCTAATTATTATGCCACTGCTATTGCTGATGGTTTTGATTTTGCTAGTATCTTAATTAAAACCAGAGAAGGCAGGCCAATAAAGGTAGAAAATAACCCTGAGGCCTTTATGTTAGGTGGAGCCAATGCTCGGGTGCACGCTTCAGTATTATCCTTGTATGATATTAATAGGTTGCAAGGGCCAAAAGCAAATGGTGAAGACGTTTCTTGGGAAAATCTTAATCTTCAGGTAGGAGCAAGGTTAAAAGCACTAAATGCTTCTGGAAAGGAAGTAGCTTTAATCACTCAAACCTTTAGTAGTCCTACTACAGAAAAAATCATCGCTGATTTTAAGACAAAATACCCCAATGTCAAGCATGTTTACTTTGACACAGTAGCTTCGGCAGATGCTGTAGATGCTTTTGAGGCTACCTATGGCGAACGAGGTTTGGCCGATTATGATTTTTCAAAAGCGGCAGCAATTGTTTCAATAGGTGCAGATTTCTTAGGCGATTGGCAAGGAGGCGGTTTTGACAGCGGCTATTCAAAAGCGCGTATACCACATAAAGGTCATGGTAAAGCCAAAATGGTCCAGCATTTTCAGTTTGAAGCCAACATGACCCTTAGTGGTGCAGCGGCTGATTTTCGTCTTCCTACCACACCCGCTGTTCAAAAAAATATACTAGCGCACCTATATGCTAAATTAACTGGAACTGCTATTTCAGGTTCACTTTCTGAGGTACACGAAAAAATGTTAGACAAAGCAATAGAGGCTTTGAAATCTGCTGGGAAAAAAGCGGTAGTTATCTCAGGGATTCAAGACGTGGGAGCTCAAAAGTTAATTTTAGCAATAAACCAATTATTGGAAAGCGAGGTGATTGATGTGCTCTCACCTCGACTGATTCGAAAAGAAAATGGCACTGAACTAGAACCTGTAATAAACGGCATCAAAGACGGAAGCCTAGGCGGTGTAATTTTTGCTGGAATCAACCCGATTTATAGTATGCCAGATGGCCAAGAGGTTGCTGAGGGCATAAAAAAATTGGATTTATCAGTATCCTTTTCAATGAAGGAAGATGAAACCGCAGCTGTTTGTCAGTATGTTGCAGCAACACCTCATTATTTGGAGGGCTGGGGAGACTATGAATTTAAACGTGGCCACTATGCATTGGCGCAACCTACCATCAGACCTTTATTTGATACTCTTCAATTTCAAGATGCTTTATTACAATGGTCTGAGAGTAAAATGAATTTTCATGAAACCATTCAAAAGCATTGGAATGAAAACATCCTAGAAGGAAAAAATTGGAGTTCAGTGTTGCATGATGGTTATTTTAGTGTCCCTCAAAATACTGAAGTTGAGAAGACTCTGCCTGATTTAACAGAAGAAATGAATTCTCTTGCTTCAGCCTCTGCAAGTGGATTGGAGTTAGTACTGTATACAAAAACCGGTATGGGTGACGGTAATCAAGCGAACAACCCTTGGTTACAAGAACTTCCAGACCCTATTTCAAGAGTGAGTTGGGATAATTACCTTACTGTATCTGCTCTTGACGCAAAAAAAATAGGCTTAAAGAACGTAAATGTCGCCAATGGTGCTCTCAATGGAAGTTATGCTAATGTAACCGTTGGAGAAAAAACCTTAAAAGTTCCCGTTCTTATTCAACCCGGTCAAGCCATCGGTTCTGTTGGCCTCGCTTTGGGATATGGAGAGCGGCTTGGTTTACAAGAAGAAATGCAAGTAGGAGTAAACGCCTACCTCTTTTATAACAAAGCTAAAGAAGTACAAGAAGTTTCAATTACAGCAGCCGAAGGGTATCATGAGTTTGCTTGTGTTCAATTGCACAACACTCTCATGGGAAGAGATATTGTAAAAGAAACAACACTTGAAATATTCAATACAAAAGATAAAGAATATTGGAATCCTATTCCAAAGGTTTCCAAAAACCATATTGAAACAGCAGTTACTTCTCCAGAAGTTGATATTTGGGAATCTTTTGATCGATCAATCGGGCATCACTTCAATTTATCGATTGATTTAAATGCTTGCACCGGGTGTGGAGCCTGTGTAATAGCCTGTCACTCTGAAAACAATGTTCCTGTCGTTGGAAAACGAGAAATTAGGAAATCTAGGGACATGCATTGGTTGCGAATTGATCGCTATTATTCATCCGAAACAACTTTTGAAGGGGATGCTGAAACAGTAGATAATATTTCAGGATTAACAGATTCTTTAACTACGTTCGGGGAAATGGAACAGGCCTCAGAAAATCCTCAAGTAACTTTTCAGCCGGTAATGTGTCAACATTGTAACCATGCCCCCTGTGAAACAGTTTGCCCTGTTGCGGCCTCTTCTCATGGAAGGCAAGGGCAAAATCATATGGCTTATAACAGATGTGTGGGAACTCGCTATTGCGCCAATAACTGTCCTTATAAAGTGCGTCGTTTCAATTGGTTCTTATACAATAAAAATGATGAGTTTGATTATCATATGAACAATGATTTAGGCCGTATGGTTCTAAACCCTGATGTGGTAGTTCGCTCTCGAGGAGTTATGGAAAAATGCTCCATGTGTATTCAAAAAACACAAAAAACAATATTAGACGCAAAACTTGAAGGAAGACCAATAAAAGATGGCGAGTTTCAAACAGCTTGTTCATCAGCCTGTAGCAATGGTGCAATGGTATTTGGAGATATTAATGATAAGGAGAGTCAGGTGGCAAAATTGAAAGAAAATGATCGAATGTATCATCTTCTTGAAAGCGTTGGGACAAAGCCTAACGTGATGTATCAAACCAAAGTGAGAAACGTATAAACATATAATTTAGAGATTCATTTATGGCCTCACATTATGAAGCACCAATCCGTAAACCACTCGTAACAGGAGATAAAATTTATCATGACGTTACGGTTGATGTAGCTGCCCCTATTGAAGGGAGGGCCAACCGTCAGTGGAGGATCGTTTTTGGTATTGCCCTAACCGCTCTTTTTTGGGGGGGTGGGCTGTATAATAT
>OZSS01000240.1_pt1 | contig 25577 bp, 27 predicted proteins | sample 1779911 | NCBI WGS metagenome assembly OZSS01 (sample SAMEA2603589, study PRJEB24840) | metagenome | biome: Water; feature: Photic zone; material: Seawater sample | place: Mediterranean Sea | collected 2013-11-12 | depth 10 m
TAAAGGACGGTCTTTTATGGCGAACAGAAACTGGCGCTACACCGCTATTTACAAAGGCCTAAACTCAACCGCATCGCGCCGCGCTGCGCTCTTGAGGCGACTATCCAAACGCTTTGTATATCCGCCCATAGTGTCTAGCTGATAGGTATGGCTCAAAATCTGTACCATCAGGGGTTTGCTTAGGTACTTTGTAGGAGGGCGAACCACGACCTTGCGCCATTCAGACATCAGCGCCTCGCGCGAGGCAGCCTCTAAACTATCCAGATCAAGTCTCATCATCTAATCCACTCCGTACAATCATCTCGTACCGAGTAGAGCCCGGAGCTATTAGGGCGCAGCTAAACACAGCCTTGCGGTGCAAGAGAAGTCCAGTGGAAAGATCAAAGATGGCTGGATGTTTAGGCTAGTTAATCTGCGAGAACCCTGATTTTTATTTCAGATCCATCACGTTTTTTTATATTACGATCAAGTAGAGGCTTCATAGGTTTGTGCAACAAACGTGCTCTGTTTTTAGATTTTCAGGAGAAGCCAATTAAAGATTTGTTCGCAGTAGTATTTCAATACGAATTCTCTCTTGGGACCCGAATAAATGGTGTTTGTCAATCGCTCCTTTAAGACGACGAATGGCACTGCGCACCAAATGTCCTGTATCTTGTGCAACAACCCCATTCAGCATACCTTCACAAAGTGCCTCTTGGGTAAACGGAGTTCGCTCATGCGCGATTCTAATTGTATGAGCTGGGGGCTTAAGTGCCTTGATAACCTCAAGTGGAATTCGCGCCTCTGAAGACATGACATAAATTGCAACCATGTCAGGATTTGCTTTTAGGCTTAGTTTTATAATTTGTTCCGCACGTTCTTCATTGCCATAGGTTTCAAGCGAAGGAAGTACACGTAAATTTTTAAAGTTTTTTATCAACTCTTGATCAAAACCACGGCGTCGCTCCAAGCTATCTCTTGATGACATGCTTTCAGAAATGACCATAACAGATCCGATGCGGCCCCCAACGCTTTGACCAATCAATAATCCGGCTGTTGCGCCTGCTGCAAAGTTATCGACGCCAACTGAATCTTTGTTAAGCAATGGTTGATTTGATATAAACGGTAAGGCTGCAATACCCCGTTCTTGAACACGGATAATGGCATCACGTACTTGCGGGGTCTCCGGGGCCATGATCGCCAAACCATCGATCTGATTTTGGTCGAGCGATCGCAAAAATGACGCTATGCCATGAGGGTCATTCTCGTCGATTCGCTCTACTTCACACCAAACGCGGTCTGCAGCGAAAATATTTCGTGATTCTTCAATCTGTCTTAATATTTCCTGAAGAAATTGATCCCCCGATTTGGGCAGCGCAAAGATAAACCGATAGCTTTGTGATTTAGCAAGATTTGCAGCTTGAAGATTGCGAACGAATCCCAATTTTTCGATTGCGTGGTTTACACGTTCGACGGTTCGCTTTGCGACCCCTTCACGGCTATTTAATACGCGATCGACTGTCGCACGACTTACACCAGCGGCTTTTGCAAGGTCTTTTGTTGTAGGCCGTTCTATTGATTCTTGCAGTGATGCTGATCTCAATTTATCCATATTTTCAATATTTTAGCATTTTTTAGGTAATTGGTTGCTTCAGATGTTTCATACGTATTAGCAAATTTTGAGGCACGTGTCTCAAAAAAAGCTTGCGTTGAGGCAAGTGCCTCATTACTTCTTAAACTCATAGGGTCGTGGCACGAGGGCTTGGATCCTTGCTTGTTTGGGAGGAGAGAAAAATGAAAACTAAATTAATGATTACCGCTGCAGCCGGTGCAATTGCCACCGCGGGGCTTCCATCTATAGCCACAGCTGAAGACCTCACTCTTTGTTGGGCCGCATGGGATCCTGCGAATGCGCTGATAGAGCTTAGCAAGGACTTTGAGCAGCAATCTGGGCACAACATGAGCTTTGAGTTTGTTCCATGGACCAGCTTTGCTGACCGTATGTTAAATGAACTGAACTCAGGCGGCCAGCTATGCGATCTGATGATTGGCGATAGCCAATGGATTGGTGGCGGGGCTGAAAACGGCCATTACGTGAAGTTGAACGATTTTTTTGACGCCAATAACATTACGATGGATGATTTCATACCCGCAACCGTGACAGGCTATGCAGAGTGGCCAAAGAATACACCTAATTACTACGCATTGCCCGCGTTTGGCGATGTCGTGGGCTGGACATACCGAAAGGATTGGTTCGACCGCCCCGAATTGCAAGCTGAATTTAAAGTTAAACATGGACGCGATTTAGGGGTGCCATCATCTCTTGAAGAGTTAAAAGATATCGCTGAATTTTTTCAGGGTCGTGATATCGACGGAACGACCGTATACGGTGCTGCGATCTACACTGAGCGTGGATCTGAAGGTATTACGATGGGGGTGACAAATGCTTTGTATAATTATGGCTTTGAGTATGAAAACCCAGCTAAACCCTATGACATTGATGGCTTTGTAAATTCTGCCGGTGCAGTTGCCGGTCTTGAATTTTACAAAGAGCTTTATGACAATGCAACGCCTCCAGGGTCGTCAAACTGGTATATGGGTGAAAATATTGATGCCTATCGTTCTGGCCAGGTCGCAATGCAGATGAATTTTGCGTTTATTTGGCCTGGAGTCGAAGCGGATGATAATGTAGGCAGCGGTCGCTCTGGTTATTTCCCAAACCCCGCAGGGCCTGCTGGTCAATTCGCTCAGCTTGGGGGGCAGGGAATTTCAGTAGTTGCATATTCTGAGAAACAAGATGCCGCGTTGGAATATATTCAGTGGTTTTCCAAACCAGACGTGCAAGCCAAATGGTGGGAGCTTGGCGGTTACTCAGCGCTGAAGGCCGTGGTTGAAGACCCTGGTTTTGCGACTAGCCAACCCTACGCACAAACGTTTCTGGATAGTATGGCAATCGTGAAGGACTTCTGGGCAGAGCCTGCATATGCAGATCTTCTATTGCCAATGCAGGAACGTATTCACAACTATGTCGTTGCCGGAGAAGGTACAGCTCAAGAAGCTCTTGACGGTCTTGTGAGTGATTGGATCGAAGTTTTCGAAGACGAAGGAAAGCTTTAGAAACTTTTGTCAGGCCAGGGACTCTGGCCTGACACTCCCGATTGACTAAACGTCAACCGAGATGATAATTTCTTCACTTTATTGATTTGCATGCTTAGCTATTTAGCTTGCGTGAAAGGTATGAACAAATGGCTACAGGCCCCATCGATATCGTTGCCAAAAAGACGCCTTCTGCGATCGTTCATAAGATCAAAGGCTTATCTGACCGCACTATCGCTTGGATTTTTGTTGCACCCACAATCTTCTTGTTGCTTGCCGTTAATATCTTTCCACTCATTTGGACGATTAGGCTGAGCTTCACCAACTATCGCGTTAATCGCCCTAACCGGGATGTAGAGTGGATTGGATTGCGCAATTATGAGCGTATTCTATCGGATTCTGATATCTGGAATACGATGCAGGCAACTGCACATTTCCTGATATGGACGATTGTTATTCAAGTGCTGATAGGTTTTGCTCTGGCATACCTCATCAATAAGAAATTTAAAGGCAATGATTTATGGACGACGATCATTGTTTTCCCGATGATGCTATCACCTGCCGTGGTCGGAAACTTTTGGACTTTTCTGTACCAGCCACAGATTGGGCTGTTCAATTACGTGGTTACTTTTTTCACTCGGAGCAACCCTGCGGACTTTTCGATGATCGGTGATGTTCACCTGGCGCCTTGGGCAATTGTAATTGCTGACACTTGGATGTGGACACCCTTTGTGATGCTGATTTGTTTGGCGGGTTTGCGCTCTATTCCTGATAGTATCTATGAGGCAGCACAATGTGACCGTGCCAGCAAATGGCGACAATTCTGGACTATTACAATACCGATGGTATTGCCATTTTTAATGTTGGCGGTTCTATTTCGAGGCATTGAAAACTTCAAAATGTTCGACCTAGTCGTTCAGCTTACGGGCGGTGGACCAGGAAATACAACCACGCTGACGTCAATCGACCTCAAGCGTGAAGCATTTGAAAAATGGCGAACCGGCTATTCTTCCGCCTATGCCGTGATTCTTTTTGTGACGATTTTTGGACTGGCGTCAATTTATGTGAAGGCTCTCAATAAGGTTAAGGAAAGATGAGTTTCTCTGTAACTGACCCAACAAAAAATACTCAATGGTTTGCTGGAATTTTAGTTGTTGCCTATGCAATCCTTACCATAATACCGCTTTTGTGGATCATTGCCACAGGCTTTAAATCCCCTGCAGACTCTATAGCCTATCCACCGGTCGTAGTATTTGAGCCCACGCTAGAGGGCTATGTAAACTTGTTTACAGACCGAACCCGCGCCACTGAGAAAATGATCCAAGAGGCAGGCCCACCAAAAACTTGGTATGACATAATTGCGCGTGAGCGCGGCACTGTAATCAGTGGACCCTCTCGCTATGGTGAACGTTTTTTAAATTCGATTATCATCGGGTTTGGCTCAACCGCACTTTGTATGGTGCTCGGAACGATGGCAGCCTACGCATTCAGCCGGTTCAAAGTCCCATTAAAGGATGATCTTTTGTTCTTCATCCTCTCCACACGCATGATGCCTCCAATTGCCGTGGCAATTCCAATTTTCCTTATGTTTCGAAATCTTGGCCTTAATGATACCCATCTAGGTATGATCCTTCTCTACACAGCGGTAAATCTGTCGCTTTCCGTTTGGTTACTGAAAGGTTTTATTGACGAAATTCCAATAGAATACGAAGAGGCAGCATTGATTGATGGGTATACGCGCTTTCAGGCCTTTTATAAAGTGGTGCTGCCTCAAGCTGCCACAGGGATCGCATCAACTGCTATCTTTTGCTTGATATTCGCCTGGAATGAATATGCTTTTGCCGTATTGCTGACATCCGGTACCGCGCAAACAGCCCCGCCATTCATTCCAAATATCATCGGTGTAAATGGCAAGGATTGGCCTGCCGTTGCCGCAGGAGCGACAATTTTTCTGGTTCCCGTTATGGTTTTCACTGTGCTGCTACGCAAACATCTTTTACGGGGCATAACTTTTGGAGCAGTCCGCAAATGAGATCCTTCTTCACCGGCCTGTTGCATCTAAAACGTGGTTCATGGGAGATGGTCGCCTCCATCTTGATCGCGGTGGGTGTTATCATGCTTATGCAACCTTTCTTACTTATCGTTTACACCTATTCATTCATCGTAACTTTGGTTGGCACTGTGATGTTTATCATCGTCAGCCATTTTCCGGAATAAGCCTATGGCCCAGATTAGAATTGAAAATGTGCGCAAAGATTTTGGGGATTTCACCGCGGTCCAATCTTCTTCTTTTACTGTTGAGGATGGAGAATTCTTTATGCTGCTTGGTCCATCTGGTTGTGGTAAAACGACAACTTTGCGCATGATGGCCGGACTCGAACTGCCCACCAAGGGTGAGATTTACATCGACGGTGAAGAGGTTGGTATGAAGCCTGCAAGCCAGCGAGATATTGCATTTGTCTTTCAGATGTTCGCGCTTTACCCACATATGAATGTCCGCAAGAATATCAGTTACCCGCTTAAAAGTCAGGGAATGCCGCGGGCTGCAATCAAACAAAAAGTTGGGGAAATTGCTGAAATCTTGGGTATTACCGAAATATTGGATCGACCCGTTGGTGGGCTTTCTGGTGGGGATAGGCAGCGTGTGGCTTTGGGGCGAGCCATCGTTCGAGACCCAAAGGCGTTCTTTATGGATGAACCTTTAGGGGCTTTGGATGCAGAGTTTCGCGAACATATGTCTGAAGAGTTACGTGCATTGCATGACCGGATGAACGCAACCACTGTTTACGTGACCCATGACCAGCTTGAGGCTATGCAAATGGGGGACAAGATTGTCGTGATGAACCATGGCGTTGTCGAACAATTTGGCGTTCCACAAAGTATCTATGATTGGCCTGCAACTAAGTTTGTTGCAGAGTTTATCGGATCGCCACCAATGAATTTTCTTGATTTTCAGGGCACTGCGGGAAAAGGCGCAACAAATGTAAGCTTTGGTAACGCAACCTTTGAAATTCCGCGCTTGTTGGAGGGGCAAAGCGGTGATCTGACCTTTGGCGTGCGCCCAGAACATATTCGTTTGGATGATAATGCTCATTTCCGAGGCGAAATATCAGCAGTTGAATATCTAGGAACAACCCAAATTATCACGCTGAATACTATGGCTGGGATTGTTAAGGTGCGCTCCTCTTCCTCGAACAAGGTCTTAATTGGCGACAAGACCGGCCTTTCTTTTGACCCACGTACGGTAACAATATTCAACGCCCGCAATGGCCAGGCTCTTAAAAGCGAGGCAAATAACGGAGTGCTTCTTAATGGCTGAGGTCGCTTTAACAAAGGTTTCCAAATCTTTTGGAGAAGACGTAGCGCTTGATGACTTGACGATGACCGTTCCCGATGGATCTTTTGTCGTGCTGTTAGGCCCTACGGGCGCGGGAAAAACCACAACCCTGCGTATGGTGTCTGGCTTGGATAAGCCAGATCAAGGGCAAGTCTTCATTGGCGGTCGCGATATGTCCACGCTGACACCGGCCCAAAGAGATGTTGCAATGGTGTTCCAGCAATATTCCCTCTACCCGCATTTGACAGTTCGGGAAAATTTGGAATTTCCATTAAAATCGCCGGCATTAAAGACGCCTCAGGCGAAGATTAACCTTAAGGTCGAAGAAGTGGCTGAGGTTCTTCAGATAAGCCACAAACTTGACAATAAAGCCACGGCTCTTTCGGGTGGTGAGATGCAACGCGTTTCAATAGGAAGGGCCTTGGTACGCAATCCATCAGTATATCTGATGGATGAACCACTTAGCTCTCTTGACGCTAAATTACGGGCAGATCTTCGCATTGAGCTGAAAAGAATTCAGGCAACATCTGGGGCCACTTTGCTTTATGTCACACATGATCAGATCGAAGCGATGACGATGGCAACCCATGTAGGTGTTTTGGACAAAGGCAAATTAATCCAGTTTGGTAGCCCACGCGAGATATATGAAGATCCCGTCAATGTTTATTCGGCTGGGCGCCTTGGTTTGCCCCGCATAAATATCCTTCCTGCTGATTTATTTACTGGTAAGCCCACTAATGCAGAACTGATTGGGTTGAGGCCAGAACATATTTTTCAAGGTGAAGGTGAAGACGCCACGGTCAAGCGTATTGAGCACTTAGGAGATCAGACTCGTTTACATTTAGACTTCAAGAATCATCATCTAATTACCTTAACAGAAGCTCATACTCTTCTGAAATCAGGTGACAATATTAAAATTCGACCAAAACAACCATATTATTTCGACGCTGCAGGCGCACGCATTTTTTGATGGGGGAAGAGATGCAACAGTTTATCAATGATAAAGAAAAAATTGTCACCGACGCTATTGATGGGGCAATCGTTGCGTCGGGCGGCGCGCTTACAAGGCTTGATGGCTATCCGCATATTCGCGTGGTCGTTCGAAGCGACTGGGATAAGTCTAAAGTTGCCTTGGTGTCCGGTGGAGGCTCTGGGCATGAACCCGCTCATGTTGGATTTGTCGGACGCGGAATGCTCACTGCCGCGGTTTGTGGGGATGTATTTGCGTCTCCTTCGGTAGATGCCGTGCTGGCTGGAATTCTTGCGGTGACAGGTCCTGCAGGGTGTTTATTGATAGTAAAGAATTATACGGGTGATCGATTGAATTTTGGGTTGGCTGCTGAGCGGGCGCGGGCCTTTGGACTAAAAGTCAGTATCGTAATTGTTGATGATGACATTGCTCTTCCTAACCTTCCACAAGCGCGTGGCTTGGCTGGAACACTTTTCGTTCACAAGATCGCTGGTGCGCTGGCCGAAAATGGTGCAACTCTTAAGGAGTGCGTTGCGAGCGCTGACAGAGTTATAAAAGCAAGCTGTAGCATTGGCATGTCGCTTGATACCTGTACAGTTCCAGGATCATTAAAAGAAGACCGCATTCCCAAAGGCATGGTGGAACTGGGGCTTGGTATTCATGGGGAAGCTGGTGTTGAACAGGTACTTTTCAAGGGAGCAAGAAATGCGATTTCCCAAGTGGTTGACCGGTTATCTAATTCAATGCCCAAAACACCTCATGTCGCACTAATAAATAACCTTGGGGGTTCCTCTGTTTTAGAAATGTCTGTTCTGACGAACGAGCTATTATCCTCTTCTATAGGGGGGCAAATTAAAATTTTGATCGGACCCAATGCTATGATGACGGCTCTAGACATGCACGGGTTTTCTGTTTCTGTCATGGAGCTTTCTGAAGATGATGAATCTCTTTTTGAACAAATGGTGTCTGTTCCAGGTTGGCCTGGCTGTAAATCAATTTTAGAGACATCTATTTTGCCTCTTCCTGACGGGCTTTCTCCGGTACGCACGCCTGCATCTCCTCATAACCCTACGAAGACATTCTTGACCCATTGTTGCCGCGTGCTTATCTCATCGCAAGACGATCTGAATGCCCTAGATGCTAAATCAGGAGATGGTGATACCGGCTCGACGCTGGCGAGCGCAGCGACGGCGCTTATTGGAGCAATGGATACGTTGCCTCTCGCGGATCATACACAATTATTCCGCGCAATCGGATTGGAGCTCAGTCAAACGATGGGGGGATCATCAGGCGTTTTACTTGCTATTTTCTTTGCCGCGGCTGGGGATGCATCCTCATCTGGGAAGCCTATGCGCGAGGCGCTACAGGAAGGTCTGGATCGAATGCGCGAAATTGGCGGCGCCAATCCCGGAGATCGTACTATGATCGACGCATTGCTGCCTGCTCTGGATGCATTAAAAGATGGTTTAAAACAAGCAGCGCTGGCGGCGCGTGAGGGCGCAGAGTATACTGCCACGCTTAGAACCGCTAAAGCCGGGCGTGCAACATACCTTAATCCGGAACAGCTTGAGGGCCATGTTGATCCAGGCGCCGAAGCCGTTGCGCGCCTATTTGAAGCACTTGTTTAAGATTACAACGCATAAGATTGAGCAAGTAAGTGTTCTTTTCCTAGTATTCAAAAAGCCTTGGAGAGGGCTTTGTCAGAATAAGCCACCTTGCCCGACAGCACCTTGGAAATTAACTTCTGTGACATGCCCAAGCCTGTATCGTTCCACTATTTTAAAACAAGCCCTGAGATCATCCAACTTGCCGTTATGCTGTGTGTGAGGTTTCCACAAATACATAGTAAAAATTTACCTATTGTTTTTATTTTATTATTTTAGAAAAAGTGTGAGTTCCAAAACGGGTTTCAAAAATCGAGCGTCAATTCAATTTAATGCAATTGCCTCTTTAGGCTGGGAAAGATGGGAATTTAAAGCCCCTGTTTGTGCTGGTGACAGTATTCATTGTAAAATTTCCACTGTGGCTAAACGAAAGACGAGTCGAGATGATAGAGGGATCGTCAAATTATTTTTTGAGGTGTACAATCAAGACTGCGTGTTGGTTCAGTCAGGTACAAACAATTTGCTGATTACGATTTAAGGGCTTGTCAGAGAAAACCTTTGTGATCAGGTCAGACGGTGCACTTAGAGTATTCATCTATGCCTAAACCAGTATCCTACCGCTTTAACTTGGTTATTGCGTGAATGGGTTCTGTCAGAATAACCCACTGTCTGACATCAGCGTCTACCGGACAGATTTTGTGGTTTGAATAAAAAGATTAAAATAGGTGCACCAAAAGATTTTCTGCACATTTAAATTGCAAATTCTTGCAATACCATTCTGAGACATACGTACCACGTAGCAGATTTCAAATGTCAAAATAAAGTGAAGTAATGAATAAGTTTGATTATTTTGATGAAATGCACGGCGTAGATGGGAAGTTAACCCGTCCAGCATACCAACTATATAGTGACTGGTATAAATCGGAAGATGTAACTCGCTTGCGAAAAAAGCAAAAAGAGTCCGAGAGGTTATTTCGTCTCACAGGTATAACTTTCAATGTTTATGGGGATGAAAAGGCGGAAGAAAGACTGATCCCTTTCGATATTGTTCCACGCATATTGTCTGGACGTGAGTGGGCACGTCTTTCTCAAGGTATTCGTCAGCGAGTTGGAGCTATCAACGCGTATTTGCACGATATCTATCACAAACAAGAAATTGTGAAAGCTGGCCGTGTCCCCATAGATCTAATTTCAAACAACGAAGCTTTTCTGCCCGAAATGTTAGGGGTTAATCCAGCTGGAAAAGTGTATACTCATGTCGTTGGCATTGATTTAGTAAGAACGGGTCCAGATGAATTTTACGTCTTGGAAGATAATGCACGAACACCTTCAGGTGTAAGCTATATGCTGGAAAATAGGGAAACTATGTTGCAGATGTTTCCAGAGCTTTTTGCATCAAATCGCGTTGCTCCAATTTCAAATTATCCAGCACTTTTACATCGATCTTTGTCTGAGAGTGCTCCCGCGTGGATAGATGATAATCCAACAATCGCACTTTTAACTCCAGGTACCTTTAATTCTGCATATTACGAACACAGCTTCCTCGCTGATAAAATGGGAATTGAGCTTGTCGAAAGCTACGACCTAAAAGTTGTAGACGGTCGTGTCGCTATGCGTACAACAAAGGGATATACTCCGATCGATGTCCTATACCGGCGCGTTGATGATTATTATTTAGACCCGTTGAATTTTAATCCTGAGAGCCAACTTGGTGTTCCAGGCATATTTGATGTTTACCGCGCTGGTGGAATTACAATCGCAAATGCACCAGGGACAGGCATCGCGGACGACAAAGCAGTTTATAGCTACATCCCAGATATCATTGAATTTTACACTGGTGAAAAACCTATATTAAAAAATGTGCCCACTTGGAGATGTGGAGATAAGGACAGTTTGCAATACGTCCTGGAAAATCTTGCTGATCTGGTGGTCAAGGAAGTGCACGGCTCCGGTGGTTATGGGATGTTAATTGGCCCCGCTGCTACTAGAAAAGAGTTAGAGGCCTTCAAAAGAAAATTAAGAGCAAGGCCGCGCAATTATATTGCGCAACCCACACTCTCGCTCTCAACGGTACCGATTTTCACGAAAGCGGGTTTAGCTCCAAGGCATGTTGACTTGAGACCGTTCGTTTTAGTCAGTCCAAACAGAATTGATATCACCCCTGGTGGTCTTACGCGCGTTGCTCTGAAGAAGGGAAGCCTTGTCGTGAATTCTTCGCAAGGGGGAGGTACGAAAGATACTTGGGTGCTGGACGATTAACGCATGTTAGGACGCACTGCAGGTGGCTTATTTTGGATGTTTCGCTATTTGGAGCGAGCAGAAAATATCTCCAGGCTCATTGATGCCGGCTTAAGAATCTCGTTAACGAGAAGTGGTGATAATCAGGATGACTGGAATAGCATTTTAAAGACCGCTGCGGTGTTAGAAAACTTTCATGAAACATATTCATCACAAATAAATCTGACATCTGCAACAGACTGGGTATTGCGAGACAAAACAAATTCATCAAGCGTATTAGTTTCTATTGAATCCGCGCGCAACAATGCTCGGATGGTTAGGACTGCGCTAACCCGCGAGGTTTGGGAAGCTGTGAATGAAGCGTGGATGCTGATTTCGCAAGCGTTAAGTCGAAAAGTTTCGGAGCGTGACCTGCCCGCTGTTCTACATCTAATCCGAGAAAGGGTAGCTTATGTGCGTGGCTCACTGCATGGTACCATGCTTAGAAATGAGATTTTTAACTTTGCTCGTATTGGAACTTTTTTGGAAAGAGCAGATAGTACAGCGCGCATCTTAGATGTTAAATATTACGTTTTATTGCCGTCGGCATCTTATATTGGATCATCTCTCGATAACGTCCAATGGAGCACAATACTTCGCTCGGTATCTGGCGAAGGTGGCTTTCAGATGTCCTACGGTCAACGTCCAAAGTCAAGAGAAATTGCACAGTTTCTAATACTGGATAATCGCATGCCGCGCAGTTTGACTTTTTGTGCAAATAAGATTGTTTCTAATCTGCAATATTTGCAAAAAGATAGTGAATATTTGCAAAAAGATAGTGCGAAAGCCCCACCATCAAGCGCCATGGCAAATCGGTTATTGTTGTTTGAAAAGGATATAGATCAAATTTTTGATCAAGGGTTACACGAATATATTCAAAATTTCTTGTTACAAAATGCAGAATTGGCGCGGCAGGTTGAAGTTGATTATCGATTTTACAGGTGACTAGAACGATAAAGATTGAGCATCAAACATGGTATTCCTATGGGGCTGAATTGGCTTACGCTGTATTACAGTTAAGACTATCAACCATAAGTACTATGGGGCAGGTGTTACAGGACTGGCAGTGCTACATTCAAGGTGGAAAAGAAGAATTTACTTTCACAGATCAGAATGGAAATCTAGTAAAGCTGATAACCTCTGACCCAGATATCAATGCAATAGAAATCAAAGCGACCGGAACCGTTGAGGTACTTGATACGGATGGTGTAGCTGGTGAGATAGCGTGCTCGACGCCAACATGGTTTTTTAAAAACCAAACGCGTCTAACGGATTTGGGAAATTTAAGCGATAACTTTACGAGCAAGTGTGGGGAGGAAATTGGAAGCATTGGCTGGTTACATTCATTATCAGCTGAAATAAATGATAAAGTTAGATATAAAACTGCTGAAACAGAGACGAATAGCTCTGCTCTTGATGCGGTTCAAAAAGGCTTGGGTGTTTGCCAAGACCACACCCATATCTTTATCGGCTGCTGCAGATCCGTTGGGATTCCATCACGTTATGTTTCTGGCTATTTGCTTTTGGATGAGATCGAACATCAGACTGCGATGCATGCTTGGGCAGAAGCTTTTGTTCCATCGTTAGGATGGGTTGGATTTGATGTTTCAAACGGTGTCTCACCTGACACCAAATACGTTCGAATTGCTCAAGGCCGAGATTATAGAGACGTTGCACCCGTCAGAGGAAGTATTTTTGGAGGTTTAGAAGAAGTTATGTCGGTAAACTTAATTGTACAACAACAGTAGGAACACGGTGTGTCATATTGCGTAGCGATGCAACTGAACAACGGGCTCATCTTCATGTCAGACACGCGGACAAATGCGGGTGTCGATAATATATCTCAATTCTGCAAGTTGTTTACGTTTGAGAAAAAAAACGAACGATTTATCACCCTATTGGCTGCGGGAAATCTTGCAACCACTCAGTCGGTGATTTCTCTTCTAGAAGAAAGAAATAAAGCACCGACAGATCGTGGTCCATCTATTATGGAGACACCGTCCATGTTTCAAGTTGCATGTTTGGTTGGTGATACGCTTCGAGAAGTCATTCAACGTAATTCGGATGTTGGGCAAAAAGCTGATGCAACTTTTCATGCGACTTTTATAGTCGGAGGGCAAATAGATGGCAGCGAACCTCGGCTCTTCTTGATATATCCAGAAGGCAATTTTATCGAAGCCAGTAGAGATACGCCATATTTTCAGATTGGTGAGACGAAATATGGGAGACCGATAATGTTGCGCGCATATGATGCGGAGATGAGCTGGGAGGCGGCCATAAAACTTTTGCTGATAAGTTTTGACTCTACTGTCAAAGCAAATCTATCAGTTGGTTTGCCGTTAGATATGCTTGCATATCAAAAAGACTCTTTCGAGAGTATGTATCAAGATCGTATTACCTCTGAAGACCCATATTTTTTGAGTGTGTCTAATGGGTGGGGCGAAGCTTTGAAATCTGCTTTTGACCAGTTACCAGATTTTAAATTCTGATATATGCAGTACCTCTAGCATATGGTTTTTTTGACACTTGCTTTCGACTTGCAGCATCGTTTTTTTTTAAGCAGCTTATGCTACTAGGGTATTGTCAGATTAAACTAGCCTAGAGCGAAAAGTGGCCTCGCTCTAGGGTCTGTTCCATGACAGAGCACAGCCCATTTCGTTACTTTAAAACGAGCCCTGAGATCATCCGCCTTGCGGTAATGATGTATATCCGGTTTCCACTTTCCCTACGTAATGTAGAGGACCTTCTACACGAACGCGGGATCGACATCAGCCACGAAACAGTCCGGTTTTGGTGGAATAGATTTGGCCCACTTATGGCAGCGGAGATTAAACAAAAACGCATTCAGCAATTACGAACTTATTCTAAATGGAAATGGCACATAGATGAGGTCTTCGTGAAAATACAAGGTGACCGTCATTACCTTTGGCGTGCGGTAGATGCGGAAGGTAAAGTTTTAGAAAGCGTTGTAACAAAAGCGCAGGAATAAAGACGCGGCTTTAAAACTGCCTAAAAAGTTAATGAAACGATATGGCCGTGCAGAAAAGATCGTGACGGATAGATTAAGATCTTACGGGGCTGCTCTTAGAGAGCTAGGCTGCCCGACTAAACAAGAGACAGGTCGTTGGTTAAACAACCGCGCAGAAAACTCACACCAACCATTCCGACGAAAGGAGCGTGCTATGCAGCGGTTCAGGCAAATGCGAAGTTTACAGAAATTCGCCTCCGTCCACGCTTCGGTTTTCAATCATTTCAATCAGGATCGCAGTCACATACATCGGGCCCATTTCAAGCAAAGCCGTACCGCTGCTCTTATTGAGTGGCGTGGCTTGCTAGCAGGGTAATAAACGGCACTTTTCGGAAAACAGATTGGAGTACTCGTTTGTCTGACAGCACCCTTTGCTTAGTTATTAGTCTCCTAAGTTTGGTAGGCTATCTTTTGAGATAAATTCCTTGCATTTAAGAAGCTCATACGCGTACGCTTTAAAGCAATATTCAATGAAAGGAGTAAAATTATGAGAGTACTTAAGTCTGCACTAGTAATTTGTGCAACTGTTGCATTTGCTAATTTCGCTGCAGCCAAGGATAAATACACAGTTGCGCTTGATGGTACATTTGCACCTCATGCGATGCCCAAATTGGGTGGTGGAATTGAAGGTTTCAATGTTGACTTGGCAAATATTATCGGAGAGCGCTTGGGTGTTGAAATGGATATCGTCGCGACACAATGGTCAGGTATTTTGCCAGGTTTACAGGCCGGCACCTATGATTTTGTGGTTGCCCCAACCACCATTACGGAGGAGCGCGCGGGCAACATGCTGTTCACTGAGGGTTACTTAAACACGGACTTTCAATTCGTTGTAGCTAAAAATAGTCCGGACGTTGCTGACATGGACGGATTTAAGGGTAAGGTTATTGCTGTTAACAAAGGTTCTGCATATGATCGATGGGCGCGTGGTTTGGAAGGTGACATTGGTTGGGTTGTTGAAAGTTATGGAACTAATACTGACGCCGTCCAAGCAGTTGTATCCGGGCGAGCATTCGCCAACGTTGCTGGAAACACAGTGTCTGCCTTCGCAGTGAAGAAAAATCCTAATATAAAATTGAGCTATCTGTATGCCACAGGAAAGGTTTGGGGAATGCCATTTAGAAAAGATGATGTGGCGTTGCGTGGTACTGTTGAGAAAGTAATTGAGTGCATGAAAATTGATGGTACTATTGCTGGCTTACATGAAAAGTGGTTTGGGGTTGCTCCAGCTGCTGGCTCGGCTGCCGTCACACCATTGCCTGGTTTTGGTCAGCCTGGTTATGATGGGCATGAGAGCAACGGACACACTCCTTCTTGTTGATCAGCTTGAAAAGACCCCGTGGGAGTATTCCCACGGGGAAATTTGAAGCAACTTGAAATATCAACGTTCTTAAAACCCAGGAGAGTTTATTGGCTATTGCAGCTTTAGAAGTTCGTGGTTTATCAAAATCTTTTGGTTCTAATATAGTGCTAGACAACATTACTCTTGAGGTAGCTAAGAGCGAAATGGTGTTCATTCTCGGTCCTTCTGGTTCTGGGAAATCAACCTTCCTCAGATGTTGCAATCGCCTAGAAGAACCAGATTCAGGCGAAATATTTCTCAATGGAGAGCCTCTAACTGAAAAAAATGTGAACCTAAATAAAGCTCGTGAAAAGATCGGTATGGTTTTTCAAGCATTTAATTTATATCCTCATTTAAGCGCAGAAAAAAATGTTTCTCTGGCACTCAGAAAAGTTCGTGGTTTCAGTACTGAGAAAGCAAATGACGTTGCGCGCAGCGCTCTGGACAAGGTGGGGCTGGCCGATAAATATTGCAGCTATCCATCTGAATTGTCGGGAGGACAGCAGCAAAGAGTTGCGATTGCTAGAGCTATGGCTCTAGAACCCCAAGTGATGCTGTTTGATGAACCAACTTCTGCGCTTGATCCGGAATTGGTCGCCGATGTGTTAGAAGTAATGCGTGATATGAAAGCCTCTGGAATTACTATGCTAGTAGTCAGCCACGAAATGAATTTTGCTCGGGAGGCAGCTGATCGAGTAATTTTTATGGATAATGGGTCCATCATTGAGGAGGGCCCACCTGAGAAAATTTTTACTGCTCCGACTAATTCTCGTACTAAGTCATTTTTAACCAGGGTCTCAGGTAACTAAAATGAGCCAGTGGGAAAGGTTTACTGATACATTTTTTAATCGCGCAGTTATCATTAAATATTTACCTGACATTTATCACGGAATTTGGATAACACTCGAGCTTTCTATTTTAATCGTAATATTTGGCATTTTATTAGGAACTTGTTTGGCAGTTTTACGTGTTTACAAAATTTTGCCACTATCCTTTTGCATCATCGTTTTTGCAGATGTATTCCGAGCTTTGCCTCCACTAGTTTTAATTTTAATTGCTTTTTTTGGTCTGCCAAGTGCCGGAGTTTATTTGTCAAGTTTTTTTGTGCTGTTCATTATTTTAACATTAGTACTGGCGGCATTTTCGGAGGAGATCGTTTGGGCTGGTTTGACATCTGTCGATAGTGGTCAATGGAAAGCTGCGCGATCTACCGGGCTAAGTCTGAACCAAACTTTAATTTGGATCATTTTGCCTCAGGCGTTTCGGCTTGCCATACCACCCCTTACCAACAGAGCCATAGCGATAACCAAGATGACTGCGCTTGGGACTGTGATAGGAGTTCCTGATATATTGAACCAGGCTACTACGGCACAGTCATTTTCGGGAAATGCGTCACCATTGATGATAGCAGCAATTATATATGTGATCATTTTTCTGCCTTTAGTTATTGCATCTCGTTGGTTAGAAGAAAAATTCTCTTGGAGAAAAGCCTAGGCATGTCAGGTTTTATTGAGCAGTTCTTTAATATCCAGATTATGGTAGCTGCTTGGCCTACTTTGTTTAGAGGCCTGGCGGTAACTTTAATGCTGTGCTTAGCTGTTATTCCAATGGGATTGTTGGGCGGTCTGGTTGCAGCGCTAGCATCAAACTCCAATTATAAGATTATTCGTTGGCCCACTATTGCCTTTGTAGATTTTTTTCGCTCAATTCCTCCTTTGGTATTGCTCATATTCGTATATTCGGGACTTCCATTCGCAGGACTACGGCTATCCCCATTTTTAGCTGTAGTAATTGCCTTCTTTCTTAATAACTCTGCTTATTTTGGAGAAATTCTGAGAGCAGGACTGAATTCGGTTGGGTATGGACAAACTGAAGCTGCGAGATCCACTGGACTTAATATCGTGCAAACACATCTTTATGTCATTCTCCCGCAGGCAATCCGCAACGTACTTCCAGATCTATTGTCTAACACGATAGAGGTTATAAAGTTGACGTCACTGGCATCAGTAGTTTCATTAGCCGAAATACTGTATTCCGCCGATATGGCTAGATCAATAACGTATAATGCTTCACCGATCGTTCTGGCCGCCTTCATTTATCTGATGATTTTGTGGCCACTGGTGCGTTTGGTTAGTCAGTTTGGTAAAAATTTGGATATGTGATTTTACAATCGGAGACAAAAATGCGTGAAATAGTTATCGGTGGCGCACAAATGGGGCCTATCCAGAAAGCTGAACCGCGGGAGGCTGTGGTAGAGCGAATGCTAGCATTGATGCAGGAAGCACATGGGGCCAGCTGCGACCTAGTTGTGTTTCCTGAATTATGCCTAACGACCTTTTTTCCACGTTGGTATTTCGAAAAACAAGCCGAGATAGATGTTTGGTTCGAAAAAAATATGCCTAACGATGCTACAATGCCACTATTCAGAACATCGCAAGAATTAGGTATTGCGCTATCGTTTGGTTATGCGGAGCTAACACCTGACGGATCGCACTATAATACTTCGATCCTTACCGATAAGCGAGGTAATATCATTGGTAAATATCGCAAAGTACACTTGCCCGGACATTCTGAATACGATCACGATCGAGCATTTCAACACCTAGAGAAAAGATACTTTCTGCCTGGAGACATTGGTTTTCCTGTATGGCGAAATTTAAATGCGATGATGGGCATGTGCATTTGTAATGATCGTAGGTGGCCGGAAGTATACAGAGAGATGGGTTTGCAGGGTGTAGAACTGTTAATGCTTGGATACAACACCCCATCAGTGAATAGTCAAATGTCTGATGAAGGCCTAGAAAAACGACTTTATCATTCAGAACTATGCATGACAGCTGGAGCTTACCAAAATTCTACTTGGGTAATCGGTGTCGCCAAAGCTGGTTCAGAGGACGGCCATCCACTAATTGGGGGTTCGATAATTGTTGATCCCGATGGGAACGTTGTTGCTAAAGCATCGAGTGAAGACGATGAGCTTATTGTGCATGCATGTGATATGGATGCTTGTAATTTTGGCAAAAGCACAATTTTTGATTTTGCACGACACAGACGTATCGAGCATTACACTCGTATCTCAACTCAGACTGGTGTCGTGAGACCAGATTAATGTCACATCATATCGATCTCGACGAACTTACAGCCACTGAGCGGTACAAATTACTAACTGCTTTGGTAATACCTCGTCCGATCGCTTGGGTTACTACGGTGAGTGTAGAGGGAGCAACTAACGCTGCTCCTTATTCGTTTTTCAATGTGTTCGGCCAAGACCCTGCAATCATTATCCTAGGGCTAGAACACAAGGCAGATGGAACCGCAAAAGATACTGAGAATAACATAAACATGCTCAATGAATTTGTAGTCAATTTAGTTTCATCAGACATGTTGGAAGATATGGTTCAAACCGCAGCAGCTTATGCTCCCGGCGAAAGCGAGCCTGATATCCTTGGCTTGTCTTTAACATCGTCTAAAAAAGTAAAGCCACCAAGACTTACTAACGCACCAGTATCTATAGAGTGCGAACGAATAATGTCTCTATCACTAAGTAAAGAAAGATCTATTTTGCTAGGTCGGGCGATGGGTGTTTTTTCTAAAAACGGTTTGATAAATGCAGCCACACTCCACGTGGATTGGGCGAATGATTACCCAATCGCACGTCTTTTTGCTGATAAATATGCTGAGATTGGTAGAATAAGTAGATACTCAATTCCTAGGCCGAAGCGCGCTCGTAAAAAGAAGGAATAATTATGTCACAATTAATAAATCGTTACTCAGAAGGCGTATTTATCATTTCCGCTACACCTTTCACCGAAAATGGCGAGTTAGATCTCAGCAGTACGGATAGTATGGTGGACTTTTACTTGAATAGTGGTGTTTCTGGTATGACTATTCTTGGTATTATGGGTGAAGCACAGAAATTGACCGCAGCTGAATCTCTAAAATTTACGAACCATATAATAAGCCGTGTTGGTGGGCGTATCCCTATCGTTGTTGGCGTTTCAGGTGCGAGCCTTGACAACATGAAGAGACTTTCACAATCGGTTATGGATGCTGGTGCATCAGGAGTAATGGTTGCTCCAATGCCCGGACTTTGTACAGAGATAAAACTTGATCAATACTATAAACAGGTATGTCACGCATTGGGTCCCGAAGTGCCTATCTGTTTGCAAGACTACCCTCAAACAACCGGCGTTCAATTCTCGGTTGAAACCATTCTGAAATTGACAAAGGAAAATGAACAAATCGTAATGCTTAAGCATGAGGATTGGCCAGGATTAACAAAGCTATCGCGGGTGCGGACGGAGTCCGATACAAGTTCCACTCCTCGAATGTCGATACTAGTTGGTAATGCCGCTTTATTTCTGCCTCAGGAATTACAAAGAGGCGCCGATGGCGCGATGACAGGGTTTGCGTATCCCGAGATGCTTGTTCAAGTGGTTAATTTGCATAAAGCAGGTAAGGTTGACTTAGCTGAAGATCTTTTCGATGCATACTTGCCGATGGTTAGATATGAGCAGCAGTTAGGTTTAGGTTTGGCGATCAGAAAAGAAATTCTTCACCGGCGTGGGGTAATGAAGTCACCGAAGGTACGTTCACCAGGTCCATCCTTAACAAAACTAGATCACACTGAACTTACACGGCTTATGGATCGTCTAGAAACTAAATTAAAGGAACTGCATTAATGGACCTCGGAATACAGAAAAAGACAGCTTTAGTTATGTCCTCAAGTAGAGGTCTAGGTGAAGGGATAGCTAAATCACTTGCGTCGGAAGGCGTGCATGTTTTGCTCAGTGGCAGAAATAAAGATAGATTAAGCGAAATAGTAGATGAAATTGAAGCCGCGGGTGGTCAAGCTGACTTCGTTGTGGCAGATTTGGTAAACCCTAGCTCAGTAAATACCATTCAGTTAGCGGCAAGAAAATTACTTGGCCAAATTGACATTTTCATTGCGAATACCGGGGGCCCGCCACCTGGAATTATATCTGGCGTGGATCCTAACTCTCTAACAAAACAACTCGAAATAATGGTTGTACGAATTGTCGAACTTTCATCTAAATTTATTCCGGACATGAAAGCAGCCGGTTGGGGACGAATTTTGGCTATTGGCTCCTCAGGAGTTATTCAGCCAATTCCAAATCTTGGTATATCGAATGTTGTACGCTCGGCACTCGTAGGTTGGACAAAATCGTTATCAAACGATCTGGCTGGAAGTGGCATTACGGTTAACATGCTTTTACCAGGCAGAATACATACGAAGCGCATTGACGAGCTTGATCAGACTGTTGCTGACAAAACGGGTCAAACACTGGAAAGTGTAAGGCAGGCAAGCAAAGCAACTATTCCAATTGGTCGCTACGGCAGAGTCGAAGAGTTCGCTGATACAGCTACTTTTATATGCAGTGCTCGTGCCGGTTATATTACTGGCAGTTTAATTCGCTGTGACGGTGGTCTGATAAAGTCAGTGTAGGGGGCGATCATGAAGTATGACTTGGTGATTAAAGGTGGTACCTTAGTGACTGCTAGCGAAACGTTTATTGCAGACATCGGCATCCAGGGAGAAAAAATCGTAACTTTGGGAGAAAGCCTTAAAGGTTATGATGAGATAAACGCTAATAAAAAATTAGTAATGCCAGGCGGTATTGAAGCACATTGCCATATTGCCCAAGAGAGTGGCATGGGCGTTATGACATCAGACGATTATGAAACGGGCTCAATATCAGCAGCCTTCGGTGGCAATTCTTCATTTGTACCGTTTGCTGCGCAGAAAAAAGGTGGAAGTATTTCTGACACCATTGATGAATACGATCGACGTGCAGAAACGAAATCCGTGATTGATTATTCATATCATCTAATTATTACAGATCCAAATCGAAATGTCCTCGATGAATTGCCATCTGCTTTTAAGCGGGGAATTACGTCATTTAAAGTTTTTATGACTTACGCAACACGAGTAAGCGACGCTCAATTTCTTGATATTTTAACGGTCGCGCGACGTCACGGTGGACTGACGATGGTGCATGCTGAGAACCATGACATGCTAACTTGGATGTCAAACGCCTTGACAGAGGCAGGCTATGTCGAACCGCGATTTCATGCGACCGCACGACCAGGTATTGCAGAGGAAGAAGCTATTAACAGAGCTATTAGCCTATCAAAGCTCGCTAATGCGCCTTTAATGATCGTTCATGTATCAACACCGGTTGGTGCTGAACTGGTGGCAAAAGCACGAATGGATGGCGCCTTCGTTTTTAGTGAAACGTGTCCTCAATATATTTTTCTGACACGAGAAGATCTTAATCGTCCAAATCTTGATGGTGCAAAATACATTTGTTCACCGCCGTTGCGTGATGTTGCTACACAAGAGGCACTTTGGCGCCACATAGCAGGTGGAACATTCAATGTTGTATCGTCGGATCATGCTCCGTACCGATTCGATGATAGCGGGAAATTTTCCAATGGTCGCGACGTCGACTTTCGGGGCTTTGCCAATGGAATGCCAGGGATCGAAATGCGGCTTCCATTAATGTTCTCAGAAGGAGTGTTGAAAAACAGAATCTCAGTAAATCAATTTGTTGCATTGTCATCAACCAATGCTGCTCGACTTTACGGTATGCTGCCGCGTAAGGGGACACTTTCCATCGGTGCTGATGCTGATATCGCAATCTGGGATCCGAGTGAAACTCGGATTGCAGGTGAGATGCATGATGCTATGGATTATAATCCATTTGAGGGTATGAAGATTACAGGCTGGCCAACTACGGTAATAAGTCGTGGTCAAAGGGTGATTGACGAAGGAAAACTGCTCGCCAAGCCAGGTTATGGTAATTTCATACATCGCGGGCGCACAGATCTTTCTGGGCTTACTGGAACGTCATTACCTGAGACTGAGCCTCAGACAAATTTTGGTGTGGAGATTTTCAAATGAATCGACCAGTAGTCGTGATCAACCCCAATTCAAATCAAACTGTCACTGACGGTCTCGAAAAAAGTCTGATCCATTTCAATCAGATTGAGGGATTTTTTATTGAATGCGTCACGCTTGAAGAAGGTCCCTTTGGAATAGAAAGTCAACTTGACTCAGATAGTGTAGTTATTCCACTTGCTAATCTTGTGCAAACTCGAAAAGACGCTGCTGCATTTGTTATTGCCTGCTATTCTGACCCTGGAATAGATGCTTGTCGTTCAATTACCTCGCAACCAGTATTTGGTATCCATGAGAGTGGTGTATTAACTGCTCTATCTCGCGCAGAGCTATTTGGTGTAATTGCAATTGCAGATGCTTCAGTAGGAAGGCATCGACGATATCTCTCGAGAATGCAGGTATTGAACAGGTTAGCTGGTGAGATTGCACTTAATATTTCTGTAGATGAAAGTGCGAACGGGACTGGAACATATCAAAGACTTATCGAGGTTGGATATCAATTAATTGAAATGGGAGCGGGTGTAATTGTACTTGGTTGTGCGGGGATGTCCCGTCATCGACTGAATTTGGAAGTTGAGTTAGGAATTCCGGTGATTGATCCTACTCAGGCAGCCGTCAGTATGGCGATTGGGACGATACTACCAAAGTAGTGGCTTAAATTGTGCAACGAATTTAATATGTTATGCATATAAATAAGGTTGATGCTTTGATTTAGGCGAGATTTCTACTTTGCCCAAAGAATGTTGAAGACCGTCTTCTAGCGCTTGGAGTTCATTTAAACCATAGATCGGTCAGGCAGTAAGCTAAACTCTTTTGAAAAGGGCGCGGTCTTGAGTAAATCCTGCTCTCACATTTCTTCTGAAAAAGTTCGATTAATTTAAAAACCCACGGCCTGCCCATCCTTCCGCGGGTCTGATCCAGCTGCATATGCGCCATTCTCTAGCCGTGCGACGAGTTGTGCGCCTCCAAATCCAAAAGCATTGTCCGGTTCTTCGCAAGTTAGATCATGTCCCATTTCAATTAACGCTTGCAGAGTGGCCTCCGGAAACGAAGTTTCGCATGCAATTCCAAGATTGCCAGTAACGCGCCATCTGGGGGCATCGACGGCCATTTGCACATCCTGATCCCAAAGCTGCGTCCTTAGTGTCATTTGTAAATGCCCTTGTGCCTGCATAGGGCCACCCATGACACCAAAGCTCATCAATGGTTGATCGTTCTTCGTCAGGAATGCTGGGATGATTGTGTGGAATGGACGCTTGCCCGGTGCGACGACGTTCTGGCTGTGCGGGTTCAGTGAAAAACCTGCACCGCGGTTTTGTAGGTGAATACCAGTTTCGGGAACAACGACACCTGAACCGAACCCCGCATAATTTGATTGAATAAAAGAAACCATCATTCCAGATGCATCCGCAGCGGAAAGGTAAACAGTACCGATACTTTTGGGCTCTCCAACCTTAAAATCTGTTGCTTGTTTGAGATTGATAAGTTTGGCGCGTTCTTGTAGATAGGCAGGCTCCATCATGGCTTCAGGCATGATACGATCCATGTAATCAATATCAGCAACATAGGCTTCGGTGTCTGACAGGGCCAGTTTCATCGCTTCGATCTGCAAATGCAGTGCTTTGGGATCGTCTACGTCAAGGTCACGGATCTCTGTGTGATCAAGAATTCCGAGCGCCATTAAGCTCGCAATTCCCTGACCATTAGGTGGAATTTCGTGTAAAACAACATCATCAAATTTTTGGGTGATCGTCCCGCACCAGTCTGCTTTATGTTTTGCGAGATCCGATAACCGCATTCCCGCATTATGTTTCTTTGCAAAGCTTTCGATCTTTTCTGCCAACTCTCCCTCATAAAAGGCACGCCCGCGCGTTTCGGCGATTAATCGCAGGCTGCGAGCAAGAGGTAGATTTGCATAAAATTCACCTGCTTCTGGCGCGAGGCCCTTTGGTAAAAAATTATCTGCAAAGCCTGGTTGCTGGGCCAATTGTTCTGCACCGTATTTCCATAATTTGGCAATAATTGGTGAAACAGGAAATCCGTGTTCCGCATATTCAATCGCGGGTTCAAATAATTTTTCAAATGGAAGCTTTCCAAATCGTTCCGACAGTGAGACCCAGCCAGAAACAGCACCGGGTACCGTGACACTATTCCATCCGTGGAACGGGACCTTTTCATAGTCCTTAAAATATTCGGGTGACCATGCCATGGGTGCGCGTCCAGACGCATTTAGGCCATGGATTGATTTTCCATCCCACAAGATACAAAATGCATCTGATCCCAAACCATTTCCTGTGGGTTCCACTACAGTAAGTGTTATCGCGGCAGCAAGGGCTGCATCAACCGCATTCCCCCCTAAGGATAGCATTGATAGACCAGCCTGTGCAGCAAGCGGGTGAGATGTTGCAACAACATTTTTCGCAAGGATGGGGGATCGTCGCGATGGGTAGGGGTGATACGGTTTGAAATTCATAATAAATAATACCACGGTCATTTAATAAGCGATGCTCTTGCGACACCTATTTGATACATTTTGCGGTCTTTTGAATAGAAAATAATTCTTATTTACGTAAATTGACGGGTAGGGGGCTTTGTCAGAATAACTCATTTGCCTGACGTCAATAGGGGGCGTAGCTATTTAGCTATACACAATTCTGTATCCTTTCGTTACTTCAAAACCAGTCCAGAGATCATCCAACTTGCGGTGATGCTGTATTTGAGATTTCCAAAAATACATAGATTGAGTTAAGACATTGTTTTTGATTTACTATTCTTAGAGAAAAACGTGTGTTTTAAAACGGGTTTCAAAAAAAACCTGTAAATTGAACTTTTACAATTTGATTGAAAATTATATTTATTTCTCGGCGAGGAAAGTTATGAAATTGTCTGCTACCGGTCGCACTAGCTTGTCCCCAAATTCGCAAGCAAGGTTAAAGGGCGAAGGGAAGATGCTTGGGCTACTTAGTCTGACAGCACCGCCACCACATTCTCATCATTCCTGTTCCTGTTATTTCTGGCGCTA
>OZSS01000241.1_pt1 | contig 25561 bp, 28 predicted proteins | sample 1779911 | NCBI WGS metagenome assembly OZSS01 (sample SAMEA2603589, study PRJEB24840) | metagenome | biome: Water; feature: Photic zone; material: Seawater sample | place: Mediterranean Sea | collected 2013-11-12 | depth 10 m
ATTTATGTCTCAGATAGATTTATTCATGAAACAGATCCAACAATAATTGGTTGGAAATCATTAAAAAAAGAACAAGGTATTTATGAGCCTTCAGATAATCTTTTTCATGATGATGCAAGGAAATTTGAAATAGCCACCTCTTGTATTCCTTTACTTGCTGGGCTCCGGAATTCTTTAGATCTTTTGGATAAAGACTGCCATGAAAAAGAAAAAAACAAAAATATCAAAAAATTAAGTGGAAAACTTTGGGATGAATTAAATCAATCAAAGGGTGTTGAATTAGTTTTAGAAAAAAAATATTTAAATGGGATTGTTAGTTTTAATATCGAAAATATTAAAGATAAGGATAAATTTGTAAAGAAACTTGGAGAAAAGAAAATTTGGATTAGAGTTTTAGAAGATCCAAAATGGTTTAGAGCATGCGTACATCAAATGACTACAGAAGCTGAGATTGATTTACTTGCTAGAGAAATAAAAAAATATTGACTTAAAGATCTTTTGATAAAAAAAATTTAGTTTACCAAGGAATCTCTGAGCTGTCCCATGCAATAAATTTTCCACTAGATGCTGGATTTTGATTTTTAATAATATTGATCAAAAATTGGGATGATTTTTCTTTACTAAATAATTTATGTTCTGGAACAAATTTATGAAAAGGTCTAGATAAATCAGTATCTACTGTTCCTGGATGAAGCAATGTAATAGTAGCCTTTGGGAAACGTCTAGCCCATTCAATACTTAAAGATTTTAAAAACTGATTTTGGGCAGATTTTGCTGCTCTATATGAATACCAACCTCCAGTTTGATTATCTCCAATGCTTCCCACTCTTGCACTTATACTTGCAAAATTAAAATCAATATCTTTTGGTATGAATTCTTCAATAGTTTTAGCTAATAAAATAGGAGAAAAGGCATTTATTGAAAAACTTCTCATCATATTTTCTTTATCAAGATGTTGTAATCTTTTTTCTGGTTGAAGAGAATCACTATGAAGTCTGCCTGTAGCATTAATGACTAGTCTTAAATTTGAAGGATGGTTTGATATTTTATTTTTCAATTGCAAAAGGGATTTAGAATCCTCTATGTCTAATTCCCAAAAAGAATTAAATTCACTTTGTCTTCCACATAAAACAACATCTAAGTCTTTTTCACTTTCACTCAAGTCTTTAGCTATTTGCGTCCCAATTCCACCTGCGCCTACGATTAAGGCTAACCCTTTCATCTTATTAAAAATTACTTACTCAATACTAAGACACTTTTCTTGTGATTTGTGTAAATATATTTCTGATTTGGTTAGCAAATTTTATTTAGATTTACTTATTTCTTGTAATAATTTTTGAGCTATTTTTCTATCATCAAAATTAATCACTTTATCATTGAGAATTTGATAGTCTTCATGTCCTTTTCCTGCTATTAAAACAATATCTTCTTTATTAGCAAATTTGATAGATTCATTTATTGCTTTAAATCTATCAATTTCAATTTTTATTTGATCTCTTTTTTCAATACCCTTTAAAATCTCACTTACTATTTTTTCAGGGTCTTCTGATCTTGGATTATCTGATGTAATGAAAACGTAATCAGAAAACTCTTCAGCTATTGATCCCATTAAAGGCCTTTTACTAGAATCTCGATCTCCACCACATCCAAAAACAGTTATAAGTTTTCCTTCACAAAGTTTTTTAATTGATTTCAAAACTTTCTTTAAACCATCAGGTGTATGAGCATAGTCAACAATTACATTTGGTAGTAATGCTGAAACATCATTATTTTCGATATCAATTTTCTCCATTCTCCCAGGAGTACCAGGGAAAGATTTTATTAATCTTGATAAATCTTTTAAAGAGAAATTAAGTTTATACAAAATTGTTATTGCTTGAATTGCATTCATTAAATTAAACTCTCCAACTAGTGGAACAAAAAGGTTTATTTTTTCTTCAGGGGTATGAAAGATGCATGAGCAACCATTTCCAGTAAAAATTTTATCTGTTACATAAAATAATTCTTCATTTTTAAATTCACTCTTAGTAATCTTTGTAGAGACTAATGACGATCCCTTTTCAAGGTCAGATGATAATTTAGATATCCAGAGGTCATCATGATTTAATACGGAAATTCCATCTTTATCTTTTAAATAAGGTGGGAAAAATAATTTTCTTTTTGTTTGAAAATAAGATTCCATATCTGAGTGATAATCAAGATGATCTTGAGTTAAATTAGTAAAAATAGCCGCTTCAAATTCGCAGCCAGATATCCTGTTTTGAGCAATAGAATGAGAACTTACTTCTAATATCGCGAATTCAGATTCTGCCTCAACAGCAGCATTTAATTTTTTTTGAAGTTTATCAGCGAAATCAGTTGTATGAGAAGCCACCTCAGAGAAGCCAGGCCATCTATTAAATAAGGTCCCAAATAATGCAGTCTTTTTTCCTAATTTTTTTAAAAGATATTCCAGTAAAAAAGTAATTGTCGTTTTTCCATTTGTACCCGTAACACCAATAAGTTTAAGTTTTCTTGAAGGCCTATTCCAAAACTCAGCGACTATTTGACCAAAAATATAATCTAAATTATCCTCTATAACCAAAATCCTTTCTCGATCAATAGATCCAATTTTCTGTTTTGCAGCAGATCCAATAATGGCAGCCTCTGCACCATTTTCAATTGCCTCAATACAATATTTTCCTCCATCAACATTTAAACCAGGCATACCTAAAAATAAAGTTCCTTTTTGTACTTCTTTAGAGTTAAAAGAAATATTATTGATTTCTTTATCAATTAGATCTAAGGAGGGGATAATTCCTACCAAATCTAAAAGTCTATGTAATTTTATAGATCTCATATAACAAAAATTATTTCTTCAGAATGGTATTAATATTTTTTTGAAACCAATTCTTTAATTGATCATCTTTTAATCTTGGAGAAATACGAGGTAATTCTATAATTTCCTCAGACTTATTTCCTTCAACCGCAATAACAGGTACTTCATAATCATATTTTTTATATATATCTTTATATAAATCGACCCTATCAATATCAATTTCTTTAAGCTCCTCTAGATTAGGGAATAACTCATTAAGATTTATTTTTGCCAGTTTGTTTTTTAATGAATCACAAAGGCAACATCCCTGCCTAACAAAAATAAATATTTTCATTCATTCAATCAGGCACAGGGTCACATCCACAGGGAGTTAAAGGATGACATCTGCTTAATCTTCTTAAAGTTAACCACCCTCCCTTCCAAGGACCATGTCTAGTAATTGCCTCGTATCCATAAGAGCTGCAGCTTGGTATAAATCTACATCTTGGTCCGAAAAAAGGAGAAAACCACTTTTGATAAAAGGAAATCATAAAAAGAAGTATAGAAGTAATTGATTTATTAATAGTTTTGAACACTTTAATGATGTAAAATAACAGTTCAGTAGTAATTAGTTTAATTGAATTTAATCAATTATCCAATTTATTGCAAATCTCAATTTTAATTTAAACTTATGTCAAGATACCGCGGCCCAAGATTAAGGGTTACGCGTCGCTTGGGAGAACTACCAGGTCTCACTAGGAAAGCTTCAAAGAAGTCTAATCCTCCAGGTCAGCACGGCCAAGCCCGTCGCAAGCGATCAGAATACGCAATTCGTCTAGAAGAAAAACAGAAACTTAGATTCAACTATGGAGTTTCTGAAAGACAACTAGTTCGTTACGTTAAAAAAGCTAGGGCTCAAGAAGGCTCTACAGGAACCAATCTCCTTAGACTTTTAGAAAACAGATTAGATAATGTTTGTTTTAGATTAGGTTTTGGTGGAACTATCCCTGGTTCAAGACAATTAGTAAATCATGGGCATGTAACCATTAACGGAAAAGTTCTTGATATTGCAGGTTACCAATGTAAACCAGGAGATGTAATTAGCATTAAAGAAAACAAAGCGAGTAAAAAACTTGTTGAAGGTAATATTGAATTTCCTGGTTTAGCTAATGTTCCACCTCATATAGAGTTAGATAAAGCTAAGTTAACAGGCAAAATCAACGGAAAGTGTGATAGAGAATGGGTCGCGCTTGAAATAAATGAGTTATTAGTTGTTGAATACTATTCAAGAAAAGTATAAAAATCCTTTTCTTCAAATTATTAAATCACTCACCTTATTGGTGAGAGGTTTAATTAATTCTTATTTTGAAAACAATGGGAAATAAGAAAAATATTATCAAAAAGCCAGGTGTTAAAACCTTATCAATTCATCATGGAGAAACATTCTCTGAAGAAACTGGATGTGTCATGCCACCAATTTTTTCTACCTCAACATTTAAACATGGTAATAAGGGCAATTTCGATTACACCAGATCAGGTAATCCAAACTTTAAAATTCTAGAAAATATACTTAAATCCATAGAAGAATCCAAATATTGTACAATTTTTGGATCTGGCATAAGTGCAGTAACTGCAATTACATCTTCATTAAAATCAGGAGATAAAATACTCTGCGAATCAAATCTATATGGTTGTACAGTAAGAATGTTCGATAAAATTTTTAAAAAATTTGGAATAGAAGTTTTATATACAGATTTTACAAATAAAGAAAATTTTAAAGAAATTAAAGACTTTCAGCCAACTTTAATCTGGCTCGAAAGTCCAACAAATCCTCTTTTGAAAGTACTTGATATTAAACTTATTTGTGATGAAGCTAATAAGTACAAAATACCTGTAGTTCTAGATAACACCTTTTCTACAGCTCTCATTCAAAAACCTCTAGAACTAGGCGCAACACTATCTCTTATAAGTACAACAAAATTTATAAATGGCCATAGTGATGCACTTGGTGGAGCAGTCCTAACAAATAATGAGGAATGGAATAATAAGATGCTTTTCTCTCAAAAAGCTTTAGGACTTCAACCCTCGCCTTTTGATACATGGTTAATTACAAGAGGAGTAAAAACTCTCCCTCTAAGAATCGAACAACAATCAAAAAGTGCCGAGATAATTTCTAAGGAAATTGAAAATCACAGAATAATTAGTAAAGTTTTTTATCCCTTTAATCAAAAACATCCACAATTTAATTTAGCAAAATCACAAATGAAATCTGGTGGTTCAATGATCACCCTTAAATTAAATTTAAACAAATCGGACACTTTTAAAGTTTGTAAATCACTCAGATATTTCTCATTAGCAGAGAGTCTTGGAGGCGTTGAAAGTTTAATTTGCCACCCAGCAACAATGACTCATGCATCTGTTGATGACAAAACAAAAAACCTTCTAGGTATTGATGATTCACTTATAAGATTGTCGATAGGTTGTGAAGATACAAATGATTTAATTTCAGATATCTTATTTGCCTTAAATAAATTCTAAAAAGTGAGAAATTTACTAAAAAATCCAATATGGAGAAGTTTAGAGTTGGGATATTCGATTCCTGATAATGAACATGCTGTTTCTGTAGCTTTACCAACTTGGAAAGATGTAATTAATTATGAGGAAAAAAATCCAAAATGCATGGAATTGTTAAAGTCAATCTATCCTCGTTTTGGACTTAATCCTTTAGTAAAAAGATTATGTGAAAAGGTAAAAAAAGAAAGTCACTTAAATGATTTAAGTATCTGGCCCTATCCAAATGAAAGAATAGCTTTAAAAGCAAAAAAATACTGTGATATAAATTCTTCTAAAGGATCTACATATATCGAAAGAAGGCATAATTTAGCTTTTTTAATTACCAGAGAATCAGCGAGCAAATATGCAAGATCTTTTTGGCAACATACCGGTCTCGGTATATCTTCAAGAGCTGCTGCAATTGAATTGGGCCTAGAGGATTGCCCTTCAAAATCTTTAGCGATAGAAAGTTGTCAAAGAATAAAAGATAGAATTTCTAAGTTTACAAAAACAAACTCTAATGATGTTCACTTGACCTCTTCTGGCATGTCAGCGTTATACACATCATTAGAAATAATATATAAATTATTTCCAGATAGACCTACACTTCAAATTGGTTTTCCATATGTAGATGTACTTAAATTACCAATGAATATCTTTCATGGAGCCAAGTTAATAACAGAAGAAAATTGCAAGGATATTGAATTAGAAATGATAAAAATAAATCCAGCAGCCTTGATTATTGAATTACCAAGTAATCCAATGCTCAAATGTGTGAACATAAAAAAAATTTCAGAAATAGCTAATAAATTAAATATACCTGTGATAGTTGACGATACTATTGGTTCAAATTTAAATATAAATTCTCTAGAACATGCAGATATCGTTTTCACTTCACTAACAAAAATCTTTTCAGGTAGCGGGGATATTCTTGCTGGCTCACTAATACTAAATCCAAAAAGCAGATGGATTGATCAGTTTAGAAATGCTTTAAATGAAATCAACCTTCCAATGCTTTCAGATGGCGATATGGTTTCACTCGAAAAAGCTAGTAGAGATGTAAAAAAAAGAGTTTTTGAGCAAAATAAAGCATGTTTAGAATTAAAAAAAAGATTAGAAACCCGTAAAGAGATCAAAAATATTTTCCATCCCGAAAATTGTCCTAATTTCAATTCCATACTTACTTCTGATGGGGGATATGGTTGCTTATTATCGTTTGAATTAAAAGGAGGTCTTGAGCAAGCTAAAAAGTTTTATGATTATCTTCAAATATCAAAAGGACCTAGTTTAGGTACAAAATTTACCCTTGTATGTCCTTATGTTTTATTAGCTCATTATGACGAATTAGATTGGGTTGAAAGTTTTAACATTCCTTCGCACCTTATTAGAGTATCTGTTGGACTAGAAGATAAAGATCACTTATGGAGAACCTTTTCTGAAGCATTAAATAATTTTTAAATATCTAGTATTTACCGTATAAAAACTTATATACTCTTTTTCAAAAAAAATAGTTAGTATTAATATATATTTTCTTAATAATATAAATGGCAAAAATTTATGAGGACAACAGTTTTGCTATTGGAAACACTCCATTAGTAAAATTAAAATCAGTTACTAAAAACGCAAAAGCTACTGTATTAGCAAAAATCGAAGGAAGAAATCCTGCATATAGTGTTAAATGCAGGATTGGTGCAAACATGATATGGGATGCAGAGAAAAGCGGAAAACTTACAAAAGACAAAACCATTGTTGAACCTACATCTGGAAATACTGGAATTGCCTTAGCTTTTACTGCTTCAGCAAGAGGTTACAAACTAATCCTTACAATGCCGGAATCTATGTCTATTGAAAGGAGAAGAGTGATGGCAGTATTAGGAGCCGAAATTGTTTTAACAGAGGCTTCTAAAGGTATGCCAGGAGCAATCGCCAAAGCTAAAGAGATCGCAGAAAGTAATCCCTCTCAATACTTCATGCCGGGTCAGTTTGATAATCCAGCAAACCCAGAAATTCATTTCAAAACAACTGGGCCTGAAATTTGGGATGATTGCGATGGTGAGATTGATGTTTTTGTTGCAGGGGTTGGAACAGGTGGAACAATTACAGGAGTCTCAAGATACATCAAACAAGAGAAGGGCAAGAATATTATTTCTGTAGCAGTAGAACCATCACATAGCCCTGTTATTACACAGACAATGAATGGCGAAGAAGTTAAATCTGGACCACACAAAATACAAGGAATAGGCGCAGGATTTATTCCTAAAAACCTTGATTTATCAATTGTTGATAAAGTTGAGCAGGTTACGAATGATGAATCAATCGAGATGGCTCTTAGATTGGCAAAAGAAGAGGGGCTTCTCGTGGGAATATCTTGTGGAGCTGCTGCCGCTGCTGCTGTTAGATTAGCTGAGCAAGATGAATATGCAGGAAAAACTATAGTGGTTGTTTTACCAGATTTAGCTGAGAGGTATTTATCATCAATTATGTTTACCGAAGTTCCAAGTGGAATAATTGAGGAGCCAGTTAAAGCTTAAATTTATTTTTTCACCAGAAATGAATCTGGTGAAATGTACATAGCATCGCCATAAGAGAAGAATCTAAATTTTTCTCTTATGGCTTTTTTATAAAGATTTAGTAATCTTTCTCTACCAATCATTGCGCTTACTAGTAGTAATAATGAACTCTTTGGAAGATGAAAATTAGTTAATAATCCATCAACTGCTTTGAATTTATAGCCTGGCTTAATTACTAAATCAACATACTTATCTATAGGAATTAGATCTCCCATTTCATACGAATAGCAACTTTCAAGAGCTCTTACACTTGTAGTTCCAATAGCTATTACTCTTCTGTCCGTTTTTTTTACTCTTTTTATTTCTTCTACCACTTCCCTACTAACACTGACCCACTCTTTATGAAGTTTTAAATTAGATAAATCTTCTTGATCAATTGGCTTAAATGTTCCATAACCTACATGCAAAGTAATTGGCATAACTAATATGCCTTTTTTTTTTAAATTTGAAATAAGACTTTTACTTAAATGTAATCCTGCTGTTGGCGCAGCAACTGCTCCAGGATTACTTGCATACTCAGTTTGATAACTATTTTCATGAAAAGATTCTTCTTCGGCACTTTTTATATATGGAGGGAGAGGTATTTCTCCATATATATCAAGCAGATTATTCATTGAAATTAGATCATTTATATTTTCTGGAAACTTGATAAATCTTCCTCCAGTTTCTGTATCAATCCCAGAAATATGCAATTTTATATCTTTTGCCAAGGATGATTTTAAATTTAATTGACTGTTTATTTTTAACTTTTTAGCAGGCCTTGCTAAACATAGCCAAGTAGATTGATCTGCTTTCTCCAAAACTAATAATTCGACTAATCTCCCATTTTCTAATTCAACCTTTAACCTTGCTTTCATCACCTTCGTATCATTTACAACTACCAAATCACCCTTTCTAAGTTCGTCCAAGAGATTCTTTGTATATTTATTTGTTGTAAAGTCTTCTTCTAATGAACTATCTCTAACTATCATTAATCTAGATTCATGCCTTATTTTATAAGGTTTATTAGCAATTAATGTTTCATCAAGAATATAATCATAAGCTTCTAGCTTATGATCTATTTCTTCATTATGAATTTCAAAATTCAATTAAATTTAGGCTACAAGTGTTTCTGGCTCGTTTTCAATGAGAGAAGACAAGTCTTTTAAGAATGATGCACCATCAGCACCATAAATTACTCTATGATCAGCGGTTAAATTTACTTGCATTATTTTTTTAACAGATATTGAGCCATCATTATTAGCAACAACTGTTGGCTTCGATGATGCTATGGCTAAAATCGCACCTGTACCTGGTGGAAGTATTGCATCAAACCTGTCAACACCAAACATTCCTAAATTTGACAAAGTAAATGTTCCTGTTGAGTATTCATCTGGTTCTAATTGTTTTGCTCTAGATCTTTTCACAAGATCTTTCCACTCTCTAGATAATTCAAATAAATCAGTGTTACAAGGTTCTTTTAATACTGGAGTTATCAACCCTCCATCTTCCATAGCAACAGCCACAGCAATATTTATATTTTCTGGATAAGAAATTCCGTTTTCTGAAAAGCTTGAATTAACTTGGGGATGTTTTTTAAGTGTCTTTGCAACTGCCTTGACTAACAACGCAGTCATAGTAACTCCATTTTGCTTTACTTTCTTGTAAAAATTATCCAATTTATCAGTATTAATTGAATACCCAACTCTAAAACATGGAACATTTAAACTTGATTCCATATTCTTATTTACAGCTTTTTGAAGAGTATTAAATTGAACAGTTTCCCCAGGCTTTCCAAAACTATTCCCTAATATCTCTGACTTCCTTTCGGCTTGAACATGAGGACTGGAAATACTAGCGGGAGAACTCCCCTCTCCTATCCATGGGATAGACACAGGTTGGCCATTTGCCTTCAGTACATCATCAGCCTGAATCCTTCCATGAGGTCCTGATCCATGCACTTTTGCTAATTCGACTCCCATTGTAGAAGCAAGTTTTTTTGCCCTTGGAGATGCTATTACTCTTGAAGAATTATTACTAGTAGAGGCGTTAAATTGAATCTCATTAGAGGTAATTAGCACTTTTTCCCTTTTAATCTCGACTTCCTGCTCATTATTTTGAGGCACCTCTCTTTGCTTTTCTTCTTTTATTTCAGGTTTGTTATTTGGCAATTCGAGTTGGCCATCACTGGATACTTCAGTCTGTTTACCTTTATTTTGTTCTTGTATAGAAGCTATCTCATCCTGATTCTCTACAATAAGTCCGATGGTTTCACCAACTGGAGCAGTACTACCAGCTGGCATTAGTACTGCAGCAAGATATCCATCTTGAAAAGATTCAACATCCATATCAGCTTTATCTGATTCAACAACTAAAACAGATTCTCCTCTTTCGACTTTATCTCCAGGATTCTTTAACCATTCAACAATTTTACCTTCAGTCATAGTAGAACTAAGAGCTGGCATAAATATTTCGTGAGACATACAAGATCAGTTATAGTAGGGGATCTGGTGGTGGTGTCTACAAAAGTGTCTACACTTTTCTACGTCAGACTCACTAAATCCGTGTTATTCATATTATACAAAAACAGGTTCTATAGGGAACCATAGAAGATTAAGAAAGTAATAAAAAGGATATCGAGTTACAGGTGGATTAGAGAGCATTTGCACAAAAAAAAGACCCCTATTTCTAAAGGTCTTTTTTTGGTTTTACCGAATCAAGTGTTTCCTTGTTTCCACTGTTTAAGTAAAACCTCTCCTACACACAATAATACACTATTACATATATTTCTTTTTCGTGGAAAGGGGGTGAGTAATATTACTTAATTGCATTAAAAAAACACCCTAATTCTTAAGAATCGGGGTGTTTATTGATCAGAAATTAGTGTGTGAGGAGTTTCTGATGTTATTAATCTAATGGAAAAGATTTTAATTCAGTGTAGTGTTTACACACTATTTCTTTTCCCAGAATAGATAAAGGTTTGAAAATTGATTTTTAGTATCCACAATTGCGGTACTTGTTGAAATTAATTTCCACCCTCCAGAATTCCTTTTATTGATTATTGCTGCAATTTCACTTTCTTGTCTTTGAGTATTCGCATTACCTACTGCGTAATAGATATCAAGATCATTTTCTGCTCGTGCCATGTTGAAATGTACTGCTTTATTTAGATTTAATATTACTAAATCTTTCATCGATACTGGAATGGATTCGATAGGGTGAATAAAAATAAGTTTTATATGGTTTTACCTTCACCTCAAATTGCTATTGGACTATTGCTAATAAGCATTGGAATAGTAGTTACTTTTGATATCAAAGTTGATTTATTTAAAGGTAAAGAGTAAAGGACAAAATTTGAATTTCTGGCAACATGATTAAAACAAATCTCAAATTTTGATGTGACCTAATGATAATCCAATAAGCAGAATTTCCATAAAAACTAAACTATCCATTTATTATTAAATAGGAGTATGAATCAATGAGAAGAAAAATTATCCTTGATATTTAATGTTGCGACTTCTTCCACTACCGATTTTTATTGGCATTTATCTATTCTCTTACTGGAGATGTAGAAAAAATATTAATGCTAGTGATAAGCAACTAAAACCATGCATTGATTGGGCATATTTTAAAAATTTACCTCTCCCACCAAAACCTTCATTTGTCGAGTTTTATATTGTTTATGTTTCTTCTTTTTTTAAATTCCCCTTTGGGATAATTATTCAACAACTACCTTTCTCAAAGAAAGTAAGATTCTACGAAAGAGAAATGAAATTAATATTTGATAAATGGAATTTAGAAAAAATTAAAATTTAATACCCTTACATGCGATTCTAAAAGAGTAAAAGCGATCGAAAATTTAGTGTAGGTTTGAAAAAAAATAGCCCCAAAGAAACTATGATTTACCTTCAAAAAGGAATTTAAACTTTTAAATTTATTCGTTGTTATTAATCGATTGAATTATCCCATCTTTAACTGTTATTGAAACTTGCATCTTCTTAATAAGATTATCTCCAACCGAAACATCACAAAAGCTATCAACCTGTCCTTGATCAACAATTTCATCCATTTTTAAATCACGAACTTGGCTTTGTTGTTGCAATAGATTTCTTTTTTGCTCTTCAAGTTCGTTTCTTTTAGCACCAACTTGTTGCTGAACTTGGCCAACTTGCTCTTGAACTCTTGGATCTAATGGATTTACTGACTGGGATCTTATATTACTAACTATTTGTTGACCTTCTTGTTCAAGTTGTGATAATTGTTGATCAACTGCAGAAATCGCATTACTTAATTCCTTCTCAGCATCTTCTTTCCAAGTAGGGGTAACAATAGCTTTTATTGCTATAGAACGTTTGATGGATATTGAGTTTTTAGTTTCCATAAAAAATTAATTTACCCTTTCAATATAGAGATATCAAGGAGATTTTTCTTGTTTAATTTATTTTTTATACATTTCTTCTATTTGTGATGAATACAAATCAACTATTTCTCTTCTTTTCTGTTTAAGAGTTTGAGTCAATAAACCATTTTCCAAAGTAAAAGCATCAACAAAATAGCATTCTAATATCTGTTCCTCAAATCTTGCTCCTAATCTGTTTTTTAGCAAATTATTTATCTGCGACTTAAAAAACAAACCAATTTTTTTATTCGAATTTAATTTGGAAATATCATTTTCAAAGAATTTATTTTCTACTAATTCTATGTTTGGAGCGACAAGTGCTGTTAAACATTTTTTATCTTGACCTACTAATTGAACTTGATTAATAAATTCAGAACTAAGAATCTCAGTTTCAAGGGGACTTGGCTCTATATTTTCTCCACTAGAAAGAACTATCGTATCCTTGGCTCGCCCTGTTATAACCAAAGATCCATTTGGAATAAGAAAACCTAAATCTCCAGTATCAAACCAACCATCTTTTGATAAAACATCTTTAGTAGCTGAAATATTATTCAAATAACCTTTCATTACTTGAGGTCCTTTAACAAGAATCTTGCCTATCTCTTTAAATTTCAAAATCTTATCTTTTTCTTCATTCATTATTTTGATTTCAGTAAATGCCAATGGCTGTCCAGAAGATCCCCTAACATTAAGTTCTCTTCTTCTACAAGTTAGTACTGGACTGGTTTCTGTTAATCCATAACCGACTAGAACATCTATACCTAAAGATTCAAAAAACAAATCTACATGCTCAGGTAAAGCACCCCCACCATTGATTGGAAATTTAAGTTTTTCTCCACATAATTGTTTTAAAATACTTGGCCATAAAAAAGTAGAAGATATCTTATGTATAACAAATCTTCCTATTACAGATATTGTCAAAGATATTTTTGCTAAGGAACTTACTTGATTAATTTCTAAATTTCTGATCTTTCTTAAATTTCTTTTAAAAATAGAACTATTCTTTATCAAGATCTTTATAATTTTCTGTTTTTTAGGAGGCATTTTTTTTAAAGCCAAGAAAAAGCCATCATGAATGGCCTCCCATAGCCTAGGAACAGTAGCCATAACAACTGGCTTAACTTGTTTAATATCATCTTTCAGGAATTTTGGATTTGTATAAAATTGAGTACACCCGCATGAAAAAAAGAAATATTCTGCACTTCTTTCATACGAATGCCAGATAGGTAGTACACTCAGGACAGAAGTTCCGGGTTCTGGATCCGCGATATGGGCCAGATTAATGATTTGATGTAAAAAGTTTGCATGTGTTAAGGGAACACCTTTTGGTTTACCTGTTGTCCCTGATGTATAGAGAATGCTGGCAATATCGTTAATCTGATGATTATATTTTTCAAAACTATTATTTTTTAAAAGATTTTCCTCTCCTGCTTTTATAAATTCAGGCCAATTTATTAGATCTTCAAATTGTTCATCTTCCAGATTAATTATAAATTTGAATCTTTTTTTTAATTCATTTTTTTTATTTAATTTTAACCAGACTTCCTTAGATTGAACAATTAGACCAACAGAATTAGAATGCTCAATTATGTACTCTAATTCTACTGAAGGTGAATTAATACCTCTTACAGCATTAATAGCTCCTAATCGCATCAACCCTTGATCAGCTATTAACCATCTTGGTGAGTTTTCAGATATTAATGTGACAACATCACCTTTAACTAATCCATAATTTTTAAAAGAATTAGAGACTTTAGTGATTAAATTAGCTAACTCAGAATATGAAATTTTTTCTTTATTTTTTCCTCTCAAATCATTAATAGCTATTGTATTCCCACATCTTAATTTTAAGTATTCCCATATTTGATCAACATGATCAAGATTATTTATATCTTTCCTTTTACTTGTAAATTTTTCATTTTTTGAAAGAGATTTTGCTGCAGGCCAATATGCTAATTCTTTCATATTTATGAAATTTCCAAATCTTTTAAGTTTCTATTCTGATACAAAATTAAAATTAAACTCTTCATGAATGATTTTTTTAACAATTTTCTTAACTTCTTTTATATCTACATTTTTATTGTAATCAGACATATTTACCATTTGGCAGCCCTCAATACCGCAAGGAACAATCTTATTAAAATTTTCTAATTTGCAGTTAACGTTTATTGAGAAGCCATGAATTGTTACCCACCGTTTGCATCCAATACCGATTGAAGCAATTTTCCTTTCTCCTATCCACACACCTGTAAATCCATCTTTAGTAGAGCAATTAATATTAAAACTCCTTAGAGTTTTAATAATTATTTTTTCAATTTTTCTTAAATACCAATTTAAATCTTTATTAAAATTACTCAAATCTAAAACTAAATAAGTAACTAACTGTCCTGGCATATGGCATGTAACCTCACCACCTCTATCAATTTTAAATACATCTTGTTCATCTGCTGAGAAAAGCAAGTTATCCATATTCGAACCTCTTCCGACTGTATAGCAAAGTTGATGCTCGCCTAACCAAATGAAATTCATATTTGATTTACCTGAAATTAATGAGTCTTGATATTCTTTTTGTAATTTATATACATCATAAAAAAATGAAATTTTATCAGGTTGTTTAATTATTGATGTTCTATTAATCATAGTTATGTAGATTTAGGAAATATGAAAATATTTTTAGATTTATTATGAAAATTTTAATCCATGGAAAGAATCTCGAACTTACAGGACCTTTAAAAGAATATACTGAGGCAAAAATAGAAAAAGCAACGCATCACTATAAGGATATCGTTAAAGAAGTAGATATACACCTTTCAATCGAAAAGAATCCAAGAGTTTCATTCCAAACAGCTGAAGTTACAATTTTTGCTAATGGAACTATTATCAGAGCTGAAGAAAAAACAGAAAATCTATATTCCAGTATTGATTTGGTTTCAAATAAACTTTGTAGAAAACTACGGAAATATAAAGAGAGGCATAATAAAAAATTACATAATAATCTTGTAAAGAATAAAAATTCTTATTCCAATGCAATTGAAGAATCAGTTTCTATAGATAAAGATATATTCAACGAGGAAAGAGAGGTGAGATTACCTGAACCATCTATTAAAAAAAAATATTTTGAAATGATTCCTACCTCTTTGGAAGAGGCTAGAAAACAATTAGATTTTATTGATCATGAATTTTATGTATTTAGAAATAAAGTAAATAATGAATTACAAGTTATTTATAAAAGGAATCATGGTGGTTATGGATTAATCCAGTCTAAATAATACTAAAAATGTTTAATATCGATTACGAATTAAATGAAAAGATACATGCAATAATAATTAATCCGTATTTATCTTTGGAAGAATTAAATGCCAACTGCGATTTAATTCAAAAATATAATATTAGAAATGTTTCTACATCTCTTAACTTTTTAAGTCCTATAAAAGATGCATTAAACAATCATAAAGTAAATATAAATACTCTAATTTCTTATCCATTAGCTGATTTACCACTTGATTTTATTGATGAATTTGTTTGCTATGCAAAAGATAATGGTGCAAGCGGAATAGAATACATCCCTAATTTTCTAAAACTATCTAAAAATGATTTAAATAGTTTTGCTAGTGAAATTGAGAGTATTAATGCTTCAGAATTACCAGTCACTATAATCATAAACAAAACAAAATTAGATAAAGAACTTTTTGAAAAAGCCATAGAAATTTCTCTTGAATTAGGAATAACAAATTTTCAATTTGGAGATGGTTTTGGACCTGCTATTTCTAAAGTTGATATAGTTGAAATATTAAAATTTATTGGCAACCAGAATTCTATAAAAGTGGTAGGAAGCATAAAAACACTAACCCAAGTTGTTGATTTATTTGATTCAGGTATAGATTGTATTGGAACTTCAAATTTTAATGAGATTTTTAAAGAAATTAGACTTATTTAAATGTCAGGCGAAAGTAGAATAAAAGGTCTCTGTATTAAAGCTAGTCCGCTAGGTGAGAGTGGAAGATTAATAACTGTTTTAACAGATGAACAAGGTATTATTAGGCTTGCAGCTCCAGGTGCCAGGCGTCCAAAAAGTAGTCTTGCTGCAGCTACTCCGTTAACATATTTAAGTTTTCAGATCTTTGGAAAAAGAAGTCTCAAGTCTGTTCGTCAGATTAAAATTCTCAAAAGCTACAACGGATTGGGGAAAAATATTGAATGTCTTGCTGCAGCCCAAGCAATAACTGAATTAACCTTTTTATTAGTTGGAAACAACGACAAGCAAAAAGATTACTTGTCTAGCGTACTTATTCATTTAGATCGAATTTATGGATATAACCTTGAAAGTGAAGAGGACTTCAAAATGCTTTCAATGAGTATTCAATCTTTAATTCATTTATTAGCAATTGGAGGGATAAATATTCCTGTAAATTTTTGCTGTAAAACGGGCGAGCCTATTATTCCACCCTTAGGTAACTGGGATTGGCAATGTTCCTATTTACCAAATGAGGGATTTTCTACAGTAGAAGATGTAGAGAGTGTTTTAAAAGTGAATGCTTCTGAAGTTGCTCTTTTACAAAGACTTCTTTTCGCAGAATTACCAATCAAATCAAATGGAGAATTATTAGGACCTAAAAAAGTTTGGCTTAAGATATTATCAATTGTTGAAAATTGGATCTCTGCTCAATTAGAAAAAGAATTATCGTCACTAAAAATGTTAAGAGAATTTTATAGATAATTAAGGGTTAAATTGTTATTAAATTAAAAGATCTCGATGATTGTAACTTTGACTGTTAACTTTATAAATAGTTGATTAATTTGATGTGGTTCATGTTGCCTGGTTAGGTAAAAAATCTCCCTTTTGTGGAAATGTAAGTTATGGAAATTTAACTACTGAACAATTAAAAGTGAGAGGCCATAAAGTAAGTTTTATACATTTTGATAATCCCTCTAATGCAAACGAATCTAAACCCTTATTTTTAGCAAACGATCCTGAGGTCAGTCTTCCTTACTTAATTAAATCACAAGTTTATACGATCCCTTCTCCAAGAGCAGAAAAAGAACTAAGACATTCATTAGAGAGATTAAAGCCAGATATAGTTCATGCAAGTCTAACTTTATCTCCTCTCGACTTTAGATTGCCTGAACTTTGCAAACAAATAAACCTCCCACTTGTAGGGACATTTCATCCCGCATTTGATAAAAATAATAGGAACTTAACTGCAAGTACTCAACAACTAACTTATCAACTTTATGCGCCCTCTCTCGCTAAATTTCATAAAATAATTGTTTTTTCAGAACCTCAAAAAACACTTTTAGAAAACCTAGGCGTTAGTAAAGAAAAGCAAATAATTATTCCAAATGGAGTTGATGAAAGTATTTGGCAACCTGTGAAAGTAAAAAGTAAAAAATATAATTTAGTTAAAAGTAAACTAGGGGAAGGAAGAATATTTATATATATGGGAAGGATTGCTAACGAAAAAAATATTGAGGCTCTTTTAAAATCCTGGCGTCAAACAAAAACTAATAATTGCAAACTAGTAATTGTTGGAGACGGACCAATGAAGCCTACACTGGAAAATAGTTTTTCTAACCTAGGAAAAGATAAATTAATTTGGTGGGGATCAGAAACTGATTTAGAAACCAGAGTAGCAATTATGCAAATCGCAGAGGTGTTTTTTTTACCGAGTTTAATAGAGGGACTATCTTTATCACTTTTAGAGGCAATGTCCACTGGTACGGCATGTGTTGCAACTGATGCTGGAGCTGATGGTGAGGTTTTAGATAATGGAGCAGGCATTGTGATCTCTACTGAAAATGTTGTCACTCAATTAAAAACTATAATTCCAATTTTGATAGATCATCCTTCATTTACAAAGGCTCTGGGGGAAAAAGGACGTGAAAGAGTCATTGAAAGATATACAATTAAAAAAAATATTGAAGCTCTGGAAAAACTTTACTTAAATACTATAAAAATATCTAACCCTTAACGAAATTCTTTACTACGATTACTGGCCGAAACCACTGCTTCTATAAGAGCAGACCTTAAACTCCTATTTTCTAAAACCCTTAGTGCTGATATGGTGGTGCCCCCAGGAGAAGTTACCATATTCTTAAGCTCAGCAGTTGTTAAATTAGTTTCTTTTATTAAACTAACAGTGCCTAAAATCATCTCTACAACAAGTTCTTCAGAAAGTCTTTTTTGCAATCCGCCGCTTAAACCTCCGTCACTTAAAGCTTCAATAATCAAGGCAATTATAGCTGGCCCGGAAGAAGTTAATGATAAAAAAATATCTAGTAAATCTTCAGGAAATTCATAAATTTTACTAGAATTTTCAAATAATCTTTTTATGAATTGCTTCTGATCTTCAGTTATTTCATCTCCCCATGAAATTCCAGTTAAACCTTTACCAATTGTTATTGGAATATTAGTCACTACCCTAACGCATTTATGATTTGGAAATTTTTTTATAAGTTTTTCTAAAGATACACCAGCTAAAATAGAAACCAACAAATTATTTTTATTTTTTTCTAATTCAATTATATTTTTAAGTTGCTGAGGCTTTACAGAGAGAAGTTTAACTTTGCAATCCCATATAATTTCCGAACCTTTGGAGTTTGCTTGAAAAATATTAATATCATATTTATAGTTTTTTCTAATATTTTCTAAACTTTTTTTTGTATTTACTAAACAATATATATCCTTTGGATTTAGTAATTTTTTATCAAATAGTGGAGTTATAATAGCTTTTGCAATATTTCCAAACCCAATGACTGCAATTTTACTAGTCACAGATTAGTTAATTGTAAGCCGATAGTTTAGATTCTCCCCAAGCTGGCTCTGGAGTTGTGTTAGTTTCAAAATTATATTGAGATGTCTTTTTGCTTGAAACATTTGAGGGAGAAGCCTCCTCTGGGAAAGAACTAGTTACATTTACACAACTAGGAGCAAAAAGAAAAATACTTTCACCAACTCTTTCTTGATGACCATCTATTGCATATGTACCTCCTGCAACAAAATCAACAGCTCTTTGTGCTTGATCAGGATCCATCATAGTCAAATTTAAAATTACAGTCTTTCTTTCTCTTAATGCCTGTATTGCTTGAGGCATTTCATCAAAACTTCTAGGCTCCATCAAGCTCACCTCTGAAGATGAATTAGCAATGCCAGGCATTCCTACCACATTTGATGTCCTATTATTATTCATAAACTCAAATGGATTTGAATTTGAAAGTGCATTCGAGTTTTTATAATTTTGTTTAAAATCATCATTACCATTAAATTCATCCTCTGATGCATAATCCAACTCATCAAAATCATCATCCAGATAATCATCCCCTGCAACAACTGCCTTTAATCGAGAAATAAGTGACACCTTTTAAATCCTCTTGAAATTGATAACTAAGGCCAAAAAACCTTTAGTAATATATCCATCTTTTATGAATGAATAAACTACCTATACTTAAATAACGTTACTTATAGTTTACTGCAAGTTTAAAAACAAGATTTTTATAAAATATAATTAATTGCTGACTAATATGTTCTGTTACCAAAAATTGTTGATCCTAACCGTAACCAAGTAGATCCTGCTTTAACCGCTTCCTCCCAGTCTCCTGACATTCCCATTGAACAATCCTGAAGTTTGAGGGAATCTGCTAGGTACCTGCATTTTTTAAATAGTTTAATATTTTCTATTGAACTCAAACCCTTTGGGTTGATAGTCATTAGGCCTTTAATTTTGATACTTTTAAATTCCTTAATCTGATCCCATTTTTCTAACAATACTTTAGGATTAAATCCTCCTTTATTTGGATCATCACTTAATTTGACTTGTAACATTACTATTGGATTTCTCTTCTCTTCAAATGAAACATTGGAAATCTTTAACAATTTTTCATATGAGTCTACAGAATGAATATATTCAAAATTTTGGACTATTTTTCTTATTTTATTAGTCTGCACTCTTCCAATGAAATGCCATTTTATATTTTTTAAATCATCTAATAAGACTTTCTTCTCAATAGCTTCTTGAAATCTACTTTCCCCAAAATCATTTTGTCCTAGATTATTTATAATTTTGATTTCTTTACTACTAAACCCCTTACTCACAGCCAGTAAATTTACATTAAGAGGTAATTGTTTTTTAATTTGCAAGTAATTTGAAATTTCCAAATTTTATAAAAAAGTTTGTCTAAATAAATTATCCCATTTTGAGAAATCTTCTGATCCTTGTCTTCTTGCTCTTTGCAAGTTTAATTCAGACTGATTTCGAGCATCTAAATAGGGTATAACTTCAAAAAAGACTTCTCGTTGTCTAACTTCTACTAAAAAAAACATTTTTTGTGCATACAAAGTCACATAAATATCTTTTCCCTCAATCCCTAGAGAGACTTGATATAACATTCCAAATGTTGGGTGATTTAAATAACGCTCTGAACTCAAACTAAAAAATTATTTATTTACAATGCACCATACTGTTTTCTAAGAAAAATTGCTATGCATATAAAACAAATAGATAATGAATTAAAAATAAAAGTTAGGGAATTTTTTTTATCAAAAGCTTTATATCTATAAGTTTTTATAGTTATTTTTTTTTTAGAAAGTAACGAATCTGCCCCTTGATCAATTCTTAAGAATATATTTAAAAAAAGTCTTTCAACCATTGTTAATAAAACATTAATAGATTTCTTAAAACCCAAACTTCTAAGATTTATTGATCTAACTGATACTGATTTGATTATGTTTTGTAATTCTTCTTGAACTAAAGGAATAAAGCGCAATGCTAAAAGTAATTGGAAAAGCAATTTATCAATAGGCAAACCAACTTTTCTAAAAGGAATCATAAACCAACTTAAGGCCCAGACTATATCCTCCTGTAATGTTGTTAGGAGCATCAAATTCACACTATGAATAACAGTAAATATTAATGTTGAAGTTTTTATTCCTAACTCGAAAGCTTTCCTAGATAAGTTATAAGACCCAAGAGTTATAAATCCTATTTTCTTAGATGGAATTTCTAAAATATTCCAACTTTCCTGACTTTCTAGAATCAAGTTCAATTCATTCGGATCTCTTAAAGAACTATCAAGAGATTGAATATCAGAAAATGCTATTGTTGATAGTAATCCAATTATCAATGATAAGCCTAAAAGGAAGAGAAGTGATCGCCACCAAACTCTAAAGGGTAACAAACTGATAAAAGTAATAAATAGCAAACAAATAACTAAACTTATTCTCCACAATGGGCCTGCCCAAATTGGAGTAATTAGAAAAATAAATACTGCAATTATCTTTAATCTACTGTCGATAATTCTTAACCAACTTCTATTACCATCAACATATTGTCCAATAGGAAATTTAGTGAGAATATTCATTAATCTTTTTGAATAATATTAATATTCTTTTTTGATGTCTCTTTTTCTAGGTCTCTTTGCTGTTTTCCTCTCCAAAGTAAAATTATTGGAGACCCTTCAAACCCAAGATTTAATCTTATTTGTTTTTCAATATATCTTCTATATGTAATACCAAATAATTTAGGGTCATTCACAAAAAGAGTAAAAGTTGGAGGCTGGTTTTTTACTTGAGTCCCATAGTAAAGTCTTCCTTGTTTTCCACTTCTCTTTGTTGGTGGACTTTTCCATCCAAGAGCCTCCTTAAGAACTTCATTAACGACTGAAGTTGTAACTCTCCTTCTATGCTGTGTTACAGCACTAAGAGCATGCTCAAAAATATTTTGAACTCTTTGACCAGTCAAAGCTGAAATGAAAATCATTTTTGACCAATGCAAAAAATATAATTTTGATCTAAGTTCTTTTTCAACTTGATAGATTGTGGAATTATTTTTCTCTACAAGATCCCATTTATTCACTACAATTAGACATGCTCTACCTTGTTCTTCTATTCGCCCTGCCAATTTCTGATCTTGATCAGTCACTCCATCTATAGCATCTATAACCAGGACACAAACATCACTTCTATCAATAGATTTAAAAGCTCTATTAATTCCAAAAAATTCAGTTCCATATTTTACATTTTTTTTTCTTCTTATTCCTGCTGTATCCACTATTTTCCATAGATGGGAATCTTTCTTAATAAGAGTATCTATTGAATCAGTTGTAGTCCCACTTATATCACTAACTATTGCTCTTTTTTCTCCGCAAATAGCATTTAACAAACTGGATTTACCAACATTTGGTCTCCCAATAATTGACATCATTATTTTATCCTCTTTATCTTCAACATTTAAATCTTTAGGGAATCCATCAATAACAATGTCTAATAGATCCCCCGTTCCAGAGCCATGAATAGCAGAGACAGGATAAGGTTCACCTAAACCCAATTTCCAGAACTCAGAGGCCAAAGAGACTCCTAAGGATGTAGATTCACATTTATTTACCGCAACAATAGTCTTACAAGCTGAATTCCTCAGCCATTTTGCTATGGATAAATCACCGTCAGTTACACCTTGATTTCCATCAACTACAAATAAAGCAAGAGAAGCCTCTTCTAATGCTAAAAATACTTGAGTACGAATCTCGGGGAGGAATTCACTATCATCTTCAAAAACTAATCCTCCCGTATCAACAACTTGAAATTCCCTCCCCCCCCAAGAAGCATTTTGATAAGTTCTATCTCTAGTAACTCCAGGTTTATCGAATACAATTGCGTCATTACTTTGGCATAACCTATTAACCAAAGTAGACTTTCCAACATTAGGTCTTCCGATTATTGCTATTGATGGAAGAGTCAATTATTCCCCTCAGAAAATTAGATCTATTACAACTATACCCTCAATACTATCTTTTACTCTATCCAGGAGTATTTATTTGATTTCAGGATCTCCAAAATGACCTTTTGCTGGATTAGGAGATGGGGGAGATATTTTAGGTAACTTAGAAAAATCATCTAAAGAAGAACTCGAGTCAATAGACCAATAGATCAGCCAATTGACAGCAGTTGCTCTTCTTGTTCTTCTAGGATAAAGTTCGTTAATTTTATACCCTTCAAAATTAAGAATTTTTTTTAAATTTTGTTTGTGATCTTTCGGTATAGATCGTGTCAAATGAACCGAAGCTGATCGTTCTGAAATAATTTGAGGAGCTTTTGAAAATTTTTCTGACCAATATGATGGAGTTAAGGAACTTGAAATCCATCCATCCATAGAAGGTTCATTGATATAAAAAAGTCTTTCCCATACTAATTCACATACAAAAATATCACTTACTTTATCTTCAAGTATTAGAGACAATATTTGCCTACTTATAGACCATTTAAAATCATTTCTTAGAAATTTGTCCTTATTCATTAATTAGGTCTTATCAAAATTAAAGAAAAATAAGGCATTGTCTCCACATTATATTTTGAAGCATGTTGGATAATTTGATCAGGCATCCCTACATTTAAAGCGATTAAAGCTTTATTAATGATTTTCTCTTTTTTTAAAACTTCTTTAACTGACCCCCATCTTTTCCCAACTTTCATAAGTACTAAAACTGTTTTATTTGCTTTAGTCTGAATTATTAGAGTTATTAATTCAGATTTAGAAGAAGGACATTCTTTTAATATCAAAGTCTCGCCTTTCTTTACTAAATCAAAATTACTTAAAGCTGCTGCTGCTGAGATAGATGATATCCCTGGTATTGTCCTTGTGATTATTTCAGGATAATTATTATTTATTATTCTCAGAATATTTGAGGAACTTGCATACAGTGAAGGATCTCCAAGACAAAGTAAAGCAACAGATTTATTGTTCCTAACAGATTTAACAATTATATCCACAGCACTAGACCAGATTTGATCTGGATCAAATTCTTGTCTTGCCATTGGAAAAATAATGGGAATTTTTTTCTTGAATTTGATATATTTTTTGACTATTTCCGCAGATGCACTCTTTCTATCATCACTTGAAATTGGGAAAACTATAAGTTTTGCTTTTTTAATTGCCTCTACTGCAGCAATAGTTAGTAAAGAACTATCTCCAGGACCAACACCAACTACTGTTAATGATGCAAGATCACTTTTAAAACCAAGCAGATTTTTTAGAGTTTTTCTAATTCCCATATGAATGAATAACAAAATTCAATTAACTATGAATTCTTGGCAAAGCAAACGTTTGGGATAAGATCTCCGATTCAATATTAGATAATTCCTCTAATCTTTTGTTAGTTTCATTTTTAGAGAATTTAGTCTGAGCTAGTTTCCAATAAATTCCAAAATGTCTTGCTTCACTTTCAAGTAAAGACTCATAAAGCAACTTGAAAGATTTGTGCTCAGAATTCAAGGCTAGTAAACTTAATCTTTCATGACTTCTTGCTTCAATAAGTCCTGCTATTAAGAAACTATCTAACATTCTATATGGTTCCTCTTTTCTGACACATTTCGCCAATTCAGCTCCATATGGGGGAGGCTTAAGAGATTTAAGCGAATGACCAAGATCCTTTAGTAAAACAAGTATTTTTTCAAAGTGCTCTAACTCTTCCCTTGCTATGGGGCTCAAAACTTCTGCCAGGTCAGGTTCAGATGGATATCTAAACATTAATTGAATTGCAACTCCAGCAGCTTTTCTTTCACAATGAGCATGATCAATAAGTATCTCTATTGGATTCGATAAAGCTAGCTCTAGCCAACTTTCTGAGGATAATGAGGATAAATATTTAATATTAGAAGAGGGCCTTTTAAAATCTACTAGCATTTACTTATTACTACTTAAAAATTCAATTATTCCCTCAAGAGCAAGAAAATAACTTGTAATACCAAATCCACTAATTATTCCTATTGCTTTGTCTGTAAGAAAAGATTCTTTTCGAAATTCTTCCCTGCTAAAGATATTTGATATATGTAGTTCTACAAATGGGATTTTTGATCCAATTAAAGCATCTCTTATAGAAATTGAAGTATGAGTAAAAGCACCGGCATTAATAAGGATTCCATGGATAGTACTTACCGAGGATTGGATTTTATCAACGATTTCACCTTCATGATTACTTTGAAAGCATTCAAGATTAATACTTTTTCCCTTAGCAACTTTGATTAAATCTTTTTCAATATCATTCAAGGTTTTATTTCCATATATTTCAGGTTCTCTAATACCCAACAAATTAAGGTTTGGCCCATTTATCAATAAAATATTCATCAGCTATTAAGTCTTTTCTTTTAAATGCTATCTAGAAAGAAACAAAAAAACCAAAACATTTTCACACAAAGTGACCATTAACTGATAAGTTCAAATAGTGGGGGTCGGTGCCCGAGTGGTTAAAGGGGGCGGACTGTAAATCCGCTGGCTC
>OZSS01000242.1_pt1 | contig 25539 bp, 22 predicted proteins | sample 1779911 | NCBI WGS metagenome assembly OZSS01 (sample SAMEA2603589, study PRJEB24840) | metagenome | biome: Water; feature: Photic zone; material: Seawater sample | place: Mediterranean Sea | collected 2013-11-12 | depth 10 m
AAAGAAACGGGTGTTCATAAAATCACCAAAGATTTTTTGAGCAAACTCGACCTTCCCGTTCAGGAAATAGACCCAAGGACCATTCGAATTTTTGGGCGTGGGGGTCAAATGCTACCATTGAAATTGGGCGATGCGGTTGAAACCTTGTACGAGAATGCACTCATCGTAAAGGGAGAGGAAGACGGTAGCTTTGATGATGCGGATTACATTCTTTTTATGGGTTATGCCAACGACACATGGAACAAAGAAAGTGAAACCTATCTAAACCTCTATCATGACACCGCACAATATTATATAACATATGGCACCTCTTTTGGAAAACGTGCCTTGGCTATGGAAGGTACAGCTAGTCCAGAAACAGCTGCAGTAACCGATGCCGTTTACACTGCTTTTTTAGAGGAGGATAAATACAATATAGGATCGCTTGGGAGGCGATGGTTTGGTAAGCGTTTTTCTAATGATAAGGAAGAATCATTCACACTTGAAACGCCTAATGTTGCCTCGGGCACTCAAATTGATGTAGCGGCAAGAGTTGCTTCAGACGGCTCAAACACCACCTCATTTAGGTTAACCATTGGCGGAGATGCAGATGCTAAATCCATCAGCGGTACCAGTAAAACGATAGTTGGTTCAGCGCCTAGCACAAGTTTCAATAAGCTTAGAGGCATGATTCATTTGCCGCAAAATGCCGCAGAAAGCATTACAGCAAAACTACTATATGACGCTAATGGCGATTTGTCTTCCAATGGATATTTAGATTTTATTATGGCGCAATACCAAAGAAACTTGGACGGCGCTGGAGGTAGTTTTATGTTCTCATTGGCGTCCCAAGACGCCGCGCAACAGCTGGCGGTAGCTGCTGCTTCGCCCGAAACCTGTGTGTGGGAACTGGATGGTGATGTTGTTCACATGCCGCCTGCTGGCGCAACTGCATTTGGCTGTGATGTCATTGTGGACGAAGACAGTAAATTTTATTTGTCAACAGCCTATAAAACACCAACCTATAGACGCAGCACACGTGTATTGAACCCCACTTCGTTTTTAAAGAACCTAATGGCATTGCCGCCCACAACGTATTTGTTGATTACATCAGAAGCATTTCGGAAAGAAGCAGAGCTATTGGTGAGTCATCGCAAAAATGTGGCGGGATTGTCGGCTCAAGTCGTAACAGTTGAGGAAATTTATGAGGCCTTCTCAACAGGGCAACAAGATATTGCTGCAATTCGAAACTTTGTGCGCTACCTGTATTTTTCTCAGGGCAAAAAACTCAAATACTTGTGCTTGTTTGGGGACACGAGTTATGACTATAAAAAAAGAACTGCTGCCAACGATATGGTGGTACCGACTTTCCATGCGTTAAATAGTTTTTCATTAACGTATTCCTTTATGTCAGATGATTTTTTCGTCATGTTGGACGAAAATGAAGGAATGCTAACTTCTTTTGACCGTATGGATGTTGCCGTAGGTCGAATGGTTTTTTCCGATGCTTCTCAAGCGCGTGTTTTGGTAAATAAAGTTATCGATTACGAAAGCCCAACAAATAAGGGTAGCTGGAACAATAGCTTTACAATTCTTTCCGATGATGCAGATGTAGGAAAAAATAAAGATGACTTTTCACTTCAAGTTACCCTTGATGCTTTGGGTGATGAAATTGTGCGTCAGAAACCGCTGATGAATATTACCAAGATTCACTCAGACGCCTATAAGCAAGTTGCCTCAGCGGGGGGAGACCGTTACCCAGACGTGGAGATTGCTTTAGCGAATAGGTTATCACAAGGGACTTTGGTTGTCAATTATTTTGGACACGGAGGAGAAGATGGTTTGGCTCAAGAATTTATTGTGGATAAAGACATGGCCTCAACTTTGTTTCATCCAGGGAAATACCCGCTTTTTATCACGGTTACTTGCGAGTTTTCCCGATTTGACAACCACACTAGACCCACAGCTGGTGAAATGCTTTACCAAAATCCAACAGGCGGTGCCATTGGTATGGTTTCAACTACCCGACAGATTTTCATCAACAGAGGGGTTGATTACAATAAAATTTTATCTAAGTACTTATTTGCTTATGGAAGTGAAGATTACACCAGTATTGCTGAAGCCTTACGACGTGCTAAAAATGAATTTACAGATGCAAACCAAAAACGAGTGCTGTTTTATATCGGTGATCCAGCCCTTAAACTTCATATTCCCAAGCGAGAAATTGCCATATCGCATTTAAATGGCGTACCCATTGATGAGGTTGCTGTTGGAGCGCGGCAATTTAAAGCACTTGATAAGATCACTTTGGATGGTCAAATATTGGGCCCTTCAGGGGTGCTTCAACAAGATTTTAATGGTACAGTAAGCCTACAGATTTTTGATAAAGAAGTGGAACGCTCAACATTGGGCAATGACCAAGCCAAAACAATGAACTTTCAAACACTTGGCGCACAGGTTTTCGAAGGGCTTGCTACGGTTACCGATGGCTTATTTTCGTCCACTTTTGTTATTCCAAAAGACATCAATCTCGATGTAGATGCTGCTAGAATCAGTTTTATTGCCTTTAATCAGGATAAGACCGAGTCTGTGGGTGGTTCTTCAAATCAGTTCGACATAGGAGGAATAAACACGGCTGCTGCTAGCGATACGCAAGGCCCCACAATAGACGTCTTTTTAGAAAACAGAAGTTTTGTTGATGGTGGAAAAGTCTTTAATAGCCCAATGCTTATCGTTGATTTTGAAGATGAAAATGGCATCAATTCGTCTGGCGGATTGGGACACGATATCACCGCTACGCTAGACAACAATCAAGCGAGCCCGTATGTGCTCAATGCTTTTTATTCCACAGTGTTGGATGATTTCACTAAAGGAACGCTTTCGTATCCGTTAAACAATTTGGAATTGGGATTTCACACCCTTACGCTCCGCGCATGGGACACCCATAACAATCCAAGTAGTAAAACCATTAGTTTTACCGTGGTTGATAGCAGCGTAATTCAAATCGAAAATGTATTTAACTCGCCCAACCCTGTTACAAATCAAACCACATTTTTTGTGCAACACAACAGGCCTAGAGAGTTGCTTGACGTGAAAATTTCTATATTTACCGTCGACGGGAAACGCATTTGGGATAGCAGCCAAGAAGTGTTCTCATCAAGCTACCTGATCGATAGCTTAACGTGGGATGCAACAACCTACAGCGGTCAAAAAGTAAATAAAGGAACCTATGTATACACGATTGAACTAATTTCAACGTTATCAAATTCAAGCGATATATATTCTGGAAAACTTATTGTTAACTAATTATGAAAAAAATAACACTACTTACACTGCTTTTATTGGCAGCCCAACTCACTTTTTCTCAAAATAACATTCGCGTGGTCACCACAGCCGTACCCTTTTTATCCATAGCGCCTGATGCGCGCGCTGCTGCTTTAGGTGATCAAGGTGTGGCTACCTCTTCAGATGCATTTGCCAACCATTGGAATCCAGCAAAATATGCTTTTATAGGAAACGATACGGGTGCTGCGATCAGCTATACGCCTTATTTGAGCAAGCTGGTTAACGATATTTTTTTAGCTGATGCAACATACTACAGGGCCATAGATGACCGTTCTGCTTGGGCGGTCGGTCTGCGTTATTTCAGCCTTGGTGAAATCCAGATTGGTGAAACACCTGCGGATTTTATAAACCCACTTATAGAAAGACCTAACGAATATGTTTTTGATGCTTCTTATGCATTAAAGTTGAGCGATAAATTCTCCATGGCCATTCAAGGATCGTTTTTGACTTCGGACCTAAAATTAAGATCATCTACAACAAACGACAGTACTTCTGCGAGCACGGTGGCTGTTGGTATCTCAGGTTTTTACCAGTCCTATGAAGTACCTTACGCTAGCTTTTCTGGAATTTGGCGTGCAGGTTTCAATATTTCGAACATAGGTCCCAAATTAGAATATGAAGACGAGGGTCAATCGGATTTTTTACCCACTAACTTAAAGCTAGGTGGTGGTTTTGATTTTATATTTGATTCCTATAACAAACTTGCCGTAAGCTTGGAAATCAACAAGCTTTTGGTGCCTTCGCCTAGTGTTCTTGGTACTAATGGAAGTTACAGCCAGCCTGATGACGTGGGCGTTTTGTCGGGAATTTTTAAATCGTTTGGCGATGCGCCCGATGGTTTTAGCGAGGAATTAAAAGAATTTACGTGGTCGCTTGGTGCTGAATTCATGTATGATGAATCATTTGCGTTGCGTGCAGGATACTTTAATGAGAACGAACTAAAAGGAGCTAGAAAATTCTTCACCCTCGGTGCTGGATTTAAATATAATGTTATCGATGTTGATTTGTCCTATTTAATATCTGCTGGCAGGGTTGTAAACCCACTAGAAAACACCTTGAGGTTTTCCTTGACGTTTAATTTTGGGGCAGAGCGCTATTAAGCCTTAGTTTTCGTTTTTTTGCCAAAGTAAGTTGCCTTATCTTTGCCATTCGCATAATTGACGCGCATTATGAAAGAAGTCACACGTGACACCTATCTCGATTGGTACAAAAACATGATGTTCTGGCGCAAGTTTGAAGATAAACTTGCCTCGGTTTACATACAACAAAAAGTTCGTGGGTTTCTACACCTTTACAATGGACAAGAAGCTATTTTAGCAGGTTCGCTTCACGCCATGGACCTTACCAAAGATCGCATGATTACCGCATACCGTAATCACGTACAACCCATAGGAATGGGCGTTGACCCTAAAAGAGTGATGGCTGAGTTATATGGAAAAGCTACAGGAACATCAAATGGGCTGGGTGGTTCGATGCATATTTTCTCAAAAGAACACCGTTTTCACGGAGGTCACGGTATTGTAGGAGGTCAAATACCTCTTGGTGCTGGAATGGCCTTTGGAGATAAATACCATGGAAGCGATGCCGTAACACTTTGTTTTATGGGCGATGGTGCTGTGCGTCAAGGTTCACTTCACGAAACACTTAATTTGGCCATGCTCTGGAAGCTGCCTGTAGTATTTATTGTCGAAAACAACGGATACGCCATGGGTACCTCAGTAGAACGTACAGCCAACCACACAGATATTTGGAAACTTGGACTAGGCTATGAAATGCCTTGTGGCCCTCTTGACGGGATGAATCCTGTTGCTGTTGCAGAAGGTATAGACGAAGCCATTCAGCGTGCACGACGTGGCGATGGTCCTACATTTTTGGAGGCCAAGACCTATCGTTACCGTGGCCACTCCATGTCTGATGCACAACATTATCGCACTAAGGATGAGGTGGAGGAATATCGTAAGATTGATCCCATCACTCAGGTAAAAGATATTATCCTAGCGGAAAACTACGCTACTGAAGAAGAACTGGCTGAAGTACTTGTGGATGTAAAAGCTCGTGTTAAGGAGTGCGAAGACTTTGCAGAGTCATCGCCATTCCCTGAAAAGAATGTAATGTACGACGCAGTTTACGAACAAGAAGATTATCCATTTATCTCACACAAACTATAATATGGCTACAATCATCAATATGCCGCGCCTTAGCGATACCATGGAAGAAGGAACCGTAGCTTCGTGGCTAAAACAAGTAGGTGACAAAATTGAAGAAGGTGATATTCTTGCCGAAATCGAAACCGATAAGGCCACCATGGAATTTGAATCTTTTCACGAGGGCACACTTTTACACATAGGCGTTCAAGCTGGTGAAACCGCTCCTGTAGATGTGTTGTTGGCCATCATAGGTGAAGAAGGCGAAGATGTTTCAGCACTGCTCAATGCAACTGCACCTGCTGAAGAAGCAAAAACTGAGGAAGCGCCAGCTGCAGCGCCTCCCGCTGAAACGGAAGCTGCAGCCATCCCCGAAGGTGTTGAAATTATCAACATGCCGCGCCTGAGTGACACCATGGAAGAAGGAACCGTAGCCTCATGGCTTAAACAAGTTGGCGATACCGTTGAAGAAGGCGACATACTAGCCGAAATCGAAACGGACAAAGCCACCATGGAATTTGAATCGTTCTTTTCGGGAGTTCTACTGCACATTGGTATTCAAGTAGGTGAAACCGCCGCAGTGGATACGTTACTTGCCATTATTGGCCCAGAGGGCACAGACGTTGCAGCCATTCTTGCTGCTCCTGCTGCTGCACCAGAAGCAGCTAATTTAGAGCTAACGACTGTTGCAGCACCCGTACAAACGGAAATTCCTGTCGAAACACGTGCAGTTGCTGCTGCTGTTGCACCCCCCGTAGCCGTTACTACAAGTATTGGAAGAATAATGGCATCGCCATTAGCTAAAAAAATTGCTAAGGAAAAAGGTATTGACCTAAAACTTGTAACTGGAACTGGAGAATCTGGAAGAATTGTAAAACGCGATGTTGAGCAATTTACCCCAGCAGCTGCTGCAGCTGCGCCTGCGCAAGCCGCAGTCTTTGTTCCTGCGGGTCAAGAAAAGCAAGAAGAAATTCCCAATTCGCAAATGCGTAAAACCATTGCAAAACGTCTTGGGGCATCAAAATTCAGCGCACCCCACTACTATTTGTCAGTGGAGTTTGATATGGATGCAGCAATTGCTTTTAGAAAACAATACAACTCCATTCCAGACACCAAAATATCATTTAATGATATCGTGGTAAAAGCAGTGGCACTATCCCTAAAAGCACACCCACAGGTAAATTCTCAATGGTTTGACGATAAAATGGTGCTCAATCACCATGTGCATGTAGGTGTAGCCGTTGCCGTTGAAGATGGTCTTGTTGTTCCTGTGTTGAAGTTTGCTAACGAAATGAACCTCCCACAAATTGGTTCACAAGTGAGAGATTTTGCCGGTAGAGCAAGGAGTAAAAAGCTTACGCCACAAGAAATGGATGGCAGTACCTTTACTGTTTCCAACCTAGGTATGTTCGGAATTGATGAGTTCACATCCATTATCAATCAACCCAATTCCGCGATTCTTTCTGTAGGTGCCATCGTGCAAAAACCTGTAGTAAAAGAAGGAGAAATTGTTGTGGGCAATACAATGAAGCTTACCCTAGCTTGTGACCACAGAACAGTGGACGGCGCAACTGGAGCGCTATTTTTACAAACCCTTAAAGAGTATATCGAAAATCCCATTCGATTAGTCGTCTAGTTGTTTTGGATACTTCGAAAAACATTGTGATAACTGGAGCTAGCCGTGGTATTGGTCTAGCACTGGTTAAATGGTTTTCAGCGCATTATCACAAGGTTTGGGCACTCTCCCGCAACACGACACCCATAACGCAGCTAAATTTGCCCAACGTCACAGTCAACGCACTTGATTTAACAAATGAAGATGCCGTAGTATCGTGGGCGCAAAATGAGGCACCTGACACCATTGATGCCCTGATTAATAACGCAGGAAAGCTGGTTAACAAACCCTTTGCCGAAACCACACAATCCGATTTTGAAGGGGTATTTAAGGTTAATGTTTTTGGGCTTGCCAATCTCACACGTGCCTTATTAAAAAAGCTACAGCCAACAGGGCATGTGGTCAATATCAGCAGTATGGGAGGAATTGGCGGTACATCGAAATTTCCAGGTTTGACTGCCTACAGCAGCAGCAAAGGAGCTGTTTCCATACTTACAGAGTTACTGGCCGAAGAATTCAAAGAAACGGGTCCTGCCGTAAATGCATTGGCGCTTGGTGCTGTGCAAACAGAAATGCTTTCTGATGCTTTCCCAGGGCTTGAAGTGCCCATGACCGCAGCCATGATGGCCGATTATATTGCCCAATTTGCGCTTGACGGACATCTTTTCTGTAATGGAAAAGTTCTTCCTGTGTCGAACACAACACCTTGATGTCAACTGATTTTTATTCATATTTACCTGAGAGAGCCATTACAAAATGTGCTTCGCTTATAGCCGGACACAAGGTTGTGATTCATGTCGTTCGCAATCGTAAAACCAAGCATGGCGATTTTAGAGTACAGCCCAAAAGACCTGTCTCCATTACTATTAATGCCATGGAAAATCCATATCGGTTTCTCCTTACCTTTTTACACGAATGGGCACATTATAAGGTGTTTACCTCCTATACATTTAGAAAGAAACCACACGGGAAAGATTGGAAATCAGCATTCCAACAAATGGTAGCTCCTTTTTTTGAAGGGGGTATCTTTCCAGAATCGCTGTTAATACCACTTAAAAAACACATGCAAAATGCTAGGGCAACCTTTGATGCTGATGCCAATCTTTCGATGGCGCTTAGAGCATTTGACCCACCCAACAATAAAAAATGTATTTTTGAATTGGAGCAGGGCGCACTTTTTAATGCGCAAGACGGGCGTGTTTTTAGCAAAGATGCCAAACGCAGAACCCGATTTATTTGTACGTGTGTCAAAACAAAGAAGCAGTACCTGTTTCCACCTTTTGTTGAAGTAAGTCCGTTATAATGGAGTCAAAATTTGATTTTTCCGATAATCCTCAAGATGCGCCAAAAAAGCAAGGCTTAAGGTTTAGTCTTGGCTATTTGGTACAGCTTTTTGATATTAGTAAGGATACAGACTATGCCGCAACCTTAGAAGCCGTGCGCCAAGACATTCCCTTTAGAGGTGCTACTGCTTGGGTATTGATTTGTTCAATTTTTATTGCTTGTATTGGTTTGAATACAGACGCTACTGCTGTCGTTATAGGCGCCATGCTTATTGCACCACTTATGGGCCCTGTGCTGGGCACTGGTGTTGGATTAGCCATTAATGATTTGGACATGATCAAATCAGCCACACAAAATTTTATTGTCATGGTACTGCTTAGCGCCGTGACCGCTACGGTGTTTTTCTTGTTTTTTCCGCTACAGCAAGAATCATCCGAACTTTTGGCACGTACCCGGCCCGACATACGAGATGTTTTCATTGCCTTTTTTGGCGGTGCGGCGCTGGCCATTGCGCGTACTAAAAAGGGTACCATTGCATCTGTTATTTTTGGTGTTGCAATTGCTACAGCACTTATGCCTCCCTTGTGTACCATTGGCTATGGTATAGCTGTGGGGAATGTTGGCTATACGCTTGGTGCGCTATACCTTTTTTTTATCAACGCTACTTTTATAGCCTTTGCTTCTTTTGTAGTTGTAAAACTGTTACGCTTTCCCATGATTCATTATGCCGATTCCAAGAGACGTCGGTTTGTGGTTCGTGTGGTAAGCTTTTTTGCTGTGTTGGTTATGATACCTGCAGGGATTACTTTTATCTATGCTTTGGGAGAAAATACGTTTAGAAAACAAGCAAATACCTATTTGGACACCCATGTCTTGACATTGTCTTACGGCGATTATCTAGTGTCATCTGCAACAATTCAATACAACAGAAAGGCGGAAAGCCAACTGCTTATTAATCCATTAGGGCTGGTTCAAATAGACTCTACTACGGTGCGTGTGTTGGAGCAGGAATTATTAGCATATGATAAACTTAAGGATACAGAGTTGATCATATTTTCTAAAGACTAAGTGTCATTTTAGGTATGCACTTGTTTTATTTTCTTCATGAGGTTTGAAGAATATACAAAGTCGTTAACAGCCTCATTATCCGTATTGAATATCAAATCTTTGCTGCCTTCCCAAGCCTTTACACCGTCTTTTAAAAATAAAATGGTATCTCCAATTTCCATAACAGAATTCATATCGTGAGAATTGATGACGGTCGTGATGTTATTTTCTTGGGTAATTTCTCTAATGAGGTTGTCAATTACGATGGCTGTTTTGGGGTCTAGCCCCGAGTTGGGCTCGTCGCAAAAAAGGTATTTAGGCTTCATGACTACAGCGCGGGCAATGGCAACGCGTTTTTGCATGCCACCAGAGAGTTCTGCCGGAAGCTTGTTATTGGCATTTTCAAGGTTTACCCGTTCAATAACTGCTTCGGCAACACTTTTTATTTCAGCTTGATTTTTGTCAGTTAGCATTTGCATAGGAAACATAACGTTTTCCAAAACTGTCATGGAGTCGAATAGTGCACTTCCTTGAAAAACCATACCCATTTCCCTGCGTAATGTTCGCCTTCCTTCCTCGTCCATTTCGCCAAAGGCTTGATCGTTAAAATGCATCTTTCCGCTATCTATTTGGTGTAAACCCAACAGACATTTAAGCAACACCGTTTTTCCAGAACCACTTTGCCCGATGATAAGATTGGTTTTTCCCGGTTCAAAAGCCATGCTAATCCCTTTGAGCACTTCCGTACCGTCGAATGATTTCGTGATGTTGTTAAGCGTTATCATCAAGCAAGTAATAATTGAGTGATAAAATAATTAAGAACGATGATGACTACCGATGTCCATACAAAGGCAACCGTTGCTGCTTTACCTACTTCCAAAGCGCCGCCCTTCATATAGTATCCGTGATAGGAGGGAATGGTGGCCAGAACCATGGCAAACACCAACGTTTTTATAAAGGCATATACCACATGGTAAGGCCTAAAGTCGAGTTGTATGCCTTCGATAAAATCAGCGCTACTTGAAAGCCCGCCGTATATGGTAGCGGCATAACCGCCAAGAATCCCTAAAAACATGGAAAAATTTATCACAATAGGCAGCAAAAGCATGGAAATTATCTTTGGAAATACCAGGTAATTTACTGAGTTGATGCCCATGACTTCTAACGCATCAATTTGTTCGGTCACGCGCATGGTACCTATACTTGAGGTAATAAACGAACCTACTTTCCCAGCCAAGATGATGCTCATAAACGTTGGTGCAAACTCCAGTATAACAGATTGACGCGTGGCAAAGCCAACCAAACTTTTTGGTATGAGGGGGCTTTCAATGTTAAGAGCCGTTTGTATAGACACAACACCACCAACAAAAAAGGATAGAAAGGCAACGATGCCTAAAGATCCGATAATTAGATCCTGTATATCTTTAAAAATAAGTTTTCGCATCACTTTTCCCTTGGTGGGCTTTATAAAAACCAACCTAAGCATTAAAATGTATTCACCGATGTGATGCAGTATTTTCACTTAAACGAATGTAAAAAATAATGTTACTATAACCTAAGTCTTAAAATAAAAATTAACATTTGTAAAAACATTACAAATGAATACCAAATCTCTTTATTTTATACTAGGTTTCCTATTTATAGGCTGTACCTCAAAACAAGACAGCGCCAATACCAAGCTCGTGGTAGGTATTGTGGTCGATCAAATGCGCATGGACTACATATACCGATTCCAATCGCACTTCGGCGAACAAGGATTCAAACGTTTTTACAACGAAGGTTTTGTGGCAAAAAACCACCATTTCGACTACAAGCAAACCAAAACAGGTCCTGGACATGCGAGTATCGCCACAGGAACCCCTCCTGCCATTAATGGCATTATTGGTAATGATTGGTTTGACAAACAACGCCGAAAAGAGCGCTACTGCGTAGACGACCAGAACTTTTTGTCCTTGGGAACAGCAAAGACTAGGGGTAAGGCACCTACTGCACTTTTGGTTTCCACATTTGCAGATGAGAATAGATTGGCAACCCAAATGCATGGCAAGGCCGTTAGCGTTTCTTTAAAAGACCGTAGTGCCATCCTCTCTATTGGCCATACTGCCAATGGCGCCTATTGGTTCTCAGGCGGAGACGAGGGCAACTTTATCAGCAGTACTTTTTATATGGATGCACTACCCTCATGGGTAATAGACTTTAATGCTTCTAGAAAAATTGATGCGTACCTCACCACTTGGGACACCTATTATCCCATCTCTCAATATGCGGAAACAGGACCAGATGACAGTCTCTACGAAAAGCGACCCAAAGGAAAGGATACACCTACATTCCCTTATGATTTGGCTGCCCTATCGCCTAATAATGGCGGATACGAGATACTGAAAGCCACTCCTTTTGGTAATAGCTTGGTTACAGATTTCGCATTGGCAGCTCTGAAAGGGGAGGACTTAGGCACAGATGACCATGCAGACGTATTCATGATTTCTTATTCATCAACAGACCATATAGGACATGCTTTTGGTACCAACGCCAAGGAATTACAGGACACCTATATCCGTTTGGACTTAGAACTTGCTAGACTTTTTGAGGCGCTAGACGCCCAAGTGGGTAAGGGCGCATATTCCGTTTTCCTGACTTCAGACCACGGCGTGGCTCCTGTGCCTAATTATCTAATCGACAACAAAATACCAGCAGGATATTTCAGCAAGAAGCCTTTTGTGAAACTGCTTAAGGAAGCGGTGTTTGATGCCTTTGGAGTGCGCGACATCGTGCTTGACGTGTCGAACAATGAAATTTATTTTGACCATGACCGTATTGCTGCCGCAAGACTAGATGTTGACGCGATAAGTCGTTTTGCTACTGCGTTTATACAGCAACAAGATGGTATTGCCGCTGCTTATACCACATCAAATCTTATGCAAATGGATGCTGACAACCCAATTGTGGAACGCTTGCAAAAAGGATATAATCCCAAACGTTCTGGTGATATAATTTACATGCTATTGCCAGCTTATATAGCCAATCGTACTTATGGCACCACGCACGGTTCAGCCTTTATCTATGACACCCATGTTCCGCTGTTGCTTTATGGAAATGGTATTCAAAAAGGGAGTACGTTTAAAAGGACAAAAATTCCGGATATCGCACCAACAATATGCGCGTTGTTAGAAGTAAGCAACCCAACAGGTGTTATCGGAAACCCCATTGGAGCGGCATTGAAAAGCCGTTAAAATCTATACGTAAACGCATTGATGTTCATGCCAGCACCCACACTGGCAAAAAGGGCAACATCCCCTTTGTTTATTTGATGACCATCAAGCTCATTTCGCTTAACCAAATCCAATAGGGTAGGGACGGTAGCAACCGAGCTATTGCCTAATTTATGAATGCTGATGGGCAGTATGTCTGCTGGTATGGATTGACGATAGAGACGGTAAAACCTCTTGACGATGGCTTCGTCCATTTTTTCATTAGCTTGATGCAGAAAAATTTTCTTTAAAGAACCAAGTTCCTCTCCGCTTTGGTCAAAACAGTCTTTCATGGCTTGGGGTACATGGCTAATGGCAAATTCATAAACTTTTCTGCCGAGCATTTTAATGTACTTATCCTCAGGTTTAGCAGTTGGGTCGTTTGACTTTCCAGAAAAGAGGTAAAACGCTTCTTCCGTACTATAGGTCTGCGAGCTATGGCTTAATACGCCGCCGGCTTCTTTGGTTTCTTCAATGATGGTGGCTCCGGCACCATCGGCAAAAATCATGGCATCTCTGTCGTTTTGATCGGCAATTCGCGACAAGGTATCTGCCCCAATGACCAAGCAACGTTTTGCCATGCCAGATTTGATAAATGCTTTTGCTTGAATAACACCTTCCACCCAGCCTGGGCAACCAAAAATCAAATCATACGCAACACAATTGGGATTTTTTATCTGGAGGTTATGTTTTACTCTTGTGGCCAAGGAGGGTAATATATCAGTTTGTATACAACCGTGTTGAATGTCACCAAAATTATGAGCTACAATTATGTAGTCCAAAGTTTCAGGATCAAGTGATGCGTCTTCAATGGCCTTTTCAGCAGCCAAAAATGCAAGGTCAGATGCGGTTTGATGTGGTTTGGCATAACGGCGTTCTTCAATGCCTGTTATGGCCTTAAATTTTTCAATAATATCTCCATTATCAGCACCAAACGGTTTGCCGCTATCGTCTAAAAATGTGTGCGCTAAAAAATCTTGGTTTTTTTCTTTGTGTGAAGGTATATAACTTCCAACGCCTGTGATGTGAATTCCCATGTTTGATTAAGGTAGTGGTCGTGTTCTGATGTTCAAATATAGAAATCTATATGGTTAGAAGAAAAAAGATGTGTTTATAAATGCTCCCCACTGCAAATTATTGGATTTCCGTAACCTGCTTTTCTGCATACATTTCAATGGGTGCACAGGTACACATAAGATTTCTGTCTCCATAAGCTTCGTCGACGCGTTGAACGCTTGGCCAAAACTTATTTTCACGTACAAACTGTAGGGGATATGCTGCCTCTTCTCTTGTGTAGGGCAGTTCCCATTCGTGTGCTGTCAACTGCGTCAAGGTATGCGGTGCATTGCGCAATAGGTTGTTGGTTTGTTCTTTTGTGCTGGCCTCAATTTCATAGCGAATAGAAATAAATGCTTCGCAGAAACGATCTAATTCAGCCAAGTTTTCACTTTCAGTGGGTTCAATCATCATGGTGCCTGGAACGGGAAACGATACCGTTGGTGCATGAAAACCATAATCAATTAAACGCTTGGCAATATCCATTACTTCTATGCCTTTATCTTTGAAGGAACGGCAGTCAATGATAAACTCGTGTGCTGCTCGGTTGTTGTCGCCGCTATACAAAACAGGGTAGTGATTGGCAATGCGTTCCTTAATGTAATTGGCATTTAATATGGCTACTTCTGTGGCTTTCTTTAGCCCTGCTGCCCCCAGTAAGCGTATGTAGGCATAAGAAATCAGACAAGCGAGTGCTGAACCATAGGGTGCTGCAGAAAGTGCTGGTATTCCTTTTGTGCCGCTTGTTGGAATTATGGCGTGATTTGGCAGAAACGGCACCAAGTGTTTGGCAACACAAATTGGACCTACACCCGGACCACCGCCTCCGTGTGGTATGGCAAAAGTTTTGTGGAGGTTCAAGTGACAAACGTCTGCGCCAATAACCGCCGGATTGGTCAAGCCAACCTGCGCATTCATATTTGCACCATCCATATATATTTGCCCTCCTTTGCTATGAACATAAGCGGTTATTTCTTTAATGGACGATTCAAAAACCCCATGCGTAGATGGGTAGGTAATCATCAGTGCTGCCAAATTATCGGCATGCTCATTTGCTTTGGTCTTTAAGTCGTCAAGGTCGATGTTTCCTTTTTCGTCAGTCCCTACAACAATGACTTGCATGCCAGCCATTACTGCAGAGGCTGGGTTGGTGCCATGTGCAGAAGCTGGAATAAGACAGATGTTGCGATGTGCATCGTCGTTGGCAAGATGATAAGCTCTTATGACCATCAGTCCTGCAAATTCGCCTTGTGCACCAGAATTAGGTTGCAAAGAGGTGCCGCCGAAGCCTGTGATTTCAGTTAGATAGTCAGCTAGGTCATGCAATACACGCCAATAACCAGCCGCTTGGTCTAATGGTGCAAATGGATGTATATTGTTCCACTGCGGATCGCTTAAGGCGAACATTTCCGAAGCAGCATTGAGCTTCATGGTGCACGAACCCAGTGCGATCATGGAATGATTTAGCGCCAAGTCTTTACGCTCCAGGGATTTGATATAACGCATCATGCTAGTTTCGGCATGGTAACTGTGAAACACTTCGTTTGTTAAAAATGAGGTTGATCGTTTATGCGAAACAGGCAGGCAGTCTGTTTCAACCAAACTGACATCAACAGCCGATTGTTTTGTTGCCTCTGCTAGTATGTCAATCAAGGTTTGAATGTGGTGGTCTTCTGTCGCTTCATGAAAGGAGATGCTTAATTCACTAGCGTTGATCTGACGCAGATTGATTCCTTTGGCAGCTGCCAAGCGCAGTATTTCTTGGGCAGGTCCTTCAATGTGAAGTGTGTCAAAGAAAGCTTTGTTTTTTTGGGGTATACCCAATTGTTCCAGCGCTTGATTGAGTTGGCAAGCATGACGGTGGATGCGTGTCGCAATTGATCTTAATCCTTCTGGGCCGTGGTATACAGCATACATTCCTGCCATAACAGCCAAGAGTACTTGTGCAGTACAAATATTAGATGTAGCCCTATCTCTTTTGATGTGCTGTTCGCGTGTTTGCAAGGCCATTCGCAAGGCTCTATTCCCGGATTTGTCTTGGGTAACTCCAATAATTCTTCCCGGCACACTGCGTTTGTAGGCAGTTTTAGTTGCAAAGTATGCTGCGTGTGGCCCTCCGTAACCTAGTGGAATACCAAAGCGTTGCGTGCTTCCCACTACAACATCAGCACCCAAAGTTCCTGGCGCTTCTAAAAGCACCAAACTCATAAGATCAGCAGCGACAGCTGTCTTAACTTCTGCTTGGCCAGCGTTGTTAATAAAAGTTTTAAGGTTTGGTATATCACCACTTGCACCTGGGTACTGCACCAAAGCGCCAAAATATTCGGCTGTGGGTATAAAATCGTCACAACTGCCGTAAACAAGTTTAATGCCTACGGGAATTGCTCTTGTTTCTAGCACGGATATGGTCTGCGATAACGTATTTTCATCAACAAAAAACAGTTTTGCATGTTCTTTTTTCTGTGTTCTTGTGCGCTGACCAAACAGTAGGCTCATCGCTTCGGCTGCAGCTGTGGCTTCATCCAAAAGTGAAGCATTGGCAAGTTCCATTCCTGTGAGTTCCACAACCATGGTTTGGAAGTTGAGCAGCGCCTCCATGCGTCCTTGGGCAATTTCGGCTTGGTAAGGGGTGTATGCCGTATACCAACCCGGGTTTTCCAATATGTTTCGCTGGATTACGCCCGGTAATATGGCCTCGTGATATCCCAAGCCAATAAAGGAGGTAAATACCTTGTTGTGTTTCCCTAAGGCAGCAATGTGTTTCGAAAAGCTATGTTCGCTCATGGCTTCTGGAAGGGACATGGGCGCATGAAGCCTGATGGCTTCAGGAACGGTCTGCGTAACCAATTCTTCAAGAGATGATGCTTCAATAAGCGAAAGCATTTTGTCCAACTCCTTTTCGTTTGGACCTAAGTGACGAAGTGCGAAATTTTGCGTATCCATGAACACCAGTTTTAATACCCCTTAAAGTTAATTTTTTGATTAAAACCAAAAAAACGAAACCTAACCATTTCAGCCTAAAGTTGTTAACCATAAACGGCTACCTTATTAACACATTTGGTAGTTTTGTAATTCTTTATGAAGCACATCAACTTCCGCTCCTACATTAAATCCAGCTTGCACGTAGCCTTGTCGCTATGGGCTTTTTGCTGTGTGTTTGCCATGCAACAAGGATTTCATTTAACCACATCATTGCAGTGTGCTATTTTTGGATTTGGCTGGTTTGCATATCAATATTTCCATTTCATTGTACCTGCCTTGGTGGAAAAACGAAGGATTAATTTGTCCCAAGCCATCAAGCTATTCTGCGCACTAGCAATTGGGTTTTATGGTCTTGTTTTGCAAACAACAATCGTGTGGCTGATTTTTGTTTCCGTAGGGATGATAACAAGCCTATACGCACTTCCTTTCGGCGCCCATATGGGTTTACGCTATGTACCTACACTCAAGATATTTATTGTAGCCTTGTGCTGGTCAACCCTTGCTACTTTTGGTTTGTATAACTTGACCTCAGTTCCTTTTGCTCTGATTGCCTCAAAAGCCATTCTCTGGGTATTGGCCATGATTGTACCCCTCGAAATTCACGATCTTAAAAGAGATGCACCAAGCTTAAAAACACTACCACAAGTTTTGGGTGTTAGCGCGGTAAAGCTGCTGTCGTATGTGTTGATTTTGATAGCTATCATTTTGGCCTTTATGACTTCAACTTCAATCCCGTTTGCTTGGATTGAAATGGGAATGCTGGTTTTGTTAGGAGTACTTATTTTTAAAATAAAAACAGCTCAGCCAAAATACATTACTTCCTTATTGGTTGAGGCGATACCATTGTTGTGGTTGACTTTAAGCTATGTGACCGTTACTTTTTGTTGATGTCCTTTGCACTTTGATGTACTTTCTCGCCCAAAGAAGCTTTATAGGCAATCATGGCTTCGCGCAAGGCTGGATTTTTTACACCTAGTATTTGGCAGGCCAATAAAGCAGCATTTTTTGCACCGTTTAATGCTACGGTAGCAACAGGCACGCCGCCCGGCATTTGCAGTATGGATAAAACAGAATCCCATCCGTCAATTGAATTGGAAGATTTAACAGGCACACCAATGACGGGCAATGGGCTAATTGAAGCCACCATACCCGGCAAATGCGCTGCGCCTCCGGCGCCGGCAATGATTACGTCTATGCCGTTTTCGTGGGCCGTTTTTCCAAACGCCATCATCTTATCGGCAGTTCTGTGCGCAGATACTATATCAACATGTGTTTCGATTTCAAAAAGGGCCAAGGTGTCAATGGCGTCTTGCATTACGGGGAGGTCGCTTTTGCTTCCCATGATAACGGCTACTTTCATGTTAATTGGCTTTAAGTTTAAGTTTTGCTTTTAGGTCTTTAATTTCTTTAAAAATAACATTTAAATCCGCACCTGTAAGCGTAATATGTCCCATTTTTCGTTGCGGTTTGGTCGTTTTCTTTCCATAGATGTGTAGCGCAGCTTTTGGTGTGTTGAGAATGTGATCTACGCCCTCATATACAAATGTGCCAATAAGCTCTTGTGGACCAACCACATTGGCCATGATGGCAGGTTGATCAAAACGTGTTTTGCCAAGAGGTGCATTAAGTATGGCACGTATGTGCTGCTCAAATTGTGAGGTATTGGCACCTTCTATGGTTAGGTGACCGCTGTTGTGCGGCCGTGGCGCCACTTCGTTTATGAGCAGGTTATTTTCATTGTCAACAAAAAACTCCACTGCCAATAAGCCAATATGTCCCCATGCGCGTACCAACTTATGCGTAATCTCATGGGCCTTTTTGGCCATTTCTTTGCTTATGTCGGCAGGGAAGTAGACATATTCTACTTGATTAGCCGCTGGATGAAAAGCCATCCCCACAGGGGGGTAAAGTGCAATTTCACCATCAGGACTTCGGGCGGCGATAATGGCTATTTCTTGCTTGATAGGAACCAGCGCCTCGATGATACATGGGTTATCTGGCAAAGCATCAATAGCTGCCTTATCATCAATTTTTTTCACACCAAATCCGTCGTAGCCAAAGCGTGCAGCTTTCCAAATAAAGGGAAAGGTAAAGCTGCCCTTTGAAACATGCGCCAACAGTTCTTTTTTGTTTTCGCAAGAAATAAAAGGGGCAGTTGGTAGTTTTTGTGCTACAAAAAACGCTTTTTGTGTTTGTTTGTTTTGAATGATGTCAAGTGTTGCCGGTTTTGGATAAACCAAAACACCAGCCTTCTCCAATTCATAGAGGGCATCAATATTAACGTGCTCTATTTCAATGGTGAGTACGTCAACTTCTCTACCAAAGTTAAGGACTGTTTCATAGTCCATCAAGTCGCCTTGAACAAATCGGTAACAGCTGTTTTTTGCGGGTGCACCAGCGTTGGCGTCAAGAATATGGGTACGGATATCCCATTTACGCGTCACATCGGTTAGCATTTTCCCTAGCTGTCCGCCACCTAAGATGCCTATGGATAAATTGGAAGATATATACTGTTGCATTATCGGCACAAAGGTAAGGATATTCCACAATGTTGCACATCGGTAGTCTTCCTGATTAAAATAGAATATCTTTGCATGGAAAATAACAACCATGAAGAACATTATTTTGTTTGGCAAACCCGGAGCTGGAAAAGGAACCCAAGCTGTTTTTTTAAGAGACCATTTTAATTTGATTCACATCTCTACAGGAGATGTCTTTAGATACAACATCAAAAACCAGACGCCCCTTGGTATTATGGCCAAGCAGTATATGGACAATGGTGATTTGGTACCAGATGCGGTTACCATCCAAATGCTGGAGCGTGAAGTTGATAAAAAGCCTGATGCTGCCGGTTTTATTTTTGATGGTTTTCCGCGAACTATCTCGCAGGCCGAAGCCCTCGACGACTTTTTGTCTAAAAAGCAAATGTCGATAGCCGCTACTTTGGCGCTAGACGTTGACGAGGATATATTGGTAAGCCGTTTGTTATCTCGTGGAAAAGACAGCGGTCGTGCAGATGACCAAGACGAGGAAAAGATTCGAAATCGCTTTGCTGAATACAACGCAAAAACAGCTCCGCTCATCGCATATTACACGGCTCAAGAAAAGTTTCACGCCATAGACGGATCAAGATCTATTGAAGCGATAGCCGAACACCTAACACGTATTGTTGATCAACTGTAATGACAGAAGGTAACTTTGTAGATTATGTTAAAATACACCTTACTTCTGGAAACGGAGGCAAGGGATCTACGCATTTTCACAGGGAAAAATACATCACTAAAGGCGGCCCAGACGGTGGCGATGGTGGACGGGGCGGACACGTCATTGTTCGGGGCGACAAAAACCTGTGGACACTGGTTAACTTTAAGTATAAACGTCATTTTAAGGCAGACCACGGCGGACATGGGAGCAAGAGTAGAAGTACAGGAGCAGATGGAACAGACTTGATAATACCCGTTCCTTTGGGGACCATTGTCAAAGACACCGAAACGGGCGAGCAAATTGCGGAGATTACTTCTGAAGCAGATGTGATTGTGGTGCCTGGTGGTATGGGTGGACGTGGCAATTGGCATTTTAAAAGCCCCACCAATCAAGCGCCGCGCTATGCACAGCCTGGGATAGCAGGTACTGAACGTCACATCACGCTAGAACTAAAAGTCCTTGCCGATGTAGGTTTGGTAGGATTTCCAAATGCTGGTAAGTCCACTTTGTTGGCAGCATTGACTTCTGCAAAGCCTAAAATTGCAGATTATCCCTTTACAACGCTAAAACCCAACCTTGGTATTGTTGAAAACCGTGACTATACATCTTTCGTAATGGCAGATATACCCGGTATTATTGAAGGAGCAGCTGAAGGAAAAGGATTGGGGCATTATTTCTTGCGACATATTGAACGCAATAGTGTGCTGCTTTACGTTATTCCAGCTGATGCAGACGATATTAAAAAACAATTTACTATTTTGAACAGTGAATTGACACGGTACAATCCGGAGTTGTTGGATAAGAATTTTTTAATCGGTATCTCAAAATCTGATATTCTAGATGAAGAGCTATATGCAGCTATTGAAGATGAATGTAGGGCTGCTTTTGATCAAATACCTTTTGTTTTGTTTTCGTCCGTTTCACAACAGGGTATTCCCGTATTGAAAGACAAATTATGGCAATTGCTCAACGACTAATCCTTATCATTTTTTGTGTAGGTTTTTCCTATAGTCAACGTATTCCTGTCGCTCTTTTTGAGCCCGTTGTTATCACTTCCGAACAACAGTATCGCATCGATGTATTAGATTCTTTAGCGGACAAGTCAGTTGGGCAACAACACGAACTTGCACTGCTCTACGCCAGTACACGTGCCTTTGAGCAATCTTTTGATATTTTATCTTCCCTGGCAGAGGAGGATCCAGAAAACTATGATTATCAATTTATGTTGGGCGGTATAGCTGGAACGTTGGCTTCAGAAGTGTCGCAGGTAAAATCGTTGCCCTATGTAAGAACCATGAAAACCGCTTTTGAACAGGCTGCACGTATAGCGCCAGACTCGCTTACCATTCAATTGGTTTTATTGGAGTTGTATACCGAATTGCCATGGGTGTTGGGTGGGAGCAATAAAAAGGCCAACAAAGCGCTTAGCGCCGTTCAATCGTTGTCTACCATTGAGGGCTTTTTGGCAGCAGGTTATTATTACAGGACGACTAAAAAGAACAAAGAAGCATTGGTTGCTTATTTAAACGCTGTTAATGAAGTGGATGTATGCAGCACACCAGAAGTTTCTAATGATGCCTATTATGTTATGGGCGTATTGAGTTTTTATTTGCAAAAGGACATTACCAAGGCCCTGTGTTTTTTTGAACACTATGTCGCTCATTTTAACTGGGGCGATCGCTACCCAAAGTCTTTTGCACGACATTATATTGAAAAACTAACATCCGTTATTCATGAAAATGAGGAGATGGAGGAAAACCTCTTGGCATACGACCCACTGTCAAGATGGATTCAAAATAACTTTAAGTAAGCGAATCATGATTTTGATTCACACCCCCACAGTCAAGCCTCGTATCATTTATATTTTCAGGCATTTTTTTTTCTACAGGCTAGGTCAAGAAGTTTCGTTTACACCCGATGTGAGTGCTTTTGTAGCACATAGCGGACCTAAGATGTCTTATGGCGATGTTCCTTTGGGGAATGAGTTTTTTATGGCAGCCAATGGATTGCTAACAGAGCAGGGCGTGAATCCGGTGGATATTTCGGTATTTGAGTGGGAGGGAATGCCCGCCTTTTTTGCTACTTCTTCAAAAAGTCAATTGCCTTTTGATTTTTTCGCCGCATCCTTTTATTTGATGAGCAGGTATGAGGAATACATGCCTTATGCACCTGATGATTTGGGTAGGTTTACGCCCGAGCAGTCTTTGGCGTTTAAACATAATTTTTTGGATTTACCGCTGATAGACATGTGGTTTGATCGTTTTGTAGCGGCATGGACTGATTTTTTTGAATTGCCACCATTCAAGCCGCCCGTCAACACTACTGAGTTGGTGGTTGAAATCCCACAATTGTATGCATACAAGTACAAAACCCTTTTCCGATCTTTCTTTGAGGGACTGTATGATTTCGGACGTCTAAAATTTACCAGGACTTTTGATCGATTGATGGTGGTGTTGCGCTTTCGCGAGGATCCACTTATTGGTTTAATTGAGCACATGGAGGCTTTTCGGTCTACGGCGGTTTCCTTTCGTTTTTTTGCGCTCTATACAGCACTTGGCGTTCACGATAAAAGCTTGAGTGTATTTAGTAAAAAGCACCAACAAGAGCTCAAAAGCTTATCGGATTATGCGCCTACTGCACCGCTTGCTTCATTTGAGTCTACCCAAAAACCCCAAAAGCTCAATCAAGATATTAATCGTTTTTCGGGCTTAATCCACAGACCCATTAAAGCCATTCGTCAACACAAGTTGGTTTTGCGATTTCCGGATACCTATCGCGCCTTTTCTTCCTCAGGCATCAAACACGATTATTCGATGCAATACCCTGATTCACCCGGTTTTCGGGCCAGCACTGCCCATCCATTTCGTTTCTTTGATTTAGGTGAGGAACAACAAACCCCATTGACCATTCACCCCATTTGTTTAAGCGAATCTCATATTCGTGCACAGCAATACGCTAGAAAAATGCGCCAGCTTTTTATCGGGTATCAATCTCGCTTGCAAAAGCTCAATGCACCAATGCTGGTGGCACTTACTAACGAAACCTTTAATAACCGCTCCAAAAACGCCACATTTTTAGCCACACTAAAAAAACTGTTGCTTCATGAATAAATCGACTATCAAGGCGTTATACTTTGATTTGGACCACACCCTTTGGGATTTTGAAGAAAACTCTGCACAGGCGTTTAAAACGCTTTTTAAGCAATATGAAATAGGACTAAAACTAGATGCGTTCCTGGAAGTTTATGTACCTAACAACACGGCCTACTGGCGCTTGTACCGTGAAGGTAAAATTGACAAAGAAAAATTGCGGTATGAACGCCTAAAAACCGTTTTTGATCGCTTGCATTATCAGACTTCTGATGCCTTGATTTATGATATGGCTGATGCTTATATTCAAACACTACCCGAATACAACAGCTTGTTCCCTGGTGCCATTGCTATCTTAGACGCACTCAAACCACACTTTGCCTTGCATATGATAACCAATGGGTTCAAAGATGTGCAGCATTTTAAAATGAAAAATTCAGGCTTATTGCCTTATTTCGAAACGGTTACTGATTCGTCTTCTGTGGGTAAGAAAAAGCCCGATCCCGAAATTTTCAATCACGCGCTCAAAGTGGGTGGTGTCAGTCCTGAGCAAGCTGTGATGATAGGGGATAGCCTAGAGGCTGATGTCCAAGGTGCGCTAAACGTGGGGATGCATGCTGTTCATTTTATGCCCTTGAAGCGCAAAAATCCAGCACACTACAAAGAAATTGAACAGCTTGATGAGTTGACTTTTCTGCTTTAGCTGTTTTGCCTGTGGTATTCGTACAGTACAAGTGAAGCTGCAACGGAAACATTATAAGAGTCCAACAGTTCGTTTATGGGAATTTTAATCTGCTCGTCACAGAGGTTCAGGATGCCTTTACTAATGCCCTTGTGCTCATTTCCCAACACAACGCCCAACGAACGTTTGAGGTTTATATCTGAAACAAATGAAGCTGCTTTTTCTGTACAGCCCACCAGTGCTATTTCATGGGATTGTAGCAGATACATGGCATCTTTTAGGTGGCTCACGCGTACAATGGGTATGTGAAACGCTCCTCCTGCCGAAGCCTGTATTGCTAGTTCATTTAGTGGCGCACTTCCTGTTTGACCAATGATGATACCGCTTGCGCCCAAACCCAACGCAGAACGGATGATGGCTCCGAAATTTCGCACATCGGTTATGCCATCGAGTAATAAAAAGAGTTGTTGTTTTTCTGTGTCAATGATGCTTTCTAGCTCAGCAAACTGAATTTGCCCAATGAGTGCCACAAAACCTTGGTGGTTTTCTTTGGTGTGTTTGTATAGTTTTTGTTCAGGAACAAAGGAATAGGATACGCCAGAGCGCATGACTTCGTCTTTGAGTTTTAATGCAGCAGGGTTTTTGAGGTCATTTTCAATGAGGACCTTTTGGATGCTTGAGGGATTTTGAATCGCCTCACGTACTGCATTTGTTCCGAAAATAATGGTATTCATAATTATTTAAATTATATTTGAAGTTTAAATGAAAGAAATCACACATTTTATATGTCTATTAACTTTAGCTTTTAGTTACAGCCAGACTGAGTTAATACAAATTTTGAATAATAATTCTTCATTTATAATTGAAGGTAAAGTTATCAGTTCTTCTTCTAATTTTCGACCTAACGGAGATATAGTTACAAACTATATTGTTGAAAAAACTCAAAATTTAAAGGGATCTGCTCAAGCCAATATCACAGTTCAGGTAGTAGGGGGTCAGGTAGATGGTCACTTTCAGATTGTTACTCATCAGGTCAAGCTAAAAACTGGCGATAAAGGGCTTTTTTTTTTTAAAGCGTAATTCTACCTCTACCAATTATTTTTTTAAAGGCGAAGACTACTTTATGAATTACGCCAGATTAAGTAAGCAAGAAATAGATGAGCTAAATAAGTCAATTTTAAATCTTTATCCTGATTTTGAGGTAATTAGCCACTCAAAAAATACAACTAGAGCTGCTACTAACCTTGCCGAAATAACTTCTGTTCTACCACAAGAAATCTCAGCCGGGACTAATTCTGATTTAACAATTAGAGGTACGGGATTTGGTAATAATAAAGGTTCAGTTGGATTTTTAAATGCAAACGATGGCGGGGCAAATTATTTTTTTACACATCATCTTATTAAATCGTGGACTAATACAGAAATATTGGTGACTGTTCCTGAACTTGCAGGAACAGGTAGAATAAAAGTAAAAATACCAACAACCCCCGAGACTTCTGTAATGGCTCCCTTTGGAACTGAAATTACAATTCCGTATTCACGCTTTACTTTAACAACTACTTCCTATGGAGATTCTTTAACAATTCCCTTAAGACATATTGGCGCAATGCCTAATGGAGCTAACCCACCCACTTCAGCTCATTTAATCGATGGCGCGTATCATTTTAAAATGTTTTCAAACTTTTATAATAACGAAAGTGCCAGAACAATTTTTTTGAAATATCTAGAAGAATGGTCATGTAAGACAGGAATTAACTTCCTTGACGCCGGAGTCAGAACTCTTGAAGATGAGTTTAGTGGCTCGCTTAATGAAGTAAGGTTTTCAAATTTTGATGAACAAGGTTACGGAGGTGCTGCTTTTACC
>OZSS01000244.1_pt1 | contig 25453 bp, 27 predicted proteins | sample 1779911 | NCBI WGS metagenome assembly OZSS01 (sample SAMEA2603589, study PRJEB24840) | metagenome | biome: Water; feature: Photic zone; material: Seawater sample | place: Mediterranean Sea | collected 2013-11-12 | depth 10 m
AATATTTTACGTGTAGGTTCAACAATCCAAGATGAAGGATTATGGATTTTAAATGATATTATTTGGCATAAAACAAATCCCATGCCAAACTTTCGTGGTACACGTTTCACAAATGCCCATGAAACACTATTATGGTGCACAACATCAAGAGAAGCAAAGTACACATTCAACTATCAAAATCTGAAAGAACTGAATGAAGGAAAACAAATGCGAAGTGACTGGTATATTCCTATTTGTTCAGGCAAAGAAAGATTGCGAAAAGATAATAACCAACGTTCACACCCAACACAAAAACCAGAAGCTCTACTCTACCGAATTCTATTAGCCTCTACGAAAAAAGGTGATCTTGTTCTTGATCCCTTTTCAGGAAGTGGAACAACTGCTGTTGTTGCAAAAAAATTACAACGGAACTTTATTGGCATAGAAAAAGATAAAGATTACGTCAAACTTTCAAAAGAGAGACTAAAGAAAACTAAAGTATTAAAAGAAGATGTTGTCACTATTGCCAAAAGTAGAAAGGAATTACCAAAAGTTCCTTTTGGTGAATTAGTTGAGCAAGGAATTATTCCACCAGGTGCCGTATTAACAGATAAAAAAGAACGCTTTAAAGCAACGGTTAGTATTGATGGTACACTTAAAATAAAAGATTTAACAGGTTCCATTCATCAAATGGGAGCAAAAATACAAGGACTCCCAAGTTGTAATGGATGGGATTTTTGGCATGTGAAGGATAAATCTAAATCTATTCTTCTAGATGAAATACGATCTAATTACCGTAAAGATAAACTAAATTAATAATCTTTTATTCTTCCAACCACATTAAGATTTCGATCAGCTATTAATATTTCACCGGAAGTTACTGCCTGACCAAAGATAGCAGCGATTACTACGTAGTGTGTAACAAATACTATATTACCTTCATTTTCTAAATTGTTTATAAAATTAATTAATTTCTCTAGTTGTGGTTCTTTATTTTTATAAAATTTTGGATCATAAAAAGAATTAAGAGCATTAAACGTTTCAAATTTTTTGAATGCTAGATTTGCTGTTTCTTTACAACGACACCATTCACTAGATAAAACTAAATCTATAGAAATATTATTTGTGTCAAAAAAATTCCCTAATTCAATAGATTGTTCTCTACCAACACTATTAAGATTCCGCTGAGTAGAACAATCAAAAATATCAAAATTATCAGGATCTCCATTTCCAGGAGCTAATGCATGTCGAATAAATATTAATTTATTATTTTTTTTTAATTCCTCAATAATATTTGAATTACCATTACTAGATAAAGAGTAGAAAAAAATAAGTATTATTAATACAAAATATTTAAGTAGCACGTTGATAAATTCTATCTAAATACAAAAATAATGTCAACGCTCTGGCGATGAAGAAAATAGAAAGCGATAACCACAAACCATTGTTACCAAAACTTGCAATCAAAAAGAAGGAGCAGATAATATAAATACCAACAGATACTATCATTGCATTTCGCAGTTCTGTTGTTTGGGATGCACCTACAAAAATTCCATCAAATTGAAAACAGAAAGAGGAAATAAAAGGAATAATAACAATCCAATATGCATAAGAAAAACAAATGTTTCTAATCTCAGTTAGATCTGTCATGGCAATAATAAAGAAATGATTACCAAAGAAAAAAATAACACATATTAATAAAGCTGTAGAAGCACTTAAAATAAAAGAATTTTTAACAACGTCTTTTAATAAACGTAAATTTTTAGAGCCAATAGAATATCCAACAATACCCTCTGTTGAAAATGCATAAGCATCAAGAATAAACGCAGATAACATCGTTAGGTTAAGCAATATTGTGTTCGCGGCAACTGTCTCCTCGCTGATAGAATTGCCAAGGTAGGTAAAATATAAGAAAGCAAATGTAAGAAGAATAGATCGGATAAATATATTAAAATTGACATTAAAAATATTTTTAATTTTATTAAAGTTAAAAATCTTCTGCGTATTAAATTCTAACTGAACAAACTTATTTAAATCAAAAAAAGTATAAAATAAAAAAATAATTGTTGTAAGAGAAGAAGAGACTAAAGTACCAAGAGCAACACCTTGAACATTCAAATTTAAGTATAAAACAAAAAATAAACTAAAGAGAATATTTGCAATAGAAAAGAAACCAATGATGATACTTGATGTTTTTGTTTTCTGTAAACCAATAAACAATCCTGTAATGACAAAAATAGTGAGCTCGCCAAAGGAGGAATAAATACGAAGATTAAAATAATCTTTAAAAAATTTTTTTGTTTCAAATGATAAATCAAATATGGATAATGATATTTGAAATAAGTATCCCTGAAAAAAGACTAGTAACAAGGAAATAATAATTACAAAAGCAATGTTTCGTAAAAAAATATTTAGAATTTCTTGATAATCTTTTGATCCATGAGCTTGAGCAATCATACCAACCGTACCCATACGCAGAAAACCAAAACTCCAGAAAATCATAGAAAAAACACTTGCCGCAATACTGGTTGCAACTAAATAGCTGGCATTATCAAGATTACCCATTAGTCCTGTGTCAACAATTGCAACTAAAGGAATAGCTAAGTTTGCAAAAAATATTGGAATAGAAAGTTTAATTATATTTTTGATAGAAGATTTAGAGGGCATTATAAATATATAGATTTTTATTAGTAAAATTTGATAATAAACTATTTATCCAATCACTAAAGTAACAAATTATTCACTATCTTTATTAATCAAATCTTATAAAGCATTACATACTTTAAATGAAAATTGGCAGATACAAATACGAGTTTGATTTCTTTAGTTGGATCAAAAAAACAGAACTTGTTGAACTAGATGGTGTTAATCCATCTGATGATCCAGTGCGCCCAGAACTGGACAATGATTTTCGTACATCAAAAGGAAGAAAAATATTTGGCCTCAAATATAAAGATGATATCGAGGGTATTGCGTGCTTTGCCTTTACAAATGAAATACCCGCAACCATTAAAGAAATGGATTTAATGAGCGTCGAAGAAGATCAAGCAACCATTCCAATTGCCTATACGTTATGGTCTTTTAAAAAAGGGGCAGGGAAAAAAATTATGAAAGAGCTGCAAAAATATATTAAATCAAAAGAGCAGTTTGAAAGCATCATTACTATTTCTCCTTTGACTCCCGTTGCTACACACTATCATATTCGTAATGGTGCCAGATTAATTAAGATTAACCCTACAACACAGAACTTCGAATATAAAATTTAAGACGTAGGGGTTCAAAAATTTTTATTTGAACTATTTATTTTACAAATCGAAACAAAATAAATATTGTTGGAAATGGCCTACCAGATAAATACCAATTATTCCGTTACTTTTGATGATGTTCTGCTCTCACCAGCGTATTCAGAGATCAAACCAAAAGATGTAGATACATCGATTACCATTGGAAAAGTCAAATTACATATTCCCATACTCTCCGCTGCCATGGATACCGTGACAGAGAATAAAATGGCAATCAATCTCGCACTACATGGTGGTCTAGGTGTTATTCACCGTAATATGCCAATTGATAAACAAGCAAGCGAAGTAAAAAAAGTTCATAGCTTTAAAGTTAACACTAAAAAATTTCAAAATGTTGTAATTAATTCTAATGGACAGATTGCAGTGGGCGCTGCAATTGGTGTTGAAAATAATGCGTACTTACGATTATTAGAATTATTAAAAGTTGGTGTTGATATAGTCTTTATTGATGTTGCTCATGCACATACGAAAACGACTTTACAGTTTATTGAAAAAGCAAAAAAAGTTTTAAAGAAAACACCTCTGATAGTTGGAAACATTGCTACAAAAAAAGCTGCATCAGATTTAATTAGTGCTGGTGTAGATGCTATTAAAGTAGGTATTGGGCCAGGATCAATTTGTACAACAAGGGTTGTGACTGGTGTTGGTATTCCTCAACTCTCAGCTGTAATGGAAACATTTCAAGTTGCCAAAAAATTTAAAATTCCTGTGATTGCAGATGGAGGAATAAAAACTTCCGGTGATATTGCAAAAGCTATAGCAGGCGGTGCAAGTGCATGTATGATAGGGTCTTTATTTGCTGGCACTGAGGAATCACCAGGAAAATTATTAACGATTAAAGGTAAAAAATTTAAATCCTATAGAGGTATGGGTTCAGTAGGAGCAATGCAAAAGGGTTCTTTTGATCGATACTCCCAAGAAGAAACAAAGAATGCCAAAAAATTAGTGGCAGAAGGTGTGGAAGGGATGGTTCCATATAAAGGTAAAATAGAAGATGTAGCGTATCAACTTGTTGGTGGCTTAAGATCTTCCATGGGTTACACTGGTCATAAAACGATTAAGAAAATGCAAGGCAATTGTAAATTTGTGTTTATTTCTAAAGCAGGAGCCCGCGAAAGTAATGTCCACGATGTCATTATGTAATAATGTATCGAATCATCATTGAATTGATACAATAAAACAAAAATGGCCTCAGCATCAACAAAACATAAGGTAGCAATTGTGATGGGAAGTAAGTCTGATTATGCTACCATGAAAAATTGTGAAAAAATTTTAAGATTACTGAAAGTTAAATTTGAAACCAAAATTGTTTCTGCACACCGTACACCAGAGAGAATGTTTAAATTTGCCAAAGCAGCTGAAGATAATAATATTTCTGTCATTATTGCTGGTGCAGGAGGCTCTGCACATTTACCAGGAATGATTGCATCATTAACAACTATACCTGTGATCGGTGTACCAGTAGAAAGTCGTAAATTAAAGGGATTGGATAGTTTGTTATCTATAGTACAAATGCCAAAAGGTATCCCTGTTGGCAGTGTTGCAATCGGTGAGGACGGTGCTATGAATGCTGGTTTATATGCAGCTTCTATTATTGCTCTTACGAATAAAGAAATTAAGAAAAATTTAAAAAATTACCGAACTAAACAATCAAAAGCTGTTAAACAAAAACCATAAGTCATGAATACACCCACACTTGGCATTATCGGTGGTGGACAATTAGGAAGTCTTTTAGCAGATGCAGCAAAAAAAATAGATATACAAACCGTCATATTAAGTGATGATCCTGATGCGCCAGGGAAACACTTTGCGACTAAATTTATTTTTGGTCAGTATGATGATGATACAACAATAAATAATTTTATTGATGCAGTTGATCTTGTTACATATGAATTTGAAAATATTCCCTTCGCAATACTAAAAAAGATTAATGAAAAGAAACAAGTTTTACCTAAACCAGAAATTAATCGACTCATTCAGCACCGGGAAACAGAAAAAAAATTTCTCAATGATAATAATATAATAACAACAAAATATGTGATTGTTAAAAATGAAAAAGATTTGAGTGAAAATGTAGACTTACTTCCAGGTCTATTAAAGACAACAACGTTAGGATACGATGGCAAAGGTCAGTATAAATTAAACACTATAGATGATATTACGAACAAAATTGATTTTACAAAAGAATACATTTTAGAAAAACTCATTCATCTTAAAAAAGAAATTTCAGTCGTCATTACTCGTTATGATCAAAATAGTTATGAGATCTATGATCCTATTGAGAATGTTCATGAAGAACAAATTTTAAAATATTCAACAATACCAAGTGATATTTCTAATGATATACGAACAAAATCGATTGAGTGGGCAAAACACGTTGTAGAAAAACTAGATTATATTGGAACGTTATGTGTAGAATTTTTTATTGATACTGATGATAATTTATATGCTAACGAAATTGCTCCTCGTGTTCATAATTCTGGACATCTGACAATGAACTCTCATAATATTAGTCAATTTGAAAATCATGTACGAGCAGTATGCAGCTTAGAAAAGATTGAAACAAAAAAATTATATAATGCCAAAATGATTAATTTAATTGGTGATGAGATATCACCGTACCGAAATAAAACATTTAAAGATAACGAATTTTTTTATGATTATTTAAAAACAGAAATTAAGCAAAAAAGAAAAATGGGTCATTTAACGATTATAGAAAAATAAATTATTAACTTTAATTAAATTGATCAGTTAACTGCGTTACTAATTGATATTTATTGGCAACATTTACTAAATCTTCTCCTTCACGAAAAGATTGTTTATCTAATTGTTTAGTTGGATCTCCCCCAGGCCATATTCGCCAACTATCATTATCAACGACATCAGATAAAACTAAAGAATTATCCGATACTTTAAAACCAAGCTCAAACTTAATATCAACTAAATGTATAGGACCATCAATTGTCTTAATAGTTTTCCATTTGTCTTCAATAAGCTCAAAACTTGGAAGAATAATTTTATTAATAGCTATTTCTAATTCTTGATCAGACAATAATTTTTTGGTTTTCATCAAGCTTTTGCTTGTTATAGGTTGTTTGGCAGAAAATAACTCCCATTCTTCTCCAGTTTTAACAAAAGGATCCGTAAATACACCCTCTTCCCATTTTCCATCTTTTAAAAATTGTCTTCTCGCTTCACTCTCATCCATTTGAACAGGTTCTGCAACATGAGGAGCGATAACAACCGCTTGTTTATGAAATATTTCCCAAACTAAGTTTTCAAATTGATGAGGATTGCTTTTATCTTTTGCAAATTGAGTGTTTCTACTTAAATAACTTCCCCATGCATAGCGTCTAACTACAAATTCTAAAGGAAGCATATTACAGTTGTAACTTAAAAGACTATTTGGCGAATCTTGTTCAATAAATGATGTTGCAATACCTGCCTTACTTAGCATACTAAACACATTACTTGTTTGTTTTGTCTTTTGTATTCCAATATCTTTAATTTCCTCTTTCTTCGCTGCATCCCCACCTGTTAAAAAATCTTTTGTTACAATTCGAATGATATTTTGATCATTTGTTTTCTCAATAATTTTTGTTTTTCCTTCAACTAAAAAAGAATTACTCATCAATATATCTCCAACCAATGTCTTTTCGATAATATCCCTCATCCCAATTAATTTGATTGATTATATTGTGAATATTTTCTCTAATAGTTTTTAAATCCTTGCCCGTATTAGAGATATTTAATACACGTCCACCATTAGAGAGCCATTTGTTTTCTTTAAGTATTGTTCCTGCATGAAATAGATAGTCATCCGTTGTTAAAGTAAGATTTTCCAAATTATTAATTGGTGTTAATTTTTTATAATCCTCAGGATAACCATGAGCAGCCATTACTACTGTCATGGCATAATCATTTTTCCACTTAATTTTTTTTATTTCATTTAAGGTGCCTATCGCTGATGCATGAAGGAGTTCTAATAAATCTGTTTCTAATAGTGGAATAATTGCTTGTGTTTCCGGATCGCCGAAACGAACATTAATTTCGAGTAAATTTGGACCCTTATCTGTTAGAATTAATCCTGCATAAAACATTCCTTGATACTTGATGCCTTGTTCAGCAAGATGTTGAACGATAGGTTCAACAAATGTTTTGGATAATTCATTCATTTTATTTGATGAAATAGAAGGAACAGGTGTGTAGGCTCCCATACCACCAGTGTTTAACCCTTTTTCTCCTTCCAAGATTTTTTTATGATCTTGTGCTGTTGTAAGTGGCAACACAAATCCATTTTTATCAACAAGTGAAAATAAACTTACCTCTTCACCAACTAAAAATTCTTCAATAACAACAACTGAACCAGCATCACCAAAAGAATTATCTTTAAAACATTTAATCAGTGCATCTTTTGCATCTTCCATTGTTTGACAAATAATAACTCCTTTTCCTGCTGCTAAACCATCAGCTTTAATAACAAGAGGATAGGATTGGTTTTGACAAAAAATGAAGGCATCATCATAGTTGTCAAATACGTCATAAGCAGCTGTTGCTATATGTAATTTTTTACAAATATCTTTTGTAAACTTTTTTGATTTTTCTAGTTCAGCTCCCATCTGATCAGGGCCAAAGACTAAAATAGAATTGTTCATTAAAAGGTTGGATAATCCTTTAGTTAAAGGTAGTTCTGGACCTATTACCACTAGATCAATTTTATTTTCTAGACAAAATTGAAGAATAGCATCATGATCATCAACATCTATGATAATCGAAGAAGCAATCTCACTGATACTATCACTTCCAGGAATACAATATAAATTAGAACAATTAGGAGATTGTTTTATACCATAACATAATGCGTGCTCTCTTCCACCATTACCAATGACAAGAACGTTCATGAAAAAAAATAATTCATTAATTAATTATTTGAAGCAAGACTTAAAAATGATAGTTTTTTTAAACTTTCGTCATTCAAGTAATCTAAAGGTCTGACTGGATACTCTCCTGTAAAATAATGATCAGTAAATTGAGGATTATCATTATCTCTCTCATCATAACCAAGAGCTTGATACAGACCATCTAATGATAAAAATTTTAATGATTTAGCGCCAATATATTTACACATTTCCTCTAAATTTTTGTTTGCAGCTAATAATTCTTCTTGGGTCGGAGTATCGACTCCATAAAAATCAGGATATTTAATTGCAGGTGAAGCAATACGCATATGGACTTCTTTTGCTCCAAAATCATAAAGCATTTTTATTATCTTGGTGGATGTTGTTCCTCGAACCAATGAATCGTCAATTAAAACTACTTTCTTTTTTTTAATAGAACTTTGGTTAGGATTTAGTTTTAACTTTACACCTAAACTTCTAATTTGCTGAGTTGGCTCAATAAATGTCCTTCCCACATAATGATTTCGTATTAATCCTAACTCAAAAGGAATACCGGACTCTTGACTAAAACCAAGCGCAGCAGGAACACCAGAGTCTGGAACTGGTACGACTACATCAGGTTTTATATCGGTTTCTTTTGCTAAGTATGTACCTAAATTTTTTCTATATTCATAGGCGGTTTTATTTTTTAAAATACTATCTGGTCGTGAAAAATAAATAAATTCAAATACACATGGTTTGATTTGTTTTTTTGGAAAAGGTCTTCTACTTTCAACTTTATTATTTTTAATAACTACAACTTCTCCATTTTCAATTTCACGGATAAATTTTGCACCTATAATGTCTAGCGCGCAAGTTTCAGAGGCAAGGATAAATGCATTTTTAAATTTACCTAAAACAAGTGGTCGAATACCTAATGGATCTCTTGCACCAATCAACGTACCATTAGCAATAATTGATAAAGCATAACCACCTTGAATTTGCATTAAAGCATCAATAATTTTATTTAAAATATCTTTCTTTTTTGAACGAGCTACAAGCTGAACAATTGTTTCAGTATCTGATGTTGTTTGAAATATTGCACCTTCACGTACCATTTGCTCTCTTAAAAGGAGTGCATTAGTTAAATTACCATTATGAGCAATACTAATAGCTCCACCATGCAGGTCAGCATAAAAAGGTTGTATATTCCTTATTGTTTCACCGCCCGTTGTTGAATAGCGATTGTGTCCTATCGCTATTTTTCCCTTTAACTTATCTAATGCGTGTTTCTTTGTAAAATTATCGCCAACCAATCCAAATTTTCTTTCTGAGTGATAGGAGTTGCCATCATAACTTACAATTCCACAACCTTCTTGACCACGATGTTGCAACGCATGCAAACCAAGAGCTGTTAAGGCAGCAGCATCCTTGGTTCCACTTATTCCAAAAACTCCACACTCCTCATTAAATCTGGGAACATGAGATTGCCTTACCTCGAATTTTTTTAGGAAATTTAATCGATTTTTCATCTTACTGTTGTCTTGTTAAAAGTGTTTTTGCAACCATCTGTAATGCTCTTGGATAAACCTTATGCTCTTCTATCAATATTTTCTTTGAGAGTGATTCGGTATTATCTTTCTTCAAAATCTTTACTTTTTTTTGCAATATAATCTTTCCAGAGTCAATTTTAGCGCTTACGTAATGAACACTACAACCAGAATAGCTTGCTTTAGCCTTTATGGCCTGATCCTGAGCATTTAAGCCTTTGAAAGCTGGAAGATAAGATGGATGAATATTGATTAATCGCGATTGCCACTGTCTTACAAATTTTGAGTCTAAAACTTGCATAAAACCAGCCAAACAAATGATATCTATATTTTTTAGATACTTTATGACTTTGTTTTCGAAATTTTTTCTTGGAATAAAATGTATGAATGGAATTTTATTTTTTTTGGCAATAGTTAAACCTTTTGCTTTGGAGTTATTAGAGACGACTAATTGAACCTCTACTAAACTTTGTTTTTTAAATGATGATTGTATTAGTGATTCTAAATTGGAACCTCTTCCTGATATGAAAATAGCAACTTGTAATTTTTTCAACTAATTGTGCACCTTGATGATTTGTTAACTTCTATTTTCCCAATTTCAAAAATATCTAAATTTTCATCTTTTATTAATTGTTCAAATTCTTTGTAATTATTTTTTGAAATAGTCATTATCAAACCTAATCCACAATTAAAGGTCTTCAACATTTCATCATCTGAAATGTTAGCTAAACTTTGAAACCATTGGAAAATTTCTTCATCACAAATAAATTTTTTATCAATCCTTGCTGATAAATTTTCAGAGAGCATTCTTGGTGCATTACCAACAATACCTCCGCCTGTTATATGCGAAATACCATTGATAAGATTTGTTGTTAAAATTTTTTTTAAAAAAGGAAAATATAATTTTGTTGGAGCCATTAAGGCTGCTGCATTTGTTTCATAAGATGATTTAAATTCTGTTTCTTTATGGAGATCTATATTTTTATCTTTTAAAACTTTTCGAATGAGAGAATATCCATTTGAATGAAAGCCCGAAGATCTAATCCCATATAGAAGATCATCTTCTTTCATGACATCTCTTTTAGGTAGAATTTTTTTTCTCTCTACTGCACCAACACAAAATCCAGCAAAATCAAAATCATCTTTTTTATAAAGCCCGGGCATCTCTGCTGTTTCACCACCAATAAGAGAGCAATTATTTATCTTGCAAGCTTCAGTGATACTTTTCATAATTTTTAAAAAAGAATTTTTATCAATCCGGGAAGAAGCATAGTAATCTAAAAAAAATAATGGCTCTGCCCCATGGCAAAGAATATCATTAAGGCACATGCCAACAAGATCATGACCCAAACCATCTAAAATGTCAGTTTCAATCCCTAGTAATATTTTTGTCCCTATGCCATCTGTACCAGAGACCAATAAAGGATCTTCATATCCACAATTTTTAAGATCAAAAATACCACCAAATCCGCCAATTTTATCAAAATTTCCGTTTCTGTTTGTTGATTTGCTTAGCTCAGAAATATCTTCAACAAGGGCATCTGTATTTTCTATATCAACACCTGCTTCTTTATATGTTGTCATATTTAATTAGTTTTAAACGAATCGTTAACGAGTAAACTATTAATATAGTAAATTAAGTTGATTCGTACTCATAATGACAAATACAATTCAAATTCTCTCCATTGAGAAGACAGGGAAAGAAAGTTCACTACAAAAAGAACACAATAATAAATCCATCAAAATTATAGATGGATATTTCTTTTCGACAAATCTTGATGATCAAAAGTTTACTAAAATAAGTAAACTTATTTCTAATGACGTTTCTCAAACAATATTAACAAAAAAAAATGTAAATAAGGTTTTATCTAGTTATAGTAATTTTAACTGGGTTGTAGAAATAAAATTTTTACCAGGTGTAACTGATAATATTGCTACAACTGTAAAAGAAATAATCAAAGATAATCTTAAAAGTAGTTTTAAAAGCTTTGAACTTGGTTCAACAAAAATTATTTTAATAAAAGGAAGAAAAGAAGATATTACCAAAATATCTAAAAATGAAGCAAATCCCTTAATTCAAACAATTAAGATTTATCCATTTAAAAAATATTTAAATAATTTTAAAAAAAATCAATTTAAAATAGAAAAGGTAAAATTACCGAAAAAAAAATATAGTAAAAAAGAAATTAATTTAGATATTTCTGATGATCAACTCAGTCTTATTGGTAAACTTGGTATTGAAGAAAATGATAAATCTAGAAGGGGAACACTTGGCTTAGATCTAGAATCTTTAAAAGCCATAAGAAATTATTTTTCCACTATAAAACGTAAACCAACAGATGTAGAAATTGAAACATTAGCACAGACGTGGTCCGAGCACTGTAAACACAAAATATTTTCAGCTAAGATTGATGATATTCAAGAAGGTATATTTAAAAAATATATTAAAGGCGCTACTGAAAAAATTATTCAATTAAGAAAAGATAATTTTTGTGTTTCTCTTTTTACGGATAATGCCGGCGGAATAGAATTTAATAAAGATTGGATTATTTGTCATAAAGTTGAAACACATAATACGCCTTCAGCCTTAGATCCATTTGGCGGTGCCATCACTGGAATTGTTGGTGTTAATAGGGATTGTCTTGGATTTGGAAAGGGAGCAAAACCTATAGCTAATACGTATGCATATTATTTAGCAGACCCAAATAAAAATTATCAATTGTATCGTCAAAAAAATAATAAGGATCCAATGCTTCCAGCAAATTTTATTGCTAAAGGTATTATCAGTGGTGTTAGAGTTGGAGGAAATTGTTCAGGTATCCCTACCCCTCAAGGTAATGTGTATTTTGATGATCGGTTTGCGGGAAAGCCTCTTGTGTTTTGTGGAACAGTTGGGATTATTCCAAAAAAAATAAAAGGAAAATTATCACATAAGAAGAAAGCTAATCCAGGAGATATTATACTAATGGCTGGAGGTAGAGTGGGAAAAGATGGTATTCACGGTGCAACATTTTCATCGGAAGAGTTAGATCCTAATAGTCCAGTTTCTGCCGTACAAATTGGTGATCCAATAACACAAAAGAAAATGTCTGATGTCATCATTAGAGAATTGCGTGATGAAAATCTTTACTCGAGCATAACAGATAATGGAGCTGGAGGATTATCATCATCAATTGGAGAAATGGCAAAAGAGAGTGGAGGTTTTATAGTTAATCTTGAAAAAGTTCCTCTCAAATATAATGGATTGTATCCTTGGGAGATTTGGGTTTCTGAATCGCAAGAAAGAATGACACTAGCAGTACCTCCAGCGAACGTAAAAAAAGTTATAAAGAGATTTAATGCAAGAGGTGTGGAAGCAACAATAATTGGTAAGTTTATTAAAAAAGAAAAAGCCATAGTAAAATACAATAAAACTGAAATTCTCAATTTAGATATGGAATTTCTTCATGAAGGTTATCCTAAATTAAATTTAAAAACATCTTTTCCAAAAATTAAAAAAGAAAAGAAAAAAATAATTAAAAAAAGTTCCTTAATAGATAAATTACATAAACTTCTCTCTAGTCCAAATATTGTATCAAAAGAATTTATAGCCACGCAATATGATCACGAAGTACAAGCAACCTCCATTATAAAACCATTACAAGGCGAAGGCAGAGTTTTTGGAAATGCTACTGCTATTAAACCTCTATTTGATGATGAAAAATCAATAGCTCTTTCTCAAGCTGCATATCCTCAGTACGCCGAAACAAATCCTTATGATATGGCTGGGTGCTCTATTGATACAGCATATAAAAATTTAATTGTAAGTGGTGCCAACTCAAAAAAAATTGCAATTCTTGATAACTTTTGTTGGTGTAGCTCGGATGAACCTGATCGCTTATATCAATTGAAAGAAGCAGCAAAAGCTTGTTATGATTATGCAGTTGCTTACCAAACACCTTTTATTTCAGGAAAAGATAGTATGTTTAATGATTTTAAAGGTTTTGATAAAACTGGAAAATCAGTAAAAATTTCAATACCTCCAACATTGCTTATTTCTTCTATTGGAGTGGTAGATAAAATTTCACACTTAACAAAAATAACACCAGATGATGGTGATATACTTTTAGTTTTAGGAGCTACCCGTAATGAATTACAGGATAGTGTTTATTCCAAAATTATAGGTTATGAAAAATCAAAAAATCCAGTTGTAAATAGCAAGGATGCACTTCGCACATATAGAAATTTTGAAAAAGCTAATAAACTTGGAATTATAAATTCTGCAATTGGAATAGATTTGGGTGGACTTGGAATTGCAGTTACAAAGATGGCAATTGCTTCAAAGAAAGGTTTAACCATTGATTTAAAACTTAAAAATAAAATCTCAGTTGACCAATTTTTATTTTCTGAAACACAAAGCAGAATTCTTGTTTCCATGAAAAAAAATAAGTTAGCCAATTTTAAAAAAATATTTAAAGCTTCTGATTATACAATTATTGGCAAATGTACGGGCTCAGATGTAATTGAGTTTAAAGATAACAAAAAAATTATGAGAGGTAAAATTTCAGATTTTGCTAAGTCATACAAACAAAATATTAAAGGGTTATGAACGTATTAGTCTTATCAGGTTATGGTATTAATTGTGAAAATGAAACACTACATGCATTTGAAGTAGTAGGATTTAAAGGAAAAATTATTCATATTAATGATCTGATTCAAAATCCTAAACAACTTAATAACTATCAAGTATTCGCTATACCTGGTGGTTTTTCTTATGGCGATGATACAGGTTCAGGAAATGCAATGGCGAAAAAAATTATGACCAATTTGTATGATCAACTAACAGATTTTTCATTAAAAGATAAATTAATCATAGGTATTTGTAATGGATGCCAAATATTAATTAATCTTGGATTAGTTCCAAGCCTAAATAAAAAAGATCCAGAAGTAGCATTGATTGAAAATAAATCTGGTAGCTATGAGTGTCGATGGGTTGATGTAAAAGTAAGTAATAATAAATCACCATGGCTAGAAAATATTAGTACGCTGAACTTGCCTGTTGCCCATCAAGAAGGGCAATTTATGATACCTATTAATCTACTAAAAAGTATCAAAGCTAATAACCTTATTGGTTTGCAATACATTAATCATCATAAAAAATTAGCAAAAGGTCAATTTCCTTTTAATCCGAATGGATCTAAAGATGATATCGCAGCGCTTATAAATCAAAATGGTAATGTTCTTGCAATGATGCCTCACCCTGAAAGAGCATTTTATCATTATCATATTCCTAATTGGCAAAGTAAAACTTTAAAAAAATTTGGGGATGGATATAAAATTTTTATGAACGCAAAAAAATTCTTTGCATAAATTATACTGCTATATCTACTATTTTTTTCATCACAGTTGGCATTCTAGAGCTAGAATAAGAAGATTTCTTTATCCAATTACTTTTTGATAATTTTGCTTTTTTAACATTTCCATAAAAAATTTCTGTTTCTAAATCAAAATGACTAAATGAATATTCAAATGAACCTTTAGATTGTAATTTTGTTTTTATTTTTTGTATGTCTTGATCAGTAGTTAATAATTTCTTATTTTTAACCCAGACATCATTTGGTACTTCAAGCATGGAGGCCAACATTCCTTTATTTGGTCTACTTCGTACAAGGATTTCATTCTTTTCATTCACAATTACATAAGCTCTTGTATACTTTATAGGCTTAGTAGTTTTCTTTTTTAGTTTTAAAGGAATTTTTTGCTGTAAATTTTTTTTATATGATTGGCAAAATTTATTAATTCCACAAATATTACATTTAGGGTTTCTCGGAAGACAAATCTCTGATCCGTAATCCATAAAAGACTGAATTAAATTTGAAGAGTATTTATCTGAGATGAATTTTTTTGCCAATTCTTTGAGTTTATTTTTGACTTTATTAATTGGTTGATCAATAGCATATAACCTAACCAAAATTCTCTCAATATTAGCATCAAGTGGCATAACTGATTGATTATATCCTATTCCAAGAATTGCTTTTGCAGTGTAATCTCCAATACCAGGAAGTTGGATGAGTTCGTCATAAGTTTTTGGTATATTATTTTTAAAATTTTTATGAATTATTTTTGCAGACTTTAATAAATTTCTTGCTCTTGAATAATAACCAAGGCCTGACCAGAACTTTAAAATATTTGGCTCTGAAGTTTGCGCTAATTTATTTAGTGAAGGCCATTTTAAAATAAAATCATTAAATTTATTTTTTACGGTATTTACTGTTGTTTGTTGGAGCATATACTCACTCACAAACACAAAGTATGGATCAGGTAAATTTAGATTATTTTTCTTCCGCCACGGTAAATTTCTGGCATTCACAGAATACCATTGAAGCAAAAACTTTATTACTTGTGTTTCGTGTTTAAACATATTGCTTTCATATTTAGGTACTATAAATTATTTATGCATATGGACAAAAAAAATATAAAGCAAAAAAGAACATTTGTTCCACAATCTATTGGCGATACTCTGAGGAAAGTTAATAGAAAATTTTCCTCTAAATATAATCGAAAAGAATTTATAATTAACTCCAAATGGCCTGAAATTGCTGGTAGTTATTTTAAAGAATATTCTGAGCCTTTAAATGTTTCAAGGGTGCGTGATTTTGAAAACGATGTAGGTGAGACAGTATATAAAAATTATCTAAATGTGAGTGTTGCCCCAGCCGCAGCCATTGAATTTCAACACTTTAAGGATATTATAATTGAAAAAATTAATACTTATTTTGGCTATAAAGCTATAATAGACTTGAGAATTCATCAAAATTACATACCTAAATATACGTATATGAAACAAAGTAAGAAAAAACAAATAAACAAAGATGACATAAGATTTGTTGAAGAAAATGTTAAAGAATTTCAAGATTCCGATTTGAAAAAATCACTATTAAATTTAGGTAATAAAATTACAACTGAGGACAAATAATGAAAATTAAAATTTTATTTATTTCTATTATATTATCACTACTTTTTATTAATGCCAAAGCAGCTGAAAACTCAATACTAGATGTTAAAGATAATGATTTTTATATTGGGGAAGAAAATGCCCCGATCACAATTATAGGATATGAATCTATGTCTTGTAGTCACTGTGCAGATTTCCATAATAATACTCTAGAAGATTTAAAAAAAGAGTTTATTGACACTGGTACAGTAAAGTTTATTTTCCGTGATTTTCCCTTCAATTATCCTGCTCTTGCTGGAAGTATGATTTTAAGATGTGTCCCCGAAGATGTAAGATATGATTATATGAATGGGCTATATAAACTTCAAAATAGTTGGGTTAATAGAGATCAATCAAAAACAAGATCTGAGTTATACAAAATAATGCAAAGTGGTGGTATGCAGCAAGAGGACTTTGATGCATGTTTAAGTAATGTTGAATTAGAGAATCAGTTACTTGAGGGTGTAATGGAAGCTCAGAGAGAATATAAAATAGGTTCTACCCCTTCATTCATTATTAACGGAGTACTTTATTCTGGGAATAAAAACATAAAAGAGTTTAGACAAATCATAGATAAAATATTATCACAATAGTTGATGATTAATTTTAGGACCCTTAAAGTCAAAGGCTTTAAGTCTTTTGTTGAACCAACAGAAATTTTAATTGAAAATGGTTTAACAGGCATTGTGGGGCCAAATGGTTGTGGTAAATCCAATCTCGTTGAAGCTTTTAGATTCGTTATGGGTGAGCTTTCTCCTAAACAAATGAGAGGAAGCGAATTAGATGATGTTATCTTTAATGGTACAGATGATAGACCAGCATGGGATATTGCTGAAGTTTCTATAGATTTAGATAATAAAGCAAGAAAAGCACCAAGTATTTTTAATGAAAGTGATACCATTGAAGTCACTAGAAGAATTTGGCGAGGTGAAGGCTCAGAATATAGAGTTAATGGCAAGGAGGTGCGATTAAAGGATGTGCAATTGCTATTTGCTGATGCAGCAACAGGTGCTCGTTCAACATCGATGGTTAGTCAAGGTAGAGTTGGTGCGATTATAGCCGCTAAGCCTGAGCAAAGAAGAACTTTGCTTGAAGAAGCTGCAGGAATTACAGGCCTACATTCAAGACGACACGAAGCTGAATTACGATTAAATGCTACTGAAAATAACTTAGAGCGTGTAAAGGACGTATTGAAAGCACAAGATGAACAACTAACAATATTAAAGAAACAATCTAAACAAGCTGAAAGATATAAGTACATCCAAAAAGATATTACAAAGGCAAGAGCTAGATTATTTTATAAAAAATGGATTGATGAAAAAGATAAATTAAAAAATGCTAATGAAAAAGTTCAATCTGAAACAAATGTTGTAAATGATCAAACACAGGTTGTTGCGCAAATAAATATCGAATTTGAAAAAGTTCAAGAAAGCCTTCCAAACCTTAGACTCCAAGAAAGTAAGGTTGCAGCTGAACTGCAAAAATATTCTATTAGTTTAGAAAACCAAGAAAAAGAAATTGAAAGAGCGAATATTGCAGTAGACGAAACAAAAGTCCGTATAGAACAAATTAAAAATGATATTGATAGAGAAAAATTTTTATTTGAAGATGCAAAACAAAATCTTGAAAGAGTACAAGAAGAAAAATCGATACTTTTAAAACAACAAGGTGATCTTTTTATTCAAAATGATGATGATCAAAATAATGAAAATGTTTCTAATAAAAAAAATAATAACCCAATAATTGATTATCTAGATTTTGAAGATGGTCTTGAACAAGCAATTGCTGCAGTTTTTTCAGATGAGTTAATTGCATCTATTGATGAAGAACAAAGCATTTTTTGGAGAAAATTAGATGTGGAAGATTCTTCCTTTAACTCAGAAATTACAAAATTTTCTTCTCTAATCAAAGCACCAGATAATTTGAAAAAGAAATTAGAATTTGTTGGATTAATAGAAAATAAGGAAAATATTTTAGAAATTCAAAAAACCTTAAAGCCAGGACAAATATTAGTCAGCAAACTAGGAGAAATTTGGAGATGGGATGGCTATGTATCCAAAGGTAAACAAAATAATTCTACTAAAGCCATATTAGAGCAATTAAAAAATAGAAGAATAAAGCAATTAAGTGCTGAAGAAAAACAATGGAATGATATTTCTTCAAAAGCAAATCAAAGAATAGAAGAGTTAAATTCAAGGCAAAATACATTAATTAGTGAATTATCTAATCTCCAATCCGTTCCTGAAGATGTATCAAGTGAAAAATTAAAAATACAAAAGCTGATTGATGAAAATAAGACTTCTTATGAGCAAATAGCTGAGCAGCTTCGTCAAACTGAACAAAATTCTAATGAGATGAATAAGAAATTAAAATTAGAAGAAATTAAATTAAATGAACTAAGAGAAGAGAGAATCAGAACTGAAGGTCAAATTAATACAATTAATGAAGCAATTAAATTATTAACTACTCAAGTAAAAGAAAGATTGAGTGCAGAACTAGAAGAACTTTACAATATTGGAGAAATCAATCCAAATAAAATTTTGGGTGAGACTGATGATTTAGAAAAAAAATTAGAAAGACTAATTGCTGAGCAAGAACGTTTAGGTGGTGTTAATCTTCTTGCAGAACAAGAATCCAAAGATTTAGAAGACAAAGTAAATACAATAAAGAAAGATCAAAGCGACCTTTTAAGTGCAATTGCAAAACTAAGAGAAGCAATTGATTCACTTAATACAGAAGGTAGACAACGTTTACTTGCTGCATATGGAATAGTGAATGAAAATTTTCAAAAATTATTCACGAGGTTGTTTGGTGGTGGAAAGGCTTATCTAAAGTTTACAGATGAGTCAGATCCTCTTCAAGCTGGTTTAGAAATATTTGCTAGTCCTCCTGGAAAAAAATTACAAAATCTAAATTTACTTTCTGGTGGTGAGCAAGCTCTTACAGCATTATCATTATTATTTGCTGTATTTTTATCAAACCCAGCTCCAATTTGTGTACTTGATGAGGTTGACGCTCCATTAGATGATACTAATGTTGATAGATTTTGTTCATTAGTGGAGGAAATAGCTAAAACTTCTTCAACAAAATTCTTAGTAATAACTCACCATAGAATGACAATGGCAAGAGTAAATAGATTATTTGGTGTTACTATGCCTGAGAAAGGTGTATCACAATTAGTTTCCGTTGATCTTGAAAAAGCAATTGAGATAAAAGAGCAAGACGCTACAAATGAATTATAAAAATAAAAATTTAGAAGAATTAGGTAAAAAAATTGACGATTTAGATAATCAAAATAAAGAACCTAATATTAAAAAAAAAGAAAGTGGTGCAGGATTTGGTTTTAAAATTAGTACAGAAATTATAGCTGCACTAGTTGTTGGAGTTGGAATTGGGCTTATTGTGGATAATTACTTTAATACTAAACCAATAGGCTTAATTATTTTCTTCATATTTGGCGCATTAGCTGGATTTTTGAACGTTTATCGTGTAATGCGTCGCATTGAAAAGCAAAGGTAATTTTAATATTCAATATCAATTATGGCCGCAAAAGATAGTCCTCTAAAACAGTTCGAAATAGATCCAATATCTAATATTGAACTTGGAGGTTATAACATTTCTTTCACAAACTCATCTTTTGCAATGCTAATTACTGTTTTAGTGATTACTCTATTTTTAACTTTAACAGTGAACACAAGATCAATTATCCCTTCTAGGATGCAGCTTATCTCAGAGCTTATGTATAATTTTATTGCTCAGTTACTCTCTGATACAGTTGGAGATAATGGAAAAAGATATTTCCCATTTGTTTTCTCTTTATTCATGTTTGTACTAATTGGAAATATGGTTGGAATGATACCATATCAATTTACTTTCACGAGTCACATCATTGTTACATTTGCATTAGCAGCAGTTGTATTTATTGGCGTAACTATTCTTGGATTTATTAACCATGGTATTAAATTTTTTACTTTCTTCTATATACCAGGTGTACCGTTTTACATGCATCCACTGCTTATTCCCATTGAGGTAATTTCTTATTTATCAAGACCTATAAGTTTATCAGTTAGATTATTTGCAAACATGCTGGCTGGTCACACACTACTAAAAGTGTTTGCAGGCTTTGTTGTTTCCATGCCATTTTTTACAGGAGTTTTTCCTTTAGCTTTCATTGTAGCTTTAACAGGATTAGAAATTTTAATTGCTTTTTTGCAAGCATATGTGTTTGCAATACTGACGTGTTTATATATTAACGATGCTTATCATTTACATTAATTTAAAATAGGAGGACTTATGGAAATTGAAGCAGCAAAAGTAATCGGAGCGGGTTTAGCCGTTATCGGTGTTATTGGATCAGGGATTGGAATTGGGAATATTTTCTCATCTTTTATTCAAGCAGTTGGAAGAAATCCGGCAGCAAGAGGTGAAGTTTTTACAATGACAATGTTAGGTTTCGCATTAGTTGAAGCGATTGCACTTTTCGCACTAGTTATTGCGTTAGTTATTTTGTTTGGATAGAACTCAATAATTAATTAATGCCTCAATTAAATCCAGAGTTTTTTGTTTCACAGCTCTTTTGGTTAGCTGTATTTTTTACTTTTCTATTTGTATTTTTATGGAGGGTATCACTTCCAAGAATAGCTACAGTTTTAGAGAAAAGACAAAATAAAATAGATGAAAATTTATCTTCAGCAAAAGAGCTTCAAGAACAGGCAATGGAAATTGAAAAAAAAATTAATGATCAGATCAATAAGGCTAAACTAGAAACAGATGAAAAAATTAAAGAAACAATCAATGCTTTACAAGAAAATGTTTCTTCTCAACTTTCTTCACTTGATAAAGATTTAGAAAAAAAAGTTTCTGATGCAGAAAAAGAAATTTTAAAAAGTAAAGATGATCAAATGAAAAATATTAACAATGAAATAGTTAATATTACAAAACTGACTGTTGGAAAAATTACAGATATAGAATTGTCAGACAATGAACTTAATAAAGTTATTAAATCACATAAAGGTAATTTTAACTAATGTTTTCTGATCCTCAATTTTGGGTAGCGGTATCTTTTATATTATTTATTGCAGCTATTTTTAATCCAGTACGAAAAATTCTTACATCTAGTTTAGATGCACAAATAAAAGATATAAAAAATAAAATAGATGAAGTTGAGAATTTAAAAAACGAGGCTCAAAAAGCTTTGTATGAGCTTAGGGAGAGAGAATCTAAAGTAGAGAAAGAAATACAAAATCTAAACTTAGAATCTGAGAAAAGAATTGCTGAATTGAAAGATATATCCGCCATTAAATTAACTGATCAAATTGAAAAAAGAAAAATATTGGCAGAAAATAAAATTGAACAATTAGTTCGAGATACTAATAATTCTATCAAAAGTTATATTTCAAGTGTTGCAATAGAGGCTACTAGAAATATTCTACTTCAAAATCTAAGTAAGGATAAAAAATCTGCTTTAATTGAAGAGTCAATTACCGAATTTAACTCTGTTCTAAAAAACTAGTAGTAGATTTAGTTATTCCAAAATCTACTTACAATATTAATAATTTAATATTAAAAGATTTTCAAAATCTATAGTATTATTAAGTAACCAAAATTAATGGTAACAAATTTGGATGACAAAAAAACTTAATATATTTCTTGCAGGACCTCGGGGATTTTGTGCAGGTGTAGATAGGGCTATAGAAATGGTAAAGGGTGCTCTAAAAAAATATGGAGCGCCCGTATACGTTCGTCATGAAATAGTGCATAATAAATTTGTTGTTGAAAATCTCAAATCACAGGGAGCTATTTTTGTAGAAGAATTAAATGAGATTGAAGATAGAAGTAGGCCAGTTATCTTTTCTGCACATGGTGTTCCAAAAGCAGTCCCAGAGGAAGCATTAAGTTTAAATTTAGTATATTATGATGCAACATGTCCGCTTGTTAGCAAAATCCATAAAGAAGTTGAAAATTTTGATAAAAAAAATCTGCCAGTAATTTTAATTGGTCATAGAAATCATCCTGAAGTTATTGGAACTATGGGTCAAACAGATAAAAAAATTCATTTAGTAGAAAAAGTTGAAGATGTAAAAAAATTGCCTTTAAACCAAAATGATGAGATTGCATATGTTACTCAGACAACGCTATCAGTAGATGATACAAAAGATATAATAAAAGAGATAAAATTACATTTTAGTAATGTCATAGAACCAAAAAAAAATGATATTTGTTATGCTACGACAAATAGACAAGAAGCGGTTAAAAAGATAGCGAATCAATGTGATTATTTTTTAGTAATTGGTGCAAGTAACTCATCAAATTCCCTAAGATTAGTTGAAGTAGCAAAAAATTATGGATCAAAAAAAGCTATTTTAGTAGAAGATGTAGATTCCTTAAATTTAAATATATTTCAAGAATCTGAAAATATAGGAATAACAGCAAGTGCATCATCGCCAGAAGTACTTGTTAAAAAACTTCTTGATAATTTGAAAAGAAATTTTGAAATACATATAAATGAAGGATCTTACCAAAAAGAAGATGTATTTTTTAAAGTGCCGCAAAAACTAAACGTATAGAAGATGGCAGTCTTTACTAAATTACTTAAAGAAGATATTGAAAACTTTATTTCTGAATACTCAATTGGAAATTTAGACAGCTTTGAAGAAATTGTAGATGGGATAGAGAACTCAAATTTTAAAATTTTTTGTAATAATCAACCATATATTTTAACAATTTTTGAAAAAAGAGTAACTGAGCAAGAATTACCTTTTTTTATAAATTTAAAAAACTTTTTAAATAAAAATAATTTTAAATGTCCAAAAGCTATCTCAGATAAAAATGGAAAAATTTTAAAAAGAATAAAAAATAAAACAGCTGTATTAATATCTTTTCTAGAAGGTAAAAGTATTGAAGAACCTAACTCTGAAATGTGTAGAGAAGTTGGAAAAATGGTTGCTGATTTACACAATCTTACCATTAATTTTGATGAAAAAAAACCTAACAGTTTAGATCTACAGAATTGGAAAGAAATTTACAAAAAGTGCCTTAATAATAAATCCGAAAAGTTTAATGAAACAATGTATTTGTTAAAAAATGAATTAGACTATTTAGAAAATTATTGGCCAATAAATATTCCTTGTGGTGTCATACATGCTGATTTGTTTAGAGATAATATTTTTTTTAAAGATGAAAAAATTTCTGGAGTAATAGATTTCTATTTTGCATGTTATTATTTTTATATTTACGATTTAGCTATAGTTATTAATGATTGGTGTTTTAGTGAAAATGGACAATACTTTAACAAAGAGAACTGCTTAATAATTCTTGGGGAATATCAAAAGTTGAGAGAATTAAGTGATATTGAAAAGAAATCATTAAATATTTTATTAAGAGCTGCTGCTGTTAGAATATTATGTACGAGAGTGCACGATTATATTTTTCATCCGCCTGATGCAGTAGTTGTTAAAAAAGATCCATTTGAATATTTGAATATTTTAAGATGGCATCAACAAAATGATATTTTTGAATAATGATTAATATTTATACAGATGGCGCATGTTCTGGGAATCCTGGTATAGGTGGATGGGGTGTCGTGATATTAGATAATAATAAAGAAATTTTATTAAATGGTGGTGATCAACACACAACTAATAATAAAATGGAACTTACAGCAGCAATAAAAGCACTGGAATATTTTGAGATAAAAAAAGAATTAATCATTTATACCGATAGCAAATATGTAAAGGATGGTATTGAATCATGGATTACAAATTGGAAAAAAAATGGATGGAAAACATCAACAAAAAAAATAGTGAAAAATAAAGAATTATGGATGCAATTAGATAATCTAATTAATAAACATAATGTAACATGGAAATGGGTTAAAGGACACGCTGGTTTCGAATTTAATGAGAAAGCTGATGAACTAGCAAGGAAATATATTGAAAGTTATATTTAGTTTATTTTTTATATTTCTGTATTGTAAGCAGAGTGCAGCTAATGATTTATGGACTATTGATAAAAATATTTCTAGTATAGAATTTGAAGTTCCAGTTTTGTTAACGAAAAATGTTATGGGTAAATTTAATGAATTTGATGGTTTTGTTTCCTTAGATTTGTCAAATCAAAATAATAATAAAGCTCTTATAAATGTTAGAATTGATAGTTTAGATATAAATTACAAACGATATAAAGATTTAGTTCTTAGTGAAGTTTTTTTTGATGCTAAAAAATATCCTTTAGGTCTTATTGATACAAATAATTTCAAATTTAAATATGAAGATAAAAAATACAGTTGCTAAAGTTGAAGGTGTAGAAGGTGAGCTAGTAAAGAAAGGCGCTGAAGGACAAGTAGAAGGGAAAGGGGAAAATGATGACACAGAGGATGAAATTGCTGTATTACCAAAATTAATATGGAATCATGTCATACATGATGTTGTGATGCAAAGCAGTAGTGACGGTACAACTGCTAGAGCGGTAGATAAAAGTGGAAAGCATGCTCAAAGTAAACAAAAAAAACATATGAAAGAGATGGCGAAAAAAATATCAGATGCATCAGCAAGTAATAATGATGGCACTGGTGCAAGTAGTAGTTTAAGCGGTAACAATGATGATGAAGTTGCTAATGATAATACACCACTTGTATAAAAAGAGATGTAAAATTACATGTGAAGGTATTTTCAATGTATGGATTGATGTGTTTCAAAGTATGACGAAAAGTGCATGTTGCAATTTGGTTTTATGTAGCAAAAGAAAAAGATTCTACATATATATATATATATA
>OZSS01000245.1_pt1 | contig 25435 bp, 22 predicted proteins | sample 1779911 | NCBI WGS metagenome assembly OZSS01 (sample SAMEA2603589, study PRJEB24840) | metagenome | biome: Water; feature: Photic zone; material: Seawater sample | place: Mediterranean Sea | collected 2013-11-12 | depth 10 m
TAAAAGCGCCGCGTCAGATCTCTTTCCCCTTTTGAAAAAAAAAAACCCCCCCCAGTAACCGCCCCGCCTCGGACTTCGGAGCTCCTATAGACAGCACAGGAACACCACACGCCAAATACTCCAAAAGCTTTCCCGAAACCATGTCCTGGTCCGCTCCTTTAAAAATAAAATTGAGGAGTAAATCTCCACTTTTCATCAAACCAACAGCATCTCGGTGTGATAGATATCCTTTGTATTCGACAGTAACCTTTGGGGCCAGCTGTTTGATTTTATCAATCTGTGCTGCGGAAATATTCCCCGCCAAAGAAAAGAGAACCTTCCGATTCTCAGAAAATGCACTCAACGCTTTTATCACTGGAATATAATCCTGATTTTCAGTCAATAATCCAGTGTAAACCACATGAAATGGATTTACTGTAGTCCTCGAAACAGCAGACATCATAGCAGCATCATAACCATTGGGTAAAACGTGAAAGCTTTGATCTGGGGCTTTAATTTTAAATTTTTTAATTAAGTTTCCGCCCACTGTTGTCAATATACCATCTGCATTGCGTAAAACTTTTTTTTCGAGATAGGCATCTATCCGTTGGGCAAAATAAGAACGATACAATTGCTGATTGTAAAAAATATCCACCCACGGATCCCGAAAATCGGCCCACCACTGAATCCCATACTTGGTCTTGAGGAAGCTGCCCACCAAATGGGTAGAGTGAGGAGGACCAGTAGTGATGACTTTTTTTATTCCTTCGCTTTTAAGAATTTTTTCTGCCGCCCTTTTCGCATAATAATTCCAACCTTTTCTGGCATCTGGAATAAAAAAGTTCCCCCGAATAAAAGCAGCCATTTTCGCCATCCATCCCTGCTTGGGAACTTGACCTTGAGGAATACCTGCATTTAAGGATCCCGAAATAAATTTTGAATATATTTTTAAAGGTTCCTTGGTGTCTGTTTTGACCACATGAACTCCCTTCACTTCCTCCAACAATTCAAAATCCAGTACGGGATAGGAGGCCTGTTTTTCATCCACCGTTACAACATAGGGCTCCCACCCCATCTGTTTTAAGTATTTGGTAAAATAAACCCACCGCTGCACTCCTGATCCACCAGAAGGTGGCCAGTAATAACTGAGAATCAATACCTTTTTTGTCTCTTTCAAACTTTAGGTCTTGCCCAAAAGTAGCTATTTCTTTTTTTTGAAAAGGGGTACAGAAGAACAAGCTTCCCCATAAAATAGGCTTTTGACCACCGGTTGAAGTTTGGCAATCAATTGGACATAGGCATCTTTTGGAACAATTTTATCACTACAACCCTTTATGATAATAGGTTTGTCTTTAAAAGGTGTAACATCCAAAAGCACAATTTCCTCGGTATACAATTGGAGTTCTAAATCCTCCAATGTTCCCAAAACTACTTTTCGTGCATGGGGTTGCAAAAACGCAGACACCAAGAGGGGCGCCCATGCGGGTAATATGGCATCTGTACTACAATGGAGTGCAATAAATTGATCTTGATAGGCGCTCCAATCGTGGGCACGAAGTTGTGCCCTAAATTCTTTTTCTTTAAGGACAAGTCCTTGGTCCAACCACTGGGACAAATCGACAGTTTGTCTTTGACCAATTTGATAAAACTGTTCCAAATCAAAGGTGATCAGCGCACTTTCTGCAACTCGATTTACAATAGTATCGGCCATTTTAAAGTAATCCTAATTCCAATTTGGCCTCATCACTCATCAGGTCTTGCGACCACGGAGGGTCAAATGTAATTTCAACCTCAGCATCTTTAACGGCATCAAGGGATTTTACCTTTTCCTCTACCTCTCTGGGGAGGGTCTCCGCCACGGGACAATTGGGAGTGGTGAGGGTCATCAGAATTTTAACATCAGCATCCTCATTGACAAAAACATCATAAATCAAGCCCAACTCGTATATATCAACAGGGATTTCAGGATCAAAAATGGTCTTTAGTACACCTACAATTTTGTCTCCGAGATCTAAAGTCTCGTTGTTTTCTTCACTCATGATTTATTTAATTGTGTTTTAAAAGCAATGGCATACATCTTCAATTGTTTGATCATGGAAACCAAGCCATTGGCTCGGGTGGGCGACAGGTGTTCCCGCAACCCGATTTTATCGATAAAGGTGGTGTCTGCCTCCAATATTGCATCGGGATGTTGGTGAGAAAAAACACGGATCAAAATGGCGATAATTCCTTTGGTAATTATAGCATCGCTATCGGCGGTAAAAACTAATTTTTCTTCACTTAAATCCGCATGAACCCAAACTTTACTTTGGCATCCTTTGATGATGTTATCCTCTGTTTTGTGCTGAGGGTCGATCAGAGGCAGTGATTTTCCCAATTCGATCATGTACTCGTATCGCTGCATCCAGTCTTCAAATAAAGAAAACTCTTCTACAATTTCGTCTTGTATTGTATCAATCGCTGCCATGTTCAAAATTAATGATTTATTGTAACATTTGGATAGCCTTTTTAAGGGCCTCCAACATTCTGTCTATCTCCTCGTAGGTATTGTAAAAGGACAAAGATGCCCGCACCGTCCCCGGAATTTGGTAGTAGTCCATTATGGGTTGGGCACAATGGTGACCTGTTCTTACAGCAATTCCCATCTTATCCAAGATACTTCCAATATCGTAGGGGTGAATGCCCTCGACGTTAAAGGAGATTACAGCGGTCTTTTCGGGAGCAACACCATAGATCTTTACCCCTGGAATCTTTAACAAGGACGCCGTAGCGTAGGCCAAGAGCTCCGCTTCGTATTGAGCAATCTCCGTCATTCCGATGGCGTTGATATAATCCAACGCAGCTCCGAAAGCGATCCCCCCCGCAATGTTTGGGGTTCCTGCTTCAAATTTGTGGGGCAGTCCCGCATAGGTAGTTTTTTCGAAAGTGACTTCTGCGATCATCTCCCCTCCACCTTGATATGGGGGCAGACGGTTTAGCGCGGAGGCTTTTCCGTAAAGCATTCCTATCCCGGTAGGACCACAGAGTTTGTGTGCTGAGGTGACGTAATAATCCACCCCCAGCGCTTGGACATCTGCTTGAATGTGGGGGGCTGACTGGGCACCATCTATCAAAACCTCTGCTCCAACGGCATGTGCTTTTTCTATTATTTCCGCTATGGGGTTTACCGTTCCAAGTGCATTGGAGACGTGGTTTACAAACACCAACTTGGTCTTTTCTGACAACAGCTTGTCGTACTCCTTCATCAATAAAACTCCCCCTTCGTTCATGGGTATCACTTTAAGCACTGCCCCAGATTTCTCACAGAGCATTTGCCATGGGACTATATTAGAGTGGTGCTCTAAGGCGGATACAATCAACTCGTCTCCTGGACCGAGCAGCTGTTCATACCCATTACTTACTATATTTATAGAGTGGGTTGTTCCCGAGGTAAAAATTATTTCATGCGCGTGGGCTGCATTAAAATGTTTTTGAATTTTTTGACGGGCGGCCTCATAGGCATCAGTTGCCTCTTGGCTTAGTGAATGAACTCCTCGGTGTATGTTGGCATTGTATTTTTTGTAGTAATCAGCAATAACATCAATTACTTGTAGGGGGGTCTGTGATGTGGCTGCGTTATCAAAATAAACCAAAGGATGGCCATTTACTTCCCTTTGTAGAATGGGAAAATCTTTACGGATTTTTTGAACGTCCATGGCTTATAAATCAAATCCAAGGTTTACCCCCAATTTATTGGCAATCAGTTTATTGATACGCTTTTTAAGAATAGGGAGTTCAACACTTTCCAAAACATTGTTGGCAAAGGCATAGGTCATCAGCGCCTTGGCTTCTTTTTTTGGAATCCCCCTGGATTGCATGTAAAAAAGGGCATCTTCGTCCAATTGTCCTACAGTACATCCATGTGAGCATTTGACATCATCTGCATATATCTCTAATTGTGGCTTGGTGTTAACCGTGGATTTATCATCGATAAGGATGTTGTTGTTTTGTTGAAATGCGTTTGTTTTTTGCGCCTTTTTATCTACGTGAATTTTACCATTAAAAACCCCTTTGGAGGCATCAGAAAACACCCCTTTATAATCCTGGTGGCTCTCGCAGTTGGGGAATTGGTGGTCTACCAATGTATAATGATCTACGTGTTGTTGGTCTTTTAGCAAGGTAACGCCCTTTAGCGTAGTATCACAATGCGTTCCTTTGAGGTAGAAGTTTAGATTGTTACGAATCAATTTCCCCCCCAGTGAGAAAGTATGAACCCTTGCGGTACTGTTGGATTCTTGTGAGATATAGGTGTTGTCGATTAAAGAAGCTGAATTGAGGTCATTTTGTATTTTGTAATAGTCCACAAAAGCGTCTTTGTGTGCATAAATTTCGGTCACGGAATTGGTGACTACATTATGTTCCTTTAGACTTTGGTGCCGCTCTAAAATTTGAACTTGGGCATTTTGATCGACCACAATCAAATTTCGAGGTTGTAACCACAAGGCTTTTTCATCTCCAGAGGAAAAGTGAATGATTTCAATCGGCTTTTCAGCAACTTTGTTTTTGGGGATATAAACATAGGCTCCCTCATGGGCATAGGAGGTATTTAATGCGGTGAGGCTGTCGTCAACATCGGTGGTCTTGTTGAAATAAGTATTGATTAAATGGCTGTATTTAGGTTTTGACAGTGCCGCAGACATCAAACAAACATCCAAACCGTCGTGGGTGGTGTCAGAGAGAAAAGGACTGTATACCCCATCGATGAATACTACTTTGTAGGTGTCTATTTCATAAAGAAAATATTTCTTTACTTTTTTGAGTTGAATGGTGGATTCACTTTTTGGAAAAAGGGCATAGTCTTCCCTGATCAGTGGGTTTAGGGAAGTGTATTTCCAAGCTTCTTCTTTTCGAGAGGGAAAGCCTTTCTGCTCAAATGTTTTAAGCGACTCCAATCGGGTTTGATGAACGGGATCAGCGAGGTCAATCCTTTCTTCGAGTGCCAGGTGAGAGGCCAATAATTTTTCTTTGAATTCCATCTTCCTCAGGCCATTTCTTTGATCCAGTCGTATCCTTTTTCTTCCAATTCTAATGCCAAATCTTTTGTCCCTGATTTTACAATTTTACCATCAAACAATACATGGACAAAATCTGGAACAATATATTCTAAAAGCCTTTGATAGTGGGTAATTACAATGATAGCGTTATTTTTTGAGCGCAACTTATTTACCCCATTGGCTACGATTTTTAGAGCATCTATATCCAATCCGGAATCTGTTTCATCGAGAATGGACAGCTTCGGTTCCATCATGGCCATTTGAAAAATTTCGTTTCGCTTTTTTTCACCACCAGAAAATCCCTCGTTCAGCGATCTGGAAAGAAAACGTGAATCGATTTCAAGCAGCGCCGATTTTTCTCTTATTTTTTTGAGCATCACATTGGCGGGCATGTCTTCCAAACCTTTTGCCTTTCGCGTTGCGTTTATGGCAGTTTTAATAAAATTTGTAACACTTACCCCTGGTATTTCTATGGGGTATTGAAAAGAAAGAAAAATACCTTGATGCGCGCGTTCCTCGGGTGATAAATCGGCCAAATCCTCGCCTTCCAAAAGCATGGTGCCTTGATTGACTTCATAATCTTGGTGTCCTGCAATTACCGATGACAAGGTGCTTTTACCCGATCCATTCGGACCCATGATGGCGTGTACCTCTCCTGCTTTAACATCGAGGTCGATGCCGTTGAGAATTTGTTTGCCCTCTACTTGAGCGTGAAGATTTTCTATGGTGAGCATAAATTTGTTTTTATCCTACTGATCCCTCTAGGGAGATTTCTAATAATTTTTGTGCTTCCACGGCAAATTCCATGGGCAGCTTGTTTAAAACTTCTTTACTGAATCCGTTAACGACCAAGGCTATGGCTTTTTCTGGGTCTATACCTCTCTGGTTACAGTAAAAAATTTGATCCTCACCAATTTTACTGGTGGTTGCCTCGTGTTCGATTTGGGCAGTTTTATTTCTCGCTTCTATGTAAGGGAAAGTGTGTGCCCCACATTGATTACCCATCAACAATGAATCGCATTGAGAAAAGTTTCTGGCATGGGTCGCACGTGGATGTACTTGGACAAGTCCACGATAGCTGTTCTGGGATTTCCCAGCGGAAATACCCTTTGAAATAATAGTGCTTTTGGTGTTTTTTCCCAAATGAACCATCTTGGTTCCCGTATCGGCTTGCTGGAAATTATTTGTGAGTGCAATGGAATAAAACTCCCCGATGGAATCATCTCCTTTGAGAATACAGGAGGGATATTTCCAAGTAATGGCTGAGCCGGTCTCCACCTGTGTCCAAGAAATCTTAGCGCTTTTGTGGCAGATGCCTCTTTTAGTGACGAAATTAAAAACGCCTCCTTTTCCATTTTTATCGCCGGGAAACCAGTTTTGTACTGTAGAATATTTTATTTCAGCATGGTCCAAAGCGATCAGCTCTACCACCGCTGCATGGAGTTGATTTTCGTCTCTTGAAGGCGCGGTACATCCTTCTAAATAGCTCACATAGCTGGATTCATCGGCAATCACAAGGGTTCTTTCAAACTGCCCTGTTCCTGCTTGGTTGATTCTGAAATAGGTAGACAGTTCCATTGGGCAGCGAACTCCTTTGGGGATATAACAGAAAGAACCGTCGGAAAAAACAGCTGAATTCAAAGCCGCAAAATAATTATCTTGGATGGGAATTACCGAACCGATGTATTTTTGAACCAATTCTGGATATTCCTGAATCGCTTCAGAAATCGAACAGAAGATGATTCCTTTTTCTGCTAAAGTTTCTTTAAAAGTGGTGGCTACAGAAACAGAGTCCATCACAATATCTACAGCAACGCCTGCCAATTTCTTTTGCTCGTCGATGGAAATCCCCAATTTTTCGAATGTTTTGAGTAATTCTGGGTCCACTTCGTCCAAGCTTTTGTATTGGTCTTTTTTCTTAGGGGCAGAGTAGTATGAAATGGCCTGGTAATCTGGCTTTTTGTATTGGACATTGGCCCAGTCGGGCTCCTTCATATCTTTCCACGCCGCATAGGCCTTTAGGCGCCAATCGGTCATCCATTTAGGTTCTTGCTTTTTCTGAGAAATACGACGAACCACCTCTTCATTGAGTCCTACAGGGAAAGTCTCAGAATCGATATCGGTGTAAAACCCGTATTCGTATTCTTTGGTTTCCAATTCTTTTTTTAATTCCTCTTCAGTATAAGCCATGTCTCGAATTAATTATAAGGAAAAACTTTCTCCGCAACCACAGGTACGTTGTGCATTGGGATTATTAAAAACAAAACCCTTTCCGTTGAGGCCTCCGGAATATTCCAGGGTAGTTCCCAACAGGTAGAGTAAGCTTTTTTTATCTACCAAAATTTTCACCGCATTGTCTTCAAATAAACGATCTTGTTCTGATTTGGTGCTGTCAAAACTAAGGTCGTAGGAAAGGCCAGAACAACCACCGCTTTTAACGCCCACGCGGACGAAATCTTGGTGGGGGTTGAAGCCCTCTTCTTGCATCAGCTGAGACACTTTTTTTTGTGCATTAGACGACACCTTGATCATTTGAAACAAATTTTTTTTAAAATCATAACAAATATAGCGTATTTCCATATAAAATGGGGCTTTTACTATCAATTCTGATTATGGCTCAATTGGGAATTTTTAGCGCCATCGCGTAAACAATATATCCCCTTTGCCACGGTTTTGTTGATCGTGGATAACACTGCTGTAGGTTTGACCTACCACAAATACGCTTCCAGAACTGTGGATCAAAAGATCATAAGCAAAATCATCGTTGTCGCCCCCCAAAGAAAGGGCCTTTGCTCGTATGTCCCCTGGGAGAATGTGCATCAAAAACAAGTCGTTTTCTCCTGCGTCAGCAGTAAAATCTCCATCAGCACTGCGGGAGTGACCTGTAATAAAAACCCCACCATGCTCCTGCTCACCGATGGCCGTACCCGTGTCGAATTCGCTACCGCCGTAATGATGACTTGCCATTAATTTTCCAGATTGATCGATCACGATTTGCCAAGCATCCGACAGGCCCTTATTTTCTCGTGCTTGTTTATCATTGCTAAAAGTATTCCCAATAATTCTAAAATTTCCTTGGGAATCCTGAATCACCCCCGATGCTCCGTCTACCAAACTGCCTCCATATGAATTTTCCCATAGCAAGGCCCCAGAAGGGGAAATCATCACCACCCAAATGTCGTAACTTCCTTTGGGCTGGGTCACTTCGACATCTGAACTTTCTGAGATGCCCACTACCAAAAAGTTACCCTCTTTTGTTTGAACAGCATCATAGGAGCGGTCGTTATTGGTTCCACCAAAATACCGCTGCCATTCCACATTACCTTGTGCATCTAATTTGTGGCACCAAAATTCTCCTACCCCATGCCGATTTGCCCTAAGTGTCCCGCCAGAATTTCCCGCTCCGTTGGAGGCGGTCACATCCAAAAATCCATTGAAAAAGTAGCCGCCATCTTGAGTGGAGATCACCTTGTAAGCGTGATCGTGACCAGAAAAGCCAAATGTTTTTTTCCAAAGCAAATTACCCCCTGCATCCACTTTGATAATCCAGTTGTCGTGAAAACCATTGGTGGGGGGAACATCACCGTCTTGGCTGTTGCTGTAGCCCAACAATACAAATCCCCCTTCTTCTGTTTCTACCAATGAATATCCAAAATCGTCGCCACTCCCACCATAGTTTTTCTGCCAATTCACATTGCCTTGTTGGTCCATTTTAAGCAAAAATAAATCCCAGTCATCCGAGGTGCGATCCCTAAAATCTCCATCATGGCTCTGGGTACTTCCCACGATGGCAATTCCTCCGTCTCGAAGTTCCATGACCTGCTGGGCATGTTCGTCTTCACTGCCCCCGATTAAGGAAACATGGGACAAAATGCCAGAGAAAAGAGCCGTTGGGGTTAGGGTTGTATTGGGCTCAGGAAAACAACCAATGCAGAGCGAGGTGACGATAATAATAAATACTTTTTTCAAAATTATTGAGGGGATTTTTGAATGAGAAATAAACCCCTATTAGTGTCACTGATGGCAATCACACCACTTTCAAAAAAGGGATAAACATTCCACGCTCCGTTAAAAGTAGTGGTATTATTTTCTGGATAGGTGTCAAAAAATCCAATTTCATCCATGTTTTTATTTTCCAAGTCATCAATTGCGATGACCCTAACGCCTGCAGTGTAGTTGGCCAAGTAGAATAAATCGCCCATAACATAGCCATTGTGATCAATAGCATTCGTGGGGCCATAATAAGAAAAGTGCAGTTTTGGGTGGTCTAAATCCGTGAGGTCAAAAATCAATGATCGGGTTTTGATCCCTGTGTTGTATTCATCTAATTCATCCCCGATGATAAAATATTTTTGGGTTTTATCGAACCACCCTTGATGGGTATAGAAGGTGTTTTGATAGGTTATTTGGGCAATGGTCCTCGGGTTTTGTTTATCGGTAACATCTAGGATTACGAGCCTATCCTCATTGGATCCCAAGAATATTTCTCTTCCCTGATAGTCTGGATCGGGGCCGCTGTAGGTGACGACCTGAGCATCGTGACTGTAGCCAGCGTCAGCAAATCCTCCCTCCGAAATGGCTCCCTGAAGATTATTGAGATTGAGGAAGTGTACCCCTCCTGCATATATACCATTCAAATCGGTTCCCACCACATAGCCGTAGCCACTGTCTTGGTTTACCACCATATTGTGTGCGGTAGGTACAGAATTAATGACCCGGTCGGCGTCAAAGGTTTGCGCTGACTGTAGCCCTCTCAAACGGGTAAGATCAAAAACTTGAATTCCGTGATTGGGTGCCTCACTTACAATAAAGGTATGGTTGTTATACACTTTAATATCCCTCCACACGCTGGGCTCTGTTGCCGTAGGCAACTTCCCTATAAAAATTGGGGATACTGGATCACTGATGTCTATAAAAGCAGTGCCGTCATCTAAACCCATCAACACATATTCTTTATTTGTGACAAGATCTGTCCAACCCCAGGAATCATTTCCTTCACTGCTGCCCATCTCTTTAAGATCAACGTGCGCAAGCAAATCATAACCTTTGCAGGGGTATTTTCCAGCCATACCGTTGTTACAAGGTGCTGTTTTGTCGGGCAAGTCTAGGGTTGATGTATCGTCGGGTGGGGTAATTGACCCAATGGTATCCGATTGAATGTCCGCATCATCCATAGGGGTTTTTTGACATGAAATCATGATAGTGAAAAGGAGTGAAAAAAAACATATATTTCTTAGCTGCATTCGGTGGGATTTAGCGCTAGAATAAAAATCGCAATCTAAATTAAATAAGTCTTAATACTTTGAATGAAATCTTAGTAATTTTAACATATGTTTGAAAACAAAAATACCACCCCGCTTTCTGAATTAGGAGAGTTTGGTTTGATTGACCTTTTGACCAAAAATTTTCCCTTAAACCACCCCTCAACTATAATGGGGGTCGGGGACGATGCTGCGGTGATGAATTATACAGAGGGAGAAACCGTTCTCACTACCGATCTTTTAATTGAGGGCATTCATTTTGATTTGAGTTATGTCCCATTAAAGCATTTGGGCTATAAAGCTGTAATGGTAAACCTCTCCGACGTTTATGCCATGAATGCCCATCCCACTCAAATAACTTTTTCGGTTGCCGTATCCAATCGTTTTCCCTTAGAAGCTATGGAGGAACTCTACAGTGGCATTGCATTGGCGTGTAAAAATTACAAGGTGGATTTGGTGGGTGGAGATACTTCCAGCAGTACTTCTGGTCTTACAATCTCTGTAACGGCCATGGGGCTGGTAAAAAAAGAAAAAATAACCTACCGCAAGGGGGCAAAACCCAACGATTTATTGGTGGTCAGCGGTGATTTGGGCGGAGCCTATATGGGGTTACAGGTAATGAAAAGAGAAAAAGAGGTTTTTAAAGTAAACCCCAACAACCAGCCCGACTTAGCCCCCTACACCTACTGTGTAGAGCGGCAATTAAAACCCGAAGCCCGGAAGGATATCGTAGAGCTTTTAGCAACATTGGAAATGGTTCCCAATGCCATGATTGACATCAGTGATGGCCTATCCTCTGAAATTTTCCACTTGTGTAAATCTTCGGGAACGGGTTGTAATGTTTATGAAGACAAACTTCCCATTGATCCCCAAACGTCGAGTACGGCTGCAGAGTTTAAAATTAATAGCAGCACTGCCGTTTTCAATGGGGGGGAAGATTATGAATTACTCATGGCCATAAAGCCTGCGGATTTCGAAAAGATAAAAGGACATCCACTGCTCACCACCATTGGACATTTTACAGATCAAAAAGAAGTGTGTAATATGATTACGGGCCTGGGACAATCAATCCCTTTAGAGGCGCAAGGCTGGAGTAATTTTAAAAAACCGTTAACCTAAGGCTACATCCAAGGTCATCATCACAATGAATCCCCCGATAAATCCTAAAGTGGCTTGATCGGTGTACTTGTCCAGCTGGGTTTCAGGGATAACCTCCTCCACTACTACAAAAATCATCGCTCCGGCAGCAAAAGCCAATGCATAGGGCAGTATGGGCGTGAAAAAAGTAACTGCAACAGCTCCGAGAACCGCGGCGACTGGCTCGACGATGGCTGACAGTTGACCGTACCAAAAAGACTTTAATTTACTGACTCCCTGTCTCCTCAGGGGCATAGAAACGGCTATTCCTTCAGGGAAGTTTTGTATCCCAATCCCGATGGCCAAAGCGACAGCTCCTCCAATGGAGGCCTCGGGGATTCCTGCGGCAACTCCACCAAATAATACCCCTACAGCCAAACCCTCAGGGATGTTGTGAAGGGTAATGGCCAATACCAACAATGTGGTCTTGTGCCAAGGGGTTTTAATCCCTTCTGAATCTTTAAAATTGATGTGTATGTGAGGTAATACTTTATCCAACGAAAATATAAAAAGTGCTCCTAAGCCAAAACCTACTGCAGCAGGAATCACCTTGACAAATCCTTCTCCTGGAGACATTTCAATACCTGGCGCGAGGAGGCTCCAAAAACTCGCGGCTACCATCACACCACCTGTAAAACCCAACATAGCGTCTAAAAAACCCCGATGCATGGTTTTAAATAAAAAAACAAAAGATGCACCAAATGCAGTCAACAGCCAAGTGAAAATAGTGGCAATAAATGCCCCTTTTACAGGGCTGATATTGGAAAAAAAATCTATAAGAGTATTCATTTATTTTAATTTACACCAAGCGCAAATATAATGATACTTATTTTACCGACTATTGTTGGGATTGTCTAATTTTGATGTGATATGAATCACCACCATTTCGACTATATTATTTGTGGGGGAGGTGCAGCCGGTTTGCTTTTGGCTTACAGGTTGTGTAAAGATCCTTTTTTTAAAAATCACTCCCTTCTATTGATTGAAAAGGACCTCAAAAATACCAATGACAGGACCTGGTGTTTTTGGGAGTCCAGAAAAGGAGATTTGGAAGCCATCGTTCACAAAAAATGGGACCGTGCCTTTTTCGGTGCCGCGGATTTTACTCTCGAATTTCCTTTAGCACCTTTTCAATATAAAATGATTAGAAGCATTGATTTTTACCGATCGATGAAAAAAAATTTAAAGGAATTCCCCCAACTCACTCAAATTAAAGAAAAAGTGAGCCAAATTAATAAAAACGAGGTAACTACTGATGTACAGACCTATTACGGGAACTATATATTTTCAAGTATTTACAATCCAAAAGCGCTCTATCAACAAAAAAAGTACCCGGTATTGTTACAGCATTTTGTAGGACAAATTATCGAAACTCAAAAACCCTGTTTTGATTCTGAAACCTTAGAGTTTATGAATTTTAATGTCCCACAAAAAGGAAACACTCGGTTCATGTACATGTTGCCTTTAGGTCCCAAAAAAGCCCTATTGGAATACACCCTTTTTTCTTCTGAACTGTTGGAAAGAAAAGTCTATGTTGATGCCATTTCAGATTTTTTAAAAAATTACCCCACTGGAGGCTATGAAGTCCTCGAGGAGGAAGAAGGAAAAATTCCCATGACCTGTTATCGTTTTGATTTAAAAAACAGCCCTACGCTACTTCATATTGGAACGGCCGGGGGATGGACCAAACCCAGCACTGGCTACACTTTTCAACGCATCAACAAAAAAACCAAAGAATTGGTTGATTTTTTAAAGCAAAATAAACCACTGCATAAGTTTGGCAAAAGAGACCGTTTTTGGTTTTATGATTTACTTTTTATTGATGTTTTGGCAAAGGACAATGGTAGTGGGGCAGATTTGTTCAGGCGGATGTTCGAAAAAAACGCTCCGAAGACGATTTTCAATTTCTTAGATGAAAAAAGCTCCTTCCAAGAGGAGTTTCAGATCATGCGCTCCTTTAACATCAAACAGTTTCTCGGGGCTCTTCTAAAGAGAATTTTTTAAAAAGTCCGCTGCATCAACCAATCTTTGAGGGCCACAAATCGGTTTTTTTGAGCGGTAGAGATGCTTAGCTTTTCCAATTGAAGCAACGCCATATTGGCGTGATGCTGAATCAATTCATTAACATCGGATTTAGCCCCCGTATCCTCAAAGATGGATTTAACGGAGTTTATTTTTTGATCCTCGCCCAAATTAGCTTCACCTCCCAAAAGGAATTGAAGGGACTTTCGCTGATCGGGGGTTGCTTTTTTAAGGGCCAAATGGTAAAGGATGGTTTTTTTGTCTTCTAAAATATCTCCTCCGATTTTTTTTCCAAAAGTTTCTTGATTTCCAAAAGCATCCAAGTAATCGTCTTGTAATTGAAAAGCCAACCCCAATTGTATTCCAAAGTCGTAAAGGGCCATTTGATCTTTCTCAGAGGCCTTCCCGATAATGGCCCCCATTTTCAAAGCACAACCTACTAAAACTGCTGTTTTGAGTCGTATCATTTCTATGTAATCCTTTTGGGATACATTGGGATTTGTCTCAAAATCCATGTCGTATTGCTGCCCTTCGCACACTTCAATAGCGGTTTTACTCAGCAAGCTTGTGAGTTGTTTAAAAACAGTATCGGGGTATAATTCCAAGGATTGATAGGCCATGATCAGCATGGCATCTCCCGAGAGCAGGGCGGTGTTGAGGTTCCATTTTTCATGGACTGTTGCATGTCCTCTGCGCAGCGGTGCTTGGTCCATTACATCATCGTGCATTAATGTAAAGTTGTGAAATACCTCAACCGCCATCGCTGCACCAAGGGTATCGTTGAGGTCAGCGCCATAAGCCGCTCCAGACATCATGGTCAAATAAGGTCTAATTCTCTTACCCCCTAATGATAAAAGATATTGGACAGGGTGATAAAGATGATCTGGAGATGCCTCCTTTTTTAAATCACCTATTGCAGTCTCAAGTGCGAGTTGATAATCCTTGAAAAGATTCATAAAGAATTTTGATAAAAATACAACCCCCAAAGTTAAAGGAACATTAAATTAATATAAACTTTGGAAACTTTTTTGGTTTTAAAAGTTTTCGTCAGTAATATTGCAAAAAATTTGCTGTGGATAAAGAAATCATAGCGTCTGCTTCTGCGCTCTTTCTCCAGTATGGTTACAAGGCGGTTACCATGGATGATATTGCAGAGCATATGCGCATCTCTAAAAAAACGATATACCTTTGTTTTAATGACAAAACAGCTTTGGTTCGGTATTCGGTTTTACATGTTTTTGAAACTGTTAAGGATAAAATTATAAACGTTGAGACCACTACTAAAAATCCTATCGACGCGCTGTATGAAATCAAAAAAATTGCGGTACAAGTGTTGGGTAATAAAGATAAATCACCGCAATATCAGTTACAAAAATATTACCCCGCCATATATACAGAAGTGAGGGAGAAAGAACTTTCTGCTTTTGGAGATACCTTTAAAATGAGTCTTACAAAAGGGATTGAATCTGGACTTTTTAGAAATGACATCGACCCCGATTTTATAATGCGCATTTACTTTAATGGTTTCAGAGGACTAAGAGACATCGAATTGTTTCCCCCAACCGAATACGATATTGACCTCATTATCGGAAAATACATCGATTATCACCTCAGGGCCATCGCCACTACAAAAGGAATTAAATATTTAGAAGAATACCAACAAAAAACAACCCCATGAAAAATCATTTTTTAACACTAATCATATTGTTAACAGGATTTATTCAGGCCCAAGAGCTCCCAGAATCACTCACATTGAAGGAATCCATTGCCTATGGGTTGACCAACAACCGCTCCATCATTAATGCTGATCGAGAAATTCAAAAATCAAAAAAAGAAAGATGGAAAACCATTGCCAGCGGGCTACCACAAATCAGTACGAAGGTCAACTATCAAAACTTTCTTGAGATGCCCATTTCGCTTGTGCCAGCAGAATTTTTTGGCGGTAACCCTGGGGAATTTTCAGAGCTCACTTTTGGTACAGAGCAAAATATGATCGGAACACTGAATGTTGAGCAAATGATTTTTGACGGCTCCTATTTGGTAGGTTTGGAAGCCTCAAAAGTCTACCTCTCCATTTCTGAAAACCTATTTGAAAAAACCCATTTGGAAACCAAAAAATTGATCACCCGATTATACACCAATGTGCTTTTGGCCAAATACAATATTCTTAACCTTGAAAACAACAAAGTTTCCTTAGAAGCCAATTTCGAAGAAGTCCATCAACGATTCCGAAACGGTTTTGAAGAAGAAGAAAGTGTAGAGCAAATTCAACTTACGTTGGCCCAAACCAACAGTGCATTGAAATACGCCAAGAATATTTTAGAATTAGAAAGGAATATGTTGAAGTTTGTCATTGGTTTTCCCATAGAAGCACCACTGGTACTTTCCGAAGAATTGGATGCGATTTTCAATGAAGAGCAATACTTACAAAATCTTCCCGATGCGCGAGACTATGGTAATAATATTGACATTAAGATTGCAGAGAACAATGTGAAGGCTGAGGCTTTACTTCTCAAATTAGAAAAGTCAAAATCCTTGCCAAAAGTCAATGCTTTTATCAATCGCACCTATACAGGTAACAGTAATGATTTCACTTTTGCCGACAGTGACCAGAAATGGTATGGTTCCTCTTTACTTGGATTGAACGTTAAAATTCCTATTTTCAGCTCTTTGGGCAGAAATGCCAGTACACAAAAAGCAAAAATTAGCTTGGAACAAGCCATAACTACGCTGGAAGAAACACAGGCCAAAATCAGTATCGAAATTAAGGCCGCACAAAACGAATTTCAACTCTCTATAGATAATTACTTCACCGAAAAAGAAAACCTGAGACTGGCAGAACGTATTGAGCAAAAAAATCAAACCAAATTCTATGAGGGTATGGTGCAGAGTTTTGAACTCAGAATGGCGCAAGTACAACTCTATTCGGCACAAAAAACTTTTGTCAGTGCAATCCAAAATGTAATCAACAACAAATTAACCCTTGAAACCCTGCTGAACCAATCAAAAACAAACAACCCATGAAAAAAGTCTTCTTCACCCTCATTCTGAGTTCTTTTATACTTTCCTGCTCAGGAAATAAATCTGAGTCCACAAAAGATTTAATCACTTCTAAAAATTTGGAGGGATTAAAATCTCATAAAGAAAAAAAGTTAAAAGCATTCAATGCGCTAAAAAATGAGTTAAAACAGATCAATGACGCCATTATAGATTTGGACCCTTCGGAAAAACTGCCACTGATCTCGATGTTAGAAATAAAACCTGAAAACTTTGATCACTACGTGGAGATTCAAGCCAATGTCAAAACCCGAAACAACGTGCTGCTCTATCCGGAATATACCGGCACACTAAAAGCAGTGTACGCGCAAGAAGGGCAAAAAGTAAAAAAAGGAAAACTGCTGGCGATGATCGACGATGCCGGACTTAAAAATCAATTGGAACAGTTAGAGATACAAGCCGAACTCTCCAAAACGATTTTCGACCGTACCCAACGTTTATGGGATCAAAATATAGGTTCTGAAATACAGTTGCTGCAGGCAAAAACTAATTACAATAGCCAACTAAAATCAATCGCCCAACTTAAAAAACAGTTAAACCGCACCAAAATATATGCCCCTTTTTCTGGAACCATCGACGAAATCATTGCCAATACAGGCGCGAATATGATGCCTGGACAAACCCCAGTGATGAGAATTGTTAACCTCAGCGACATGTATGCCGAGGCCGATGTTCCGGAGCGCTACCTCAGTCAAATAAAAAGAGGAACCACTGCCTTTGTTAACATCCCTATGCTGAATATAGAATTAGAAACCAACGTAAGACAAACCGGAACTTTTATCAATCCTGTAAACAGAAGTTTTAGGGTGGAAACACCCCTAGAGAATACCTCTGAAATGATCATGCCGAACCTAAATTGTAAATTAAAAATCAACGACTATAGCAACCCATCAGCCTTGATGATTCCACTGGGGGTGATAAAGGAAAATGCCAATGGTCAAAAATACGTTTACAAACTTATCCCTGAAGACAAAAAACAAGTATTCCGAACCCAACAGGCCTTTGTTGAGTTGGGCAAAAAAAGTTTCGACAAGGTAGAGGTGCTGAGTGGCATTGAAATCGGTGACCTCATCGTAGAAGAAGGAGCAACCATCGTCGAGGACAATCAAAGAGTAAAAAACATTCAATAATTGGCCCCAAAAAAGATGAAGAATATTTACAAAGAGTTTCCCTTGTCCAGCTGGGCGATAGACCACAAAACGGTGATCTATGTGATCATGACCATTTTTTTCTTTCTGGGAATTCGCTCCTACAATGTGATGCCCCGTGAGAGTTTTCCCGAGATCAATGACACCCGAATATTTGTCTCTGCCGTATTTCCAGGAAACACAGCCGAAGACATCGAACGCCTCATTGTCGATCCTTTAGAAGAGGCCCTGAAAGGGGTTTCCAATCTGGTAGATATCACCTCTACCTCAGAGGAGGATTTTGCTGTAATTCAACTTGAATTTGATGAGGATATCCCACTGGATTTGGCCAAACAAAAAACCAAAGATTTGGTCGATGGAGCAGTATCAGGAGCCGATTGGCCCACTTTTAATAATGCGAAAGTGGAGCCTGCCGTGGCCGAAATGGACTTCTCAGAACTCATGCCCATTCTCAGCATCAGTATGGTAGGAGATTATCCCATTGCCCAAATGAAAGACTTTGCCGGATACCTCGAAGAAAAGATAGAGCAACTTCCCGAAGTTAAGTCCGTGGATATCAGGGGAATTCAAGCTTTTGAAGTGGAAATAGCAGTAGATATTTATAAGATGACGGCTGCCAAAATAAGCTTTAACGATATTCTCAATTCCATAGGGGGGGAAAATACTACCATCTCTGCAGGAAACATAATCAAAGGAGGCCAAAGAAGAAGTTTGAGAATCATTGGGGAAATTGAAGACCCAGGGGCGCTGAAAAACTTTGTTATAAAAAGTGAAAAAGGGGCGACCTACTTGGGAGATATTGCCACCATCCAATTCAAAGAAAAAGACATATCCTCCTATGCACGGTCCTTTGGAGAAAAGGTGGTGCTATTGGATGTCAAAAAAAGAGGGGGTAAAAATTTAATTCAAGCCTCAAAAAAAATTGAAGCTTTGATAAATGATGTGTCAAGCAACCTGTTTCCTAAAAACATCAAACTCACCATTTCCAATGACCAATCGACCATTACCCTCAATCAAGTGAGTGATCTGGTCAATAATATCATATTTGGGGTATTGCTTGTGGTAACGGTGCTGATGTTCTTTTTAGGGTTTAGAAATGCCCTATTCGTCGGCTTTGCCATTCCCATGTCCATGTTTATGTCCTTTATGATTCTCTCTGCCTTGGGCTATACCCTGAATACCATGGTCCTTTTTGGATTGGTAATGGGACTGGGCATGTTGGTGGACAATGGAATTGTAGTCGTCGAAAACGTGTACCGCTTGATGGAAAAAGAAGGCTTGAGTCGAATTCAAGCTGCCAAAGTCGGGATTGGAGAAATCGCTTTTCCGATCATCGTATCTACTGGGACCACCATTGCAGCATTTGTGCCCTTGGGGGCATGGCCCGGACTAATGGGGGAATTTATGATCTATTTCCCCATCACACTTTCTATTGTGTTGGGGTCTTCCCTGATTGTCGCTTTGTTTTTCAACTCCATGCTGGTATCCCGGTTTATGGATATCAGCGAGCGAGAGATTTCTAACAAATCCCTCTGGCGATTGACGATGATATTGGGAGGATTGGGTCTTTTACTGGTGTTCAACAAAGGAGTTTTTAGAGGTTTAGGCACCTTGATGATTGCTCTTACAGTATTGTTTTGGACCTATAAATACTTCTTAAAAAGGTTGTCAAGCGTTTTTCAGAATCAATTTTTACCGAGAATGGAAAAAGGCTATCGCATTTTCTTAACGTCAGCACTAAAAGGATATCGGCCTTTTGCTTTTTTGATTGGAACCTTTGTGCTGCTTATTTCATCCTTCGTGCTGATGGGTATATTTCCCCCCAAAGTTGAATTTTTTCCTGAAAATCAACCCCTTCAAATTTTTACATACATCGAATATCCTGAGGGTACTGCCATTGAAAAAACCAATGCGGTCACTCGAAAAATTGAAAAAGATATCTTTAAGATTATCGATCAGGAAAAATACCGCAACGGAGATTTCAACTATTTGGTAGAGGATGCTGTCGCACAAGTTGGAGCAGGAGCAGGAAACCCAGAGATCGATGGTGGCGTAACCAACGAGATGCCCCATAAAGCCAAAATTTCTCTGACCATGCGGGAGTTTAAATACAGAAATGGATTGTCCAGTGAAAACTTGAGGAGTGAAATACAACAAAACCTCAGTGGCAAATATCCAGGTGTTTTTATTTCTGTAGAGAAAGATGCTAAAGGACCAGCTGTCGGTTACCCTGTAAATATTGAAATATCGGGTAGAGACTATCAAAAGTTAATCACAACAGCTCAGGAAATGAAAGATTTCCTGAACACGGAAAACATCCCAGGGGTTGAAGAACTCAAAATAGATGTCAACAAAAACAAACCCGAAACAAAGTTGATTGTGGATCGGAAAAAAGCTGGAGAGTTGGGGATTTCAGTGGGTATGATTGGTTCTCAGCTCAGGAATTCTCTCTTTGGTGCCAAGGCAGGTATCTACAAAAAAGATGGCGAAGATTATGAAATCAACGTCCGCTTTCAAGAACAATATCGGTATGACAACAATGCCCTGTTCAACCAAAAAGTGACCTTTAGAGATCAATCCTCAGGGAAGATCAAGGAGATTCCTATTGCTGCTTTGGTAAAAACCGAAAATGCCTCTTCCTACAGTGCCATCAAACACAGAAAATCCATAAGACTGGTAACCCTTTACTCCGACGTACTGGCGGGATACAATGCCAACGAGGTTGTCAACAACGTGAAAGCTGCATTGTCCAACTACCCCATGGACATAGATACCAGCTTTAAATTCACCGGAGAAATAGAAGAGCAGGAAAAAAACATGAACTTTTTATCCAATGCCCTTTTGGCCGCACTAGGGCTCATCATGCTATTGCTCGTTTTCCAATTCAATTCCATTTCAAAGCCGATCATCATTTTGATCTCCATATTCCTGAGCTTTACTGGTGTATTTTTGGGAATTACACTTTTCCAAATGCCATTTGTAATCCTCATGACGATGATGGGCATCATCTCCCTGTCTGGAATTGTGGTAAACAACGGGGTTGTTTTGCTGGATTACACCCAGTTGTTAATCGACAGAAAAAAGAAAGCTATGGAATTATCAGCCGATGAAATGCTGCCCAACGACCTAACCATAGATGCCATTATAGAAGGGGGAAGTGCAAGATTACGACCCGTGATCCTTACCGCCATTACCACCATTTTGGGATTGATTCCTTTGGCCATTGGGTTGAATATTGATTTCTTTTCCTTGTTTAATGAGTGGGATCCTAATATTTACATCGGAGGGGACAATGTGATTTTTTGGGGACCATTGGCTAAAACGGTCATCTTTGGATTATCATTTGCTACTTTTCTCACCTTGATCATTGTTCCGGCTACTTTTTTAATTACCTATCAAATAAAGTTAAAATGGCGGCAGCTATTTAAAAAATAATTTTGGGCGTGGCAAAAGCTTCTTGTTACCTTTGTAATCAATTTTTATAAAATGTTAAGATCCCATCATTGTGGCGCACTGAATGAAAGTCATTCTCAAACGGAAGTAACCTTGGCAGGTTGGGTACAAAAAGTTCGGAACAAAGGTTTTATTGTTTGGGCAGATTTAAGAGACCGATATGGCATCACCCAATTGGTTTTTGATGAGGATCGCTCCCCTGCTGAAGTATATAAAAAATCTTTGACTTTGGGACGCGAAGATGTGATCCAAATCAAGGGAATGGTAATAGAAAGGGAATCAAAAAATCCTAATATGCCCACTGGGGGTATCGAAATATTGGTGCGGGAACTCACAGTACTCAACGCAGCAAAAACTCCGCCGTTTACAATCGAAAATCAGACCGATGGTGGAGATGAATTGAGAATGCAGTACCGCTATTTAGACCTGCGGCGTACCCCTGTTCGCGAAAATCTGATCTTCAGGCATAAAGTTACCATGGCCATTAGAAATTTTTTGTCACAGGCCGATTTTATAGATGTTGAAACCCCCTATTTAATCAAATCCACGCCCGAAGGAGCAAGAGATTTTGTTGTCCCTTCTAGAATGAACAACGGTCAGTTCTATGCCCTTCCCCAATCCCCGCAGACTTTTAAACAATTGCTGATGGTCGCGGGTTTTGACAAATATTTTCAAATTGTAAAATGTTTTCGCGATGAAGACCTAAGGGCAGACCGCCAGCCCGAGTTTACCCAAATCGATTGTGAAATGACTTTTGTGGATCAAGAAGATGTTCTCCAACAGTTCGAAAACTTAATCAAGCACCTTTTAAAAGAAATAAAAGGGATACAACACGGAGACTTTCCGAGAATGACCTATGACGAAGCTCTTCAGAAGTATGGCAATGACAAACCCGATATCCGATTTGGTATGACCTTCGGTGAACTGAACGCTTATGCGCAAAACAAGGGTTTTAATGTTTTTGACAGCCAAGCTCTGGTAGTGGGTATCGCCGTAAAAGCAGGCGCCTCGTTGACCCGAAAAGAAATTGACCGATGGATTGACTGGGTAAAACGACCTCAAGTAGGAGCCAAAGGATTGGTTTGGGTAAAATACAACGAAGACGGTACTTTTAAATCCTCCGTAGATAAGTTTTTTAATGCCGAAGACCTCGCCCAGTGGGCTGAAGCCACTGGCGCTAAACCTGGAGATTTAATTTTTGTAATGGCAGGTAAAACCCACGAAACACGGATACAACTCAGTGCCCTTCGTATGGAAATTGCCACGCAAATGGGCCTCAGAAAACCCGACGAATTTGCCGCCTTATGGGTTACCGATTTTCCCCTTTTGGAGTGGGAGCAGGAAACACAGCGCTATCACGCCATGCACCACCCCTTCACGGCCCCTAAAAAAGAGCAATTAAAACTCCTGGATAAAAATCCAGAAAAAGTAATGGCCAACGCCTATGACTTGGTTTTGAATGGAAATGAAATCGGAGGAGGTTCAATAAGAATTCACGACACTGAACTTCAAGAAAAAATATTCACACTACTGGGATTCACCAAAGAAGATGCCCGCAAACAATTTGGTTTTTTGATGGACGCCTTCCAATACGGTGCACCACCCCATGGAGGTATTGCTTTGGGACTTGATCGTTTGGTCGCCATCCTCGGGGGTAGCGAAACCATCAGGGACTTTATCGCCTTTCCCAAAAATAACAATGGAAGAGATGTAATGATCGATGCTCCTGCAGCTTTAGAGGAGGAACAACTCCATGAATTGTTCCTCAAATCCATACCCAAAGATCCTCTATAAAAGAAAATTCTTACACGACTTAGCAATTATTTAATGAAATATTTTTTGAGTATATTATTTTTTCTGATTCTAATCAGTTTGCTTGTAGGGCTTTATGTAAACCAAACGGGAAATACTTTATTAGGAAACAAAATCATTGGATATAGTGTATTAACAGCGGCTTTCGTATTTATGCCCATTTTTTTAGCCCACCGATGGAAGGGGAAAAAATTAAAAGACTACACCCTTTCTAAAGAAAATATGGACAAACTTAGAAATCTCAATCAAAAAAAATGATCTAATTACACATACCCGCCTAATTAAGTGTAACTTGCGTGAAATTTTTTAAATCATTATATGACTGGTACAGTTAAATTTTTTAATGGATCCAAAGGTTATGGGTTCATTACCAATGACGAGACTTCTGAGGATGTTTTCGTTCACGTTTCTGCCCTTGATGGGCTAACACTCCAAGAGGGTGATAAAGTTGAATATGTAGAAGAAGAAGGTAAAAAAGGGAAGCAAGCTTCGCAAATATCCCTGCTATAATATACATTACGACTGCATTTAGCCTCCCTTGTGGAGGCTTTTTTATGCCCTTTTTTTACGAAAAAAATCTTGTAAAATCATTTTAGATTCCTCAGCCATAACCCCTCCAAAAACTTTGGCTTTGGGGTGTGGTATCAATTGGGCCTGTTGAAATCCCCTTTTGGGGTCCTCAGCTCCAAAAACAATCCCACTCAGTTGCGCCCAATAAATCGCCCCCATACACATCACGTAGGTGTTTTCCAATTTTTGAAGGGACCGCCATTCCAAAATTTTCGCGACAATGGGGTGCTCTTTTGACAAGTAAGAAAGTATGTCTTCAGCCGTGGAGTATTGTCCTGTTTTTGTTTTTTTGGGTTTGTCCACCAGCTTGAGTTTTTCAAACAGTATGACGCCCAATTGTTTTGGGGAGGCCAGGTTAAAAGTTTCTCCCACTTCCTCAAAAATATCTTTTTCCAGTATGGAGATATCGGCGTTTAGGGTTTTGGACAATTCCTTTAGGAATTTTACATTCAAGTTGATTCCCTCGGCTTCCATGTCTGTCAACACTTGCACCAAAGGCAATTCCACCGTTTTAAATAGCGCGGTGGTGTCGGCCTCGGCCAATTCCTTTTCAAAATGATGTTTGAGCTGGAGGGTAATATCAGCGTCTTCAACGGCATATTGGGTTTGTTGATCCAAAGGGACATCGCGCATGCTGCCCTGATTTTTTCCTTTTTTACCGATTAATTCTGTAATGGATTGCGGGCTGTAATTCAGATAAGTCTCGGCCAATATGTCCATGTTGTGACGCATGTCGGGATTAATCAGGTAATGGGCAATCATGGTATCGTATAGAGGACCAGCAACCTTTAAGTCATATTTAAGTAGGACCTTCAAATCGAATTTTAGATTATGGCCAATTTTTTCTATTTCTTCATTTTCAAAAAAGGGTCTAAACTCTTCTAAAATGATTTGTGCGGCAGCGCGCTCGGGAGGTAAGGCCAGGTAGTAACCTTTTTTTTGTTCCCAGCTAAAAGCGATACCTACCAATTCTGCTTGCAGTGCATCCAATCCAGTAGTTTCCGTATCAAAACAAACACTGTTTTGGCGCATTAGTTTTTCCAACAATAGTCTTCTTCCCGTAGCGCTATTTACCCATTGGTAATGATGGTTCACCGACTGCTGGGTTTCTCTGGAGGATTCTGGGACAGCGGTTCCTTGTCCAGGAGGGGGGTTAAAAAGATCAAACTGTGCCGCAGCGGGGGTGGTTGTTGGTTTACTAGCTGAAGTAGATTCGGTAGGCGCAGCCTCGGTGCTGAGGGAAAATATTTTTCTAAAATTTTCTTGTATTCTTCTGAATTCCAATTCCTCAAAAATGGCTGTTGCGGCTTCCATATCGGGGGTAGAAAGCTCGTAGTCTTTGGCATTGAATTCCACTGGGACGTCCGTGATGATGGTGGCCAGCTTTTTTGACAGTACCCCCAAGTCTTTATTGGCCTCAATTTTTTCCTTGAGTTTACCTTGCACCTGATCGAGATTGTCGAGTAGGTTTTCCATGCTGCCAAATTGTTTGAGGAATTTTTTAGCAGTTTTATCTCCCACTCCTGGCAGACCGGGGATGTTGTCCACGCTATCCCCCATCATGCCGAGATAATCAATAACTTGTTCGGGGCTCTCGATTTCAAATTTCTCTTGTACTTCGGGGACACCCCAAATTTCTATACCATTGCCCATTCTGGCGGGTCGGTACATAAAAATGTTTTCCGAAACCAATTGTGCAAAATCTTTATCTGGGGTCACCATATAGGTGGTATAATCTTCTTTTTCGGCTTGCTTTGCCAAAGTACCGATGATGTCATCTGCCTCAAAGCCCGCTTTTACTACCACCGGTATGTGCATGGCTTCGAGTATCTTTTGGATATATGGCACTGCGATGACAATGGCTTCTGGGGTTTCATCTCGGTTGGCTTTGTACTCCGTGAACAGCGTTGTTCGTTCTTGGGAGCCTCCCTTGTCAAAACACACCGCCAGGTGGTCTGGTTTT
>OZSS01000246.1_pt1 | contig 25325 bp, 25 predicted proteins | sample 1779911 | NCBI WGS metagenome assembly OZSS01 (sample SAMEA2603589, study PRJEB24840) | metagenome | biome: Water; feature: Photic zone; material: Seawater sample | place: Mediterranean Sea | collected 2013-11-12 | depth 10 m
ATCTCTGTTCAACATTACTGTCTAAAGACTTTTTATCGCCATCAATACCAAGCAATAAGCATTTACTTTGATCAAAAAATAGCTGTTTTGGTTCATTTTTTAAATCGGATAATTTATTTCCAGTGATTCTTATGATTTCAAGAGCTCGCTCAACTCGTCTACTATTGTTGTAATCTATATTATTATATGTCTCAAAATCTATTTGCTTTAGTTCCTCAATAAGACTAGCTTTGCCTTTTATAGTTTTCTTTTCTTTAATTTCTTTTTGAACTGATTTGTCGCTCGGAAAATTATGAATACCGTTTAACAAGACAGAGTGATAAAGCATAGAACCACCAACCAACATAGGTATTTTATTTCTCTCAGTAATTCTAATTAAAGCCTCATCAAGATATTGCATAAAAACACCAATATCAAAGGTTTCGCTTGGTTCAATTATGTCAATTAAATGGTGAGGCACTGCATTAAGATCTTCTTTGCTTGGTTTGCAGGTTCCAATATTCATATCTTTATAAACCATAGCCGAATCAATGCTTACCACTTCAATAGGAAACTGCTTTGCTAATTCCAAAGAAATACTAGTTTTCCCTGATGCGGTTGGTCCAATTAAGAAAATTGCTGGAAAGTTATATTTATGACTCATTTAAAATATCTACAACTTGATCGTAAGAACCGGAAAGATCAGTTAATGCTGCGTGTTGGTTTTGAAAATATTCTTGCCTGGCTAATGAGTTTTCATATGTGTTTACTAAATCTCTAAGTTGGGCTTGGGAGCTGAATGTTTTTATTATCCCTTTGTCACACAGAAGCTTCTTGAGCTCAGAATAATTTTTTAACTTAATTCCAGTAATGGATGGTGTTCCAGCATAAATTGGTTCAATAAAGTTATGGCCTTTATCAAAAACTATGCTTCCTGCTACTACAGCCAAATCTGCAGCTGCATAAAGCTCGAACAAGCTTCCTATTTCGTCATAAATAATAAGTTTCTCTTTAAAACCATGTTCTGCTTCTGAAAATAATGAAAAATCTATGTCCTTGTCCTTCAATAATTTCTTTACTCCATTAATTCTTTCAGGGTGTCGAGGTGCAATTACAAGCACAAGGTCAAGGTCATGCAATGCATTGATTACATAGTCTTCTTCCCCATCATGTGAGCTACCTAAAACGACTGTATATTTATTACTATTTAGTTTAGCTATTATTTTTTCTTTAACCTCCTCTCTAATAACGTAATTTTCAGAATTCACTTTTATGTTTCCAATTATGTCGATATTAGAAACACCAAAAGCAGCCAATCTTTCCTTTTCTCTTACTGATTGAACTAAAAATCTATTGAATTTTTTGAATACTTGCTCCGAGAAAGCCTTGAACACTGACATACGCTGGAATGATTTATCTGAAATAGATGTATTAAGAGAGATGAGTTTAGTGGATTCAGGTATTGAAAATACTAAATTTGGCCAAAATTCACTTTCGAATAAGATAACCTTGTCTATATTAAGACGATCGCATAGTTTCTTGTAAATCATTGGCACATCGTAAGGAAAGACAATGGTTTTTATTTGTGAATTTTTGAAAACTTTCTCAAGTTCGTCCCTTCCAGTGTTTGTGGTTGAACTGACTACTACTTGTTCCCCTTGCTGTGAGAGTCTTTTGGCTAAGGGCGTTAAAATTTTTATTTCGCCAAGACTTACCCCATGCAACCAAATTGTTTTTTCGTTTGACCTGCCCAGATAGAAACCTAATTTCATAAGAATTGTTTTGAACTTTGGTCTTTTCAGGATAAAAAAATCCCTAAGGATTAGTAGCGGTAAAAATAAAAAGTAAATTAAGTTATATACAATAAGCATTAGATGAATAATATCATTGTTGTACTGATTATATCTTTTACTAAGCTTTTGAGCCTATTGCCCAGATCATTTTTCTTTGTGAGCAATTCTAAGGTTTGGAATACATTGAGCGCACCTCTTAAGAAAAGACGGAAAATTATTGAAGCAAATATTAACTATTGTTTCGATGATAAACCTGAGGAATGGCGTCAAGCATTAATAAATAAGACATGGGATGAGACACTGCTTGGGCTATATGACAATAATCTTGCATGGAACGCAGGGCAAAGAATAAACAACATCAAATGTGAGATTAAAAATGAAGCGCTTCTGAGAGAAGCACAAAATAAGGGCGAAGGTGTTTTGATGTTGTTTAGACATAATGTTTTCTTAGAAATGTCTGCTAGGCTGATCAGTGAAAATTTTGATATTTATGGCATGGAGAGACCTAACAACAGCCAAGTAATGCAAAAAGTTATCTTATCGGGGCGACTAAAGGCTATGAAGGGTTTGGCAAGCAACAAAAAAGTAAACGAAACTGTAGAGTGGCTGAAAAAAGGCAGAACAGTTTTGTACGGGCCTGATCAAGACTATAGAAATAAAAGATCAGTGATCTCAACATTTTTTGGAAAAGATTGTCTTACAACTACTGTTCCCTATACATTACAAAAATTAACCAACTGCAAACTCTTTTATCTTGATTTTTATCGAGAGGGAAACGGTTATAAATTTTCTATAGAAGATATTGGTCACCTAGCAGATTCTCCTCAATCATTTGCTGATGAAATAAATAAAAAAATAGAAGATGATGTGCTTGCCAATCCTGAGCAATATTTTTGGCACCATAGGAGATTCAAATCACAGAATCCAGCAATATATGATTGAAAAATTTAAGGATATAAAGGGTTTTTTATCAGAGGACGAGGGATCTGCCCTTTTTGAATGCTGTGAAAAATTTTGCATTGGAGGAATTGCCGTTGAAATAGGTTCATATTGTGGAAAATCAGCCTGTTATCTTGGTTATGCTTGCAAAAAAAATAACTCAAAATTATTTAGTGTAGACCATCACCAGGGCTCTGAAGAACAACAATATGGAGAAGAATATTTTGATGAGGATATTTATGACTTTGATGAGAAAAGAGTGAATACTTTGCCTCTTTTTTTAGAAAATATTTCAAAATTTAACCTAGCCGCTCACATTGAACCAATAATTGATACTTCCGAAAATGCTTCAAAATTAATACAGAGTGATATTGATTTTGTTTTTATTGATGGCAGCCATACATTTGAATCTACTAGAAATGACTATGCCTGCTGGTCACCAAAAATTAGAGAAGGTGGTATTTTAGCCATACATGATATCTACGATACAGAAATGGAAGGAGGACAAGCACCTCGGGAAATTTATCTCAAAGCACTTGATGAAGGGTATGAATTGCTTAAGCGCGTTGAGAGCTTAGTTATTTTGCAAAAGCTACAGTAAGAGTGCTTTATCTTTCTTTGTTAAATCATAAAGACAGTCTGCAGCAATAATTGCAGCGGCATTAGTCCATGTGGAATGCTCATCAGGCCAATTGATATCAAGCTTATACTGATATCCGGTGGGAAATATTCCATCTTTATTCATATGCTGCATAACATCATTGAATATTTTCTTTGCTTCTGTTGTTTTGCCTGCTTTGTGCAAAGCGATACAACATTCTGAAGACTCAGCAATTGTTACCCATGGCTCCTCCTCCACACATTTAATCCCTAAACCTTCTACATAAAACTTACTCAGCACTTGATCGATATTGTCTACATCTCCACAATCAATTAAATATGGATAATAAGAGTCCATTGAAAATCTTGCTCTATCGATTCCATCTCGGTTAAATCTTGAAGAATGAAATGTTTCTAAGTTAAAAAAGTTTGTGTTTTCTTGATCGTCTTCCTGCAAAACATTAGTGCACAGGAAAGAGTATGCTCTTCGAGAGAGTTCAAGCGAACATGAAGCAGTAATTAGTGAATTATCAGCAAAGCCCTTTTTATCTAAAGCCCAAAAAAATAAGCCATCTTTGTCTTTAAACTTCATCATTCCTTCAAAGATAAGTTTTAATTTTTTTTGATATTTTTGAATGTAAGAAGCATTGCCATCAATCATATATTTTTGTACAAGAGGCAAGAAGATATACGCGGCATGGTGAGGCTCATAATAATCCTTAGTAACTTTATCTTTAATAGTTTCAGAGATTATTAATCCTTCGCTATTAATATTGTTAAATATATATTCGAGACCTTTATCAAAATGATCCCACTCTTCAAAAATTGTTAAAGCTATCAGACATTCTGAATGATCCCAAGCGTCAAATTTTTCGTGTTTATCCCAGCATATAGCTCCATCACTTTTTTGATTTGTGATTATCCAGTCTTTCGCATGAAGGAATATTTCTTTGTTCATTTTCTAAGGTAGTAACATTCTGATTTCCCAAAAAAAGGATTCAAGATTTTTTCTAAGGTATATGAAAATTTTGCTTGGCCAAACATCTGCTTTACCAACAACGCATGAAAGGAGCGCAAAAAGTCACTATCTTCCATATTATTTCTTGCTTTAAAAATCCAATACAACGAATGCATTGCGTGCTCTCTGTGATGTTTAAATAGTGTTAGTTTTAACTTGCTGAACTCTTCGAGTAAAAAAGAATTCCTAAATATTCTGATATGGCCGCCAGGTGTTTGCATATATTTTTTTGAGTACTTCCAGCATAAGCTCTCAGGAAAATAAGTTGGCACACTTATCAGCAAAACTGCTCCTGGTTTTAATATCCTGTGACATTCTTTTAAAACTTTTTCAAAATTTGGGACATGCTCTAAAACCTCAGAGCAGATTACTAGATCTTGGGAATTATTTGGCAATGCAATGTGCCTGACGTCTTCATTTAAAAATATGTAGTTGTTTTGATTTTTACAAATGTGGTTATCAAATTCTCTTTGAAGAGAGCTTATTTCATCAAAAGATTGATCAATCCCTATAATTTTTGCTTCTTTTAATTTAAACCCAAGAGATTTGAGGTGCCGGCCATTCCCGCAACCAATATCAACCATGTTTTTTACTTTTTTTAGGTTAATGTGCTTGAAATTAAAAGTTTCCATGGATTATTTCTTGGTAAAGGCTTTCTAGCTTGATAGCATACTCGTCCCAACCAAAAAAATCACCTCTTCTAAGCTTGCTTTGATCCTTCAGCTCATTGCGTAAATCATGATTGCTTGCAAGCTCTATCATTTTTTCTGCCAAACTTGATGCTCTTTCGGCATCAAAAATAATTCCTGCATTTCCTGCAAGCTCTGGCAATGAACCTTTGTTTGCAACAAGCACTGGAAGCTCACTTGATATCATCTCAACAAGAGGAAAGCCAAAACCCTCATAAAGAGATGCTGAAATTCCAATATCTGCTTCATTGAGGCAACTTAACAATTCTGCTCTGCTTAATTTTTCTTTGTAATCAATGTTTGATTCAATATTGAGATTATTTATTAAGTCTTTGTTATTTTCACGCATGTCACCAATAACAGTTAGCTTTATATTTGGTAACTCTTTTTTTGCAATTGCTATTGCCTTTAATATATTTTCCAAATTTTTCATCGGAACATCAGCACTTACAATCGTCACAAAATGATTTTTAAACTCTTTTTGATTTTTTTGTTCCGGAGTTGCTATATCAACCCCATTCCATATGACTTTAATTTTGCTTTCAGAGCAATCAAAGAATTTTACAATGTCTCTTTTTGATGATTCTGATGGCGATACAATAGCTTTTATATTCTTTACATTCTTTTTTTGAAAATTTAAAAAAGAATACCAACGCTTGATTGAGAATCTACGTAAAAAACCAGGCTCGTTTTCCAGATCTATATCTCTATCAACATGAATAGGATGATGCAAAGTTGTGACAAGCCTAGTGTTAATTATCTTTGAATAATTGCTAAGCGATTGATTATCATGAAATATATCAAATGAGTCCTGATGCTTAATAAAATGATCATTTTTTAAAAGTCTGTCGCCAAAAAAAATTGGCTCAGTAAATGTCCCAGTACAGGTTTCAAAAAAGTCTAGAATCTCCATTGAAGTTTTAGGTTGTTTCAAGAAATTTTTAAGCCTTTGGTTAAAATCAAATGATTCGAAATACCCTGGCGTTTCAATGGGAACTAAATCAATGTCATCTGACACATCTGGCAGAGGTCTTCCTGAGTAAATGGTAATCTGATGGCCTCTTTCAAGCAGAGCTTCGGTTACATTTTTTAGGTAAATTCCTTGCCCGCCAGAGAATGGATCACTTCTATAGGCTAAAAAAGCCAATTTAAGTTTTGACATTAAACTTTTGACAGCCAGTCAGAATATTCTTTTGCTTCGCCTCTTACTGCATCAAGGTATTTTGATTGTATTAGGGTTGTGATTTCCCCTCTTGCACCATTGCCAACTTCAGTTTTATCAACAGATCTTATTGGTGTTACTTCTACAGCTGTCCCACAAAAGAAGATCTCGTCTGCTGTGTAAAGCTCATCTCTTGTGATATTTCTTTCTATAACCTCAATGTTATGGTCTTTAGCAATTTGTATTACAGTTCTTCGAGTTATGCCATTTAAACAACATGTCAGCGCAGGGGTGAAAAGTATGCCATCTTTGATTAAGAAGATATTCTGTCCACTTCCTTCTGCAACAAAACCAGTGGTATCTAAAAGAATCGCTTCGTGATAGCCATTTCGTTTTGCCTGATCATGAGCCATTATTCCATTTACATACCCTCCACTAATTTTTGATTTTGTCATCAAACTATTTGGAAATTGTCGTGTGAATGAAGAAACCATCACATCTATGCCTTTCTCCAATGTTTCTGCTCCAAATACTGATGGCCACTCCCAACATGAAACCATTAAGTGCGACTTCATACCAACAATATCAAGCCCAAGCTTCTCATCGTTAAGATAAATTAGTGGTCTTATGTAAGCATCTTTTAAGCGTGATTTTGATATTACGCCTAGCTGTGCAGCCATTACTTCATCAAATGAAAATTCAATTGGAACATTAATGATTTTTGCAGATTCAAAAAGTCTTTCAGTATGTTCTTTTAGTCTAAATATATTTACTTCACCATTTTTTGCTTCATAAGACCTTACGCCTTCAAAAGCACCAAGACCATAATGAAGTGTATGTGTCAGAGGGCTTAAGTAAGCGTCCTCTTTTTGTACATATTTTCCGTTTAACCAATAAGTATTTGACATAGTGCGTAGTATAATTGTTTTAACCATCTATTTAAAATTTATATGAACGAAAATATCTTCCGTGCTTATGATATTCGAGGCAATGCTGAACAAGACTTAACTCCTGATGTTCTTGTAAAAATTGGTTTTGTTCTTGGCAATAAAGTAAAAGATAGTGGCTCTGATGCAATATATGTTGGTCACGATAGCAGGCTCTCATGCCAAAGAATCTTTACTGATCTTTGTGCTGGGATAAATAGTGCAGGCATAAAAGTTCTTAATCTTGGATTAGTGCCTACCCCTATGGTTTATTACGCAACAAATATTGGCTCAACTTGCCATGGTGTCATGATTACTGGAAGCCACAATCCAAAAGATGACAATGGATTAAAAATAGTGCTTGATGGAGGCCCAGTTTCAGGGCTCGATATACTCAATTATGTTAAAAAATTTGAGCCATGTGTAACTAATGAAGCAAATATAGAGAATATTAGTTTTGAAGACCAATACATCCATGAAGTTGTCTCCAAAAGCTCAACTTCAAAAAAATTAAAGATTATTTTAGATAGCGGCAATGGTGCAGCTGGCATTCTTGCCCATAAAACTTTTACAGCACTAGGACATGAAACTATATCTATAAATCAAGAACCTGATGGAAACTTCCCAAATCACCACCCTGACCCAAGCAAAGAAAAAAACCTTGTGCAAATAAAATCCAAAATTGCAGAAACTAATGCCGATTTAGGCTTAGCGTTCGATGGAGATGGCGATAGAGTTGGCTTGATTACAAATAATGGCGATTTTGTTCTTTCTGACCATATTATTATGATGCTTGCTGAATATTACCTAAAACAAACTAAAGGACCAGTGGTTTTTGATGTGAAATGTTCAGATGAATTAGGAAAAATGATAGAACAAAATGGTGGGGAGCCAATAATGGAGAAAACTGGGCATTTTAATATTAAAAATACTATAAAAAATACTAATGCCGTCCTGGGTGGAGAAATGTCAGGGCATTTATTTATCAATCATGAATGGTATGGGTTTGACGATGCAATTTTTTCAGGAGCAATGCTATCTAAAATAATTGCCGAGAGTGGTAAGTCAGCATCTGATATTAAAGACCACTTTCCAAAGACATACTCAACTCCGGAACTTAACCTTAATGTTAAAGATGAAATAAAATTTCAAATGATTGAAACTTTTTTGCGTGAAATGGATTTCGCAGATGCAAAAATAAATACTATCGATGGTGTAAGAGTAACTATTGACGGAGCTTGGGGTCTTTTAAGAGCATCCAATACAAGTCCTAAGTTTGTGCTTCGATTTGAGGGCGATACCGAGGAAAGTATGCTTTTAATCCAAGAAAGGTTTGAGCAAAATTTGAGGAAAGTATTTCCGGACCTTGATCTAAATTATCACTAATCGATTATATCTTCCAAGTTGCTTCTGTTTCGTTCTGAATTAAGAAGATCTGAAACATTCTCTTCTAAAAAGAATTCAAAGTAGCTATCACTAAATGTTTGAGAAACTTGGCCAGTTTCTTTATTCACTCGTATAGCCGCCACTCCCTCAGGAACATCGATCGAGTAATTAGAAAGTTTATCTTTCGAAGAATTCATAAAATCTAACCAAATTGGTAAAGCATTGGTGCTTCCAAATTCATTATCACCAAGTGATGTGCCATCGTCTTTACCAACCCAAGCTGAAGCGACTATATTTGATGCATAACCTGAAAACCATGTGCTTGTCGCGTCATTTGTAGTGCCAGTTTTGCCTCCCATATTCGTTATATCACTGGCTAGCTGTCTGCGCGTAATATTTCTTTGAAGAGCCTCTTTTAATATATCTGAGAGCATAAAAGCTACCCTTGGATCCATCGCTTGCATAGGTTCTTCAAGACCAACTGCAATTAAAGGCTTATCCAGATAATCGAATTTCTCATTATTTATCCAAGGAAAGCTAAGTTGGGTATAAGTTTCATATTTGGTTGAATACTTTTTTTGTGGGTCATAAATAATATTGCCATTGATATCTTCAATACGATCGATGTATGTGATTTCTGAAATCTGGCCATTATTTACAAGCATTGAAAATTGCTGTGCAGCTTTAAAAGGGTTGATAGTCCCTGTTCCTAAAGCAATCGACAAGTCATTTGTAAGCATTTGCTCGTCAAAATTGTATTTTTTAAAACAGTTAAGTGTGTCTTTTAAACCAATAGATTGAACAAGCTTAATAGAGACAAGATTAAGCGACTGAATTAGAGCTTCTCTTAGCCTTATTGGGCCATAGAATTCTCCAGAGTTATTTCTTGGACGCCATATTCCTTCAAGCTTGCTGTCTTCAAAGATGATCGGACCATCAATAAAAATTGAAGATGGATTGAGTTCATTTTCAAACGCACACCCATAAATAAAAGGTTTTATGCTTGATCCTGGCAATAAGCGCGAATTTGAGGCTCTATCAAACTTTGATTTGCTAAAATCAAAACCGCCAACATAGGCTTTCAGGTCACCAGTTAGGCCATCTATTGCAACAAAAGCTCCTTCAACACTTGGAAGTTGAGTGATTATGTTATCTTGCTGATTGTTGCTAATGTATACCAGGCTTCCTAATTCAATAAAGTCTAGAAAACCTTCTGGTTTTGGTGTTCTGGTTCCATCGGAATTTAAAGTTCTAGCCCATTCGTAGTCACCTTTGTTCCAATTTACTGTATGGATATTTAATTTAGCATCCAAAGCTGTGACACTGTTATTTGAGATTCCAATAACTAGGCTTGGAACATATCCATCTATTTCTAAATTAGCAGAAAGTAGATTCTGCAATTTATTGATATTTTCATCTTTAGCATCTTCATAATTAACACGTGCAGGGATTATAAATAAACCATCTTCTAAAAAGACACTTCTTAAGATTGAGAAGTTGAAATCCTTATAAACTTCTTCATTTTTCCACCCATACCTTCGATCGTATTTATATAAGTTTGATCTTACTGCCTCAACAGCATCTTGTTGCATTCTAGAATCAAGAGTTGTGTATATATTCATGCCATCTTCATAGGCTTTTAAGCCAAATCTATTGATAACTTCGATTCTTATTTTTTCTGCAAGGTATTCTGCTTCAATATTAATCTTTGGACCGAAACTTTCACCAGTAACTATTACTTCTCGTGCTGAATTGTATTCGGCATCTGTAATAAATTTATTTCTAAGCATTCTGCCTAGAATTACATCTCTTCTCTTTTTGGAAGCTAGTGGATTTCGAACGGGATTCACCCGTGATGGTGTTTGCAACACACCAGCAAGAAGTGCAGATTCTGCAATTGATGCTTCTGAAAAATCTTTCCCGAAATAATATTGATAGGCAGCTGCAAAACCATAATTTCTATTGCCTAAAAATGCTTTATTAAAATAGAGCTCAAATATTTCTTGTTTGGTAAGATGATCTTCTAACTGCCAAGCTAAAATAATTTCTCTTAATTTTCTGATGTATGTTCTTTCGAAAGACAAGACATAGTTTCTGACAACCTGCATTGTGATTGTGCCACCGCCCCCAAGTGATCTACCGGTAATCTCACCATAAAAGCCTCGCATCAAACTTGTAATTTCAACTCCTGAATGGTCATAAAAGCCGCCATCTTCAGCAGCAATAATTGCATTTTTTAGGTTTTTAGGAATATCAGCATATTTAACTATTTGTCTTTTTTCAGTCCCAAACAGACCAATTAATTGTTCATCAGCCGCATAAATTCTCATTGGGTTGGTAAGTTTTATCTCAGTAATTGTTTCTACTTTTGGCAAATCCTTCAATAAAAAGAAATAAATTGCCCCAATGATCAAAAAAGATGACTGAAGTAAAAGCAAGATTATTCTTAGTATGCTCATCATTTATATATTATTATTCACTTTCAATTTTTTTTAGAGAAAATGAAGATTTTTTTAATTGGCATGATGGGTAGCGGAAAATCCTCCGTCGGCCTCATTTTGTCTCAAAAACTAAATTATACATTTTATGATCTTGATAAAGAGATAGAGGGATATTTTGGCATGCCTGTTTCAGATATTTTCAATAAATTTGGTAAGGAAGATTTTAGGACAGCAGAAGAAAAAATGCTTATCAAAATTAATGAAATTGACAATGTGGTAATTTCTACCGGTGGAGGAATAATTGAAACTCCAGAAAATAGAGCAATATTAAAGAATTCAAGCACTTTCTATTTGAATGGAGATATGCAAAAAATTTACGAGCGTGCAGCAAAAAGAAGATCCGAGCGACCTTTGATGGAAAATATGGATTATGATGGCTTTTTAAAACTCTTTGAAGATAGAGATAGAATGTATAAAGAGTGCAGCAAACAAGAAATAACAATTGATAACAAAGACATAGCAGAACTTGCAAATGAAATTATAAATTATGAGAGAAATTGAGTTTAAAAATACAAAAGAAAAGGTGGTCTTGAAATTCTTTGATAGAACCTCTGATATTTTTAACGATCTTGAAGGGAAAAAGTGCTTTTTTATATGCGATGCTAATGTATTGAGCGCACATCCTGCTGTGACAACCTGGTTGGATGAATCAAAGGCAATAAAAATATTACTCGATCACCCCGAAGCTCAAAAAAATTTAGAAAGCTATAAAAAAATTATAGAAGCACTAAAGGTAAATAGCTTTACTAGAAAAGATTACCTTATCGGCTTGGGTGGTGGTGCAACAACAGATTTAGCTGGCTTTGTTGCAGCTACTTATATGCGGGGTATGCGATTCATTCAAATACCAACGTCACTGTTGGGGCAAGTTGATGCATCAGTTGGTGGTAAAACAGCAATTAATTTTGATGGAATTAAAAATTTTGTTGGCTCCTTTTATAATCCAGAACAAATTTTCATCAATACAGAGTTTCTAAGTTCACTTAATGAACAGGAATTTCTAAACGGGCTTGCTGAGGTAATCAAACATGCGATTATTTCTTCTGAAGAATCTCTTAATGAAATATTCAATGAAAAGAGTGCCATTGTAGCCAAAGAACCTGAAACGTTAAGCAAAATTATTGATAATTCCATTGCTGTCAAAGAAAGTATCGTTTCTGAAGATTTTAATGAGGCTGGCAAAAGAAAATTTCTAAACTTTGGCCATACTTTTGCTCATGGAATTGAATATGCAAATAGAAAGCAACCAATCCTTCATGGCCATGCTGTGGTGATTGGAATGCTTATGGCCTCAACTTATTCCGAACATAAAGGAATGCTTGATGCTGTGGACTTAGAAAAAATCAAAAAAGTCATTGGCTCCTTTAACTATAACTTCAGTAATATAAATTTAGATGTGGAAACCATTGTCGAAGGAATGAAATCAGATAAAAAAAATCAATCCGAAAAGATTGCACTTATTCTGCTTCAGGGAATCGGCAACCCAGTGCTTCATGAAGAAGGAAATATTGAAAATCTAACTAATTTCATCAGGGACTTTGCAGAAAATTTTGAAAAATAGTAACTACCTTAAAGCATTACAGCAACAGAATGCCGATCACTATGTTCCTGTGTGGTTCTTGCGCCAAGCTGGGAGGTATCTACCCGAATACAAAGCTGTCAGAGCTCGTTTTAGTGATTTTTTTGAAATGATTAAGACACCGCAGGTCTGCTGTGAGCTAACGCTACAGCCCTTAAGGAGATTTCATCTTGATGCAGCTATCACATTTAGTGATATTCTTACTATTCCAGAAGCTTTAGGTAATGAGATAAGCTTTATTGAGGGAAGAGGGCCAGTTTTTAAGGGAGCAATTAAAAATGGAGACAATCCAAAACTTGATATTGGTGGCTTTGCGAACCTTGATTATGTCTTCGAGGCAACACAACTAATTAAAAGCAAAATAGATGTACCACTTATTGGTTTTGCAGGTAGTCCATGGACAATTTTTATCTATAGCTTCTATGGTGAGTCGCCCAAAGATTTTAATTTAGTTAGAGATTTTGTTGCTAAAAATCCTGAACAGACAAAAGAGATCTTAGCAACTTATACTGATGTAACAATTAAATATTTAAAAGGGCAGGTTGATGCAGGTGCTGATTGTTTGCAGGTTTTTGACTCATGGGGTGGCATCTTAGATCAAGGTTATGAAGAATTTTCACTAAAATTTATTAATGATATAAGGGCAGCTATCGATCCTGAGATACCCCTAATTCTCTATGCCAGAGGTATGAAAATCATGTTGCACCTTAATGCTACAGAAATAAATTGTTTTAACCTTGATCAAAATGAAAATATTGATGAATACATCAATAAGCCAATTACAATACAAGGCAATATAGATCCAAACGATTTCAATCAGGATGAGGAGAAAGTTTTAGCATTGGCTGAAAATATATATGAAAAATATTCTCAGTGTGAAAATTATGTTTGTAATGTTGGGTCTGGAATCACACCTGACATCGATCCAAATAAAGTTGGTTTGTTTTTACAAAGATTAAGAGTCCTTAACTCTAAATAACCCTTCCTGTATTGTTGATGCAATTATTTCACCATCTCGTGTGAAGAAAGTACCACGTCCAAGACCTCTAGAACCACCTGTATGGGGGCTATCTGTTGAATACAATATCCAATCATCCCATTTAAAGTCTCTTTTTTGGAACCACATTGCATGATCTAAGCTTGCAATCATCTTAAGGTTAGGTGACATAAAACTAAGGCCATGCGGATACATGCAAGGCACCAATAAACCTGAATCGGAAACGTATGATAAAAAGGCATGATGGAAAATACTATCACCGGGAATCTTTCCATTCGGTTTTAACCAAATATTTCTTATGGGTGGCATTTTTTTTGGGTCAAAAACATCATTCCATTCAACCCACTTAATTGAATATTCGCGCTCCTTAAGAAAAATTTCTTGCAATTCTTTTGGAATATTATCGATATTGCTTTTGCGTAGTTCTTGTTCTGTCTTTAAATCTTCTGGTTGAGGCACATCAGGCATAGCTACAGTGTGAGTAATGCCCTCTTCAGCTTTCTGGAATGAAATGGTCATCGTGAAGATAACCTCATTATTTTGTATGGCTTTTACTGTTCTTGTGTGGAAACTTTTTCCATTTCTAATTGGGTCAACACTATAAAGCACAGGCTGTTTCAAAACACCGGGCCTAATAAAGTAGGCATGCAATGAGTGAGGAGCTGCGTCGTCGTCAACAGTGGCACATGCAGCTATGTAGGCTTGTGCAATTACTTGGCCACCATAAATTCTAACTATGCCAGCATTATTGCCCTGCCACCTGTACAGATAGGTATCAATTTGCTCAAGCGATAATCTGCTCAGCACACTGTCAAATGAGTTTTGCATATTATTCATGCCGTGATTGATCATTGCGCTGATATACCACCATCAATCACAAGTTCAGTGCCAGTGATCATTTTTGATTCGTCTGAAGCTAAGAAAAGCAGAGCGTTTGCAATATCTTCAATTTCAGCAAGCTTTCGAACTGGTATCTGACGTTCAAGTTTTGAAAGCATGTCATTGGATGTGTCATTAAGTAATGCTTCAAGAATTTCTGTGCGCGCAAAAACAGGATGTACACTGTTGCATCTTACGAGGTTGGTTGTTCGTGCACAGTGAAGAGCTACTGACTTAGATAAATGCCTTACTGCAGCTTTTGCACTGTTATAAGCAGTAAAATTATGGCCTGCGATAATTCCTGATATGGATGAAATATTAATTATCGAACCATTGCCAGAGTCACGCATAAGTGGCAAAGCATATTTGCAGCCGTAAAAAACTGAGTCAAGATCAATCTTATGCACCATTTCCCAAGCTTCATTTGTTGTGCCCTCAACATCTCCCATATATCCAATACCTGCGTTATTAACAAGAATATTTAATTGGTTTTTTTGTGATTTTATTTCAGCTATAACTTCCTGCCATCGATCTGGATTTGTAACATCGTGTTCAAGGAATGTAACACCAAGATCTTCAGCAACCTTCTTGCCGCCTTCAACATTTATATCAGAGATATAAACCTTTGCTCCTTCTCGAGCAAATGTCTCAGCAGTTCCTTTTCCAAAACCTGCTGCTCCACCAGTGATTAACGCAACTTTTCCATCTAATCTTTTTGACATGTTTCCCTTATTTTGCAATTTGAGGATATGTTAAACTGTTTTAAGGTAAATAACATGAAAAACAGAATTGTAAACAATCAACCGCAAGAGGTTACAGACTATCTAAGCGAAGAGCCCATAGATCAAAATGCCATTGAATGCATCAATGAGATATTTAAATCTCCGTTAATTGCATCATACAACTGGGACTATACCGTTGTTGATGATCGAATTAAAAAATTATATGAGCTCGGTAAGCAGCTTAACTGGAACGTGACCGATGATCTTGACTGGTCACAAAACTTTCCAAAAGACGAGTTCATGATCAATTCTGAAATTTTTAAGGCCCCTGAAGTTGAGCTTGAAGGTTACGATGCCCTCTCTCACGAAAAGAAAATTGAAATGGACAGACACAGGGTTGCATGGAATATAAGCCAGTTTCTGCATGGTGAACAAGGAGCCTTGTTAGTTGCCTCACAACTTGTATCATGCGCACCAACTTTTAACGCAAAAATGTATGCTGCTTCACAAACTTTTGATGAGGCCAGACATGTTGAGGGTTTTAATAGATATTTGAAGGAAAAAATAGGCTTCCAATACCCTGCCACAAAAGGACTCAAATCATTAATGGATAAAATTCTGACTGATGAGAGGTGGGATCTTAAATTTATTGGAATGCAAATAATTATTGAAGGGCTAGCTCTGGCAGCTTTCAATAACATGAAGTTCATATTGAATGATGGTTTGCTGAAGCAACTGCTGCACTATGTTATTCGTGATGAAGCTAGGCATGTGACCTTTGGTGTTAACTATTTAGAAGATTACTTAAAGACATTGAGCAAATCTGAGATAGAAGAAAGGGCTGAATTTGCTTTTGAAGCTTGCCTTGTAATGCGAGGTCGACTTATTTCTGGTGAGGTCGTGGCTAAGTTTTTAGATTACACACCTGAAGAAGCAGACAGAATTGCTTTTGAGTCTGATCAAGGACAAAACTTTAGAACTCTATTGTTTACAAAGATTGTGCCAAACTTAAAACGTATTGGTCTTCTAACCGATAACGTAAAAGAAAAATATGAGCAGATTGGCGTCCTAAGTTACGCAGAGCTTGAAGATAACTTCAATATCGATTGGGCTGAAATGTCTAAACCATACGAGACCCAAGAAGAGATAGAGAAAGCAATTAGGCTTGTTTAGTCTAGTACTTCAGCGCTAATAATCTTAATTGTGTCTGTTGGTACGTCCTGATAACCCATAACTGCAGTCGTTTGAACTGCTGCAATTTTATCAACGACCTCAATACCTTCAGTGACCTTGCCAAAAACAGCGTAGCCCCAACCCTCATCAACTTGGTTAGTTCTAAAATTTAAAAAACCATTATCGACATGGTTTATAAAGAATTGGGAAGTAGCTGAATGTGGATTGGCTGTTCTTGCCATAGCTATTGTTCCTCTCTCATTCTTTAAACCATTATTTGCTTCATTGAGAATTGGTTCCAATTTTTGATCCTTAGGTGACATGTCTTCCAGATGTCCGCCCCCTTGAATCATAAAGCCTGATATCACTCTATGAAAAATAGTTTCATTATAAAAACCACTTTCAACATAACTAATGAAGTTTTCTGTTGAAATTGGCGCGTTCTCTTTATCTAGTTCTAATACGATATCACCGTAGGTAGTTGTTAATTTTACTTGTGGCATTGGTTCTTCCTTATTGTAAAAGTAGATGCCCAGCACAGCGGCTAGAATTACTACTAAAAAAAATACATTTCTCATTTTATTAAATAAAAAATTAATTATACTTTTTACTGATGAACAAGATAATCAAATTGCTAATTATTTCATTGCTTTTTATTAGTCCAAATCTAAAACCACAAGCAATTACATCACCGCCTGAACAAGGTTTAACAGCTGATTTTAATTTGTATGATTATGAATCCAGTTTATTTTACTCAAAAAATGCACAAGGCTTCACATATAAAAAAGACGAGCTAAAGGAATACTTGGATGATGAATATATTCAGCTATTAACAGAAATCTTTCAAAAAAAGATTAAACCTCACCCTGAATGCATTATTCATGATGATTGTGATGTACCTAAATTAATGTGGTTATCAAGACTTGTAGGTATTGGATATAAAGCGAAGTATAAAGAACAACCAGTTTACCCATCTTCCGCACTAGAATTTGGCTATTGGGGAGAAGTGATAGTCAGTTTTGATATTTTGGAAAATGGCAAAGTAGATAATGTTAAAAAGGTCTCCTCTGTTTGCTTTAATGAACAAGGCAATAGATTTGAGGATTGCAAGCGGTTTGATAATTCAACTTTAGCTGCTGCAAAAAAATTAGAATATTACCCATTAGTCATAAATGGAGAACCTATTCGTGTTAACAATGTTCCACATAAATTTACGTACGAGATTGATTTAGAAGGAAGAGCTTTTGCTGATTATCCCTCCAGAATTTTAAGAAAGATAGATCAGTTCACTAGAAAACAGCAATGGGTCTTATTGGAAGACTATGCAAGAGATTTACATGGTAGATATGAACTAAAATACTACTGGATTGGTGAGGCTCAATTTCATAAGCAAAATTATGCTGGAGCAAAGACAAACTTTAAACAACTACTTTCATTTGATTCGGTGCCATGGGAAATAAAAAATAGTGCCAGGGAGAGGCTGTTACAAATAACTTACGCAGAAAATTCTTTTGCAACCAACCAGAACTTATGCGAGTTTACTGGTAGCTCTGTAAAAAATTATCTGTGTGGAATCAATTTTTTAACAATAGGTGATTCACTTAGTGCTATTTATTTTTTTATTGAAGCTTTAAAAGAAAGGCCCAACGAAAATATAAAATCAAGGATTGAAAATCTTATTGAGAGTCAACGTATCTACTTAAAAGATGATCTTTCAAAGCTCAATTGAGCCTCTTAAGTAAAGTTTAGCCTGTCCTGTTATTTCAACTGCTTTATCCTTCACTTCACAAATTAAAAAACCGCCTCTTTTGGATAGCTGTTTTGCATTCATTGTATTTTTGCCAAGTTTTTTGCCCCAATATGGAGCCAGCAAGGTGTGGGCAGACCCAGTTACTGGATCTTCATCAACTCCTGTTTGCGGGCCAAACCATCTTGAAACAAAATCAACATCTAATCCATTAGCTGTAACAATTAAACCACGCGAATCCAGCTTACTTATCTCACTAAAATCTGGTTTCATATCTTTAACATCATTTTCACTTCCAACTAAGACCATAAAGTCATCAATTCCTCTACATACCTCAAGCGCCTTGCAACCAAGCATGTTTGAAAATAAATCTATCTCTGCATAGGGCTCTGGGTTATCTTTGGGTAAGGTCAGCTTAATCCCTTTTTCTGCTCTATCTGCAATCAATTGGCCTCTCTTAGATGAGAAAGTAATTTGATCATGGGATTTATCAAGATAGTTAAAGAACACAAAGGCAGAAGCCAATGTTGCATGACCACATAAATCAACTTCCAGCTCTGGGGTAAAAAATCTTATTTGGTTGTCATTTTGAGTATTGATGAATGCTGTTTCTGATAGATTATTTTCAGCTGCAATTGCTTGCATTACGTTCTCATCAATTGGATCAGAATGAAAAATTACTCCTGCAGGATTACCGCCAAAAACTTTGTTGGTGAACGAATCGATAAAAAAGACTTCTAGATTCATCTTAAAAAAGTGGTGGAGCTAAGGAGATTCGAACTCCTGACCCCCTGCGTGCAAAGCAGGTGCTCTCCCAGCTGAGCTATAGCCCCACAAGAACAACAATAATAAATACCTATCTAACAAATTACAACTACTTATCTCTTGGATCGTCTGAAAAATATAGTCCCACTCTTTTTGATATAGGTGCAACAAAAAAAACAATAGGTGTTCCAATAGCCCAACCCACCATCCAAGCTCTTACCCAGTCCGAAATGTTAGGCGGCAATTGACCAGTATTAATTCCGGTGATAAAAAAACTCATTAGTCCTGTCATAAAAGTCGAAAGAACTAAGGTAGAAATTACAGTGGCGACGGTAAATGTGAAAGTTCTTTTTCTATTCATTTAAATAGAAAATACACCGACATTGCTAGAAGCATTAATTGCAGATGAATATCTGAGAAGGACTCATTTAAAACTGGGAAATGAAAACCCCAAATAATGACAGCCATTACAAAAGTGCCTAAGATACCGCCCAAGGTAGATAAAGCTTTAGCAGTTGGTCCAATAAATTTTAATCCCCCCAGAATAATGAACAATGGAATTAAAATTAGCTCGGAAATAGTAATCAACCAAGAGGAAACCACTGGAAAGTCCTCGAAAAATTCCATTTTTGTAATAAAGCTCAGTGGCACATCAGGTGATTCAAGAAGCTTATTGAATTTGGGTTGGCCATATTCAAGCATGACCCACGATAAACATAATCGAAGAGCCCATTCAGAAATAATCCCCATCTTAGTTTCTGCTATTGGTTCTGTGACCTTATTAAGCAAACTCATGGCTTAAATTATAGTCAAATTAGGTGGGTTATACGAATTTTAAGTAGCTGAGATTAATCGACGAAGTGCTTTTCTTTTTCTTCGTTGATTGTTTTCACTTCTGCACAATATTCTGCTGTTGGACGTGAAATTAATCTCTCTAGACCAATTGGTTCTCCTGTTTCAAGGCAAAAACCATAATCACCAGCTTTGATACGCATGATTGCTTTATCAATCTTTGGTAGAAGTTTAGATTCTCTTTCCACTATGCGTAAAAATAGCATTGAATCAATTTCGTGTTGTGCTCTGTCTACCTCATCGCTGCATGACGGAGGATTGCTTAATCTATCTTTTGCTTCTCTTATGTGCGTTAAGGTTTCTTGCTTTAAGTCATTCAGTAGAGATTGAAAAAAAACAAGCTGATCCTTGTTCATATAATTCTTCTTTGGAGCTTTTAAAATTTTTTCTTTTGTTAGCATAGTGAAGAGGTTATTTTATGTGCGAAAAAAAAATATTCAACTAAAAATTTCAAGAATTATTAAAAATTAACTAAGATTTAACGTCTTTGACACTTTTTGAAATATTTACGCCAAACCCCGAAAGAACAAAAGCTAAAGGCAAAATTGCCAGTGGCGCTATAGCTAAAGTAAGTCCCAAGGTTAAAAGAATATTAAACAATAAACCTCCAGAAGCATCACCAAAACGGTTAATGAATGTATCAATGAACACAGTTGATCTATATTTTTCTGATTTTTTTAGGGTGGTATAAACTGTCTCTCGCGCTGGCTTATTGATGGCATATTCAAACGGTCGCATTAAAGCAGAGATGATTAAGAATAAAAGAACACCAGTACCTGTAAAGAGAAAATCTGCAAAGTGACCAGCCATCATTAAATAGGCAATCATGAACAAAACACCATAAATGCCAAGCACAAACTTCAAGCCAAAAAATCTACTTTCTAATAAGAAGCGTGTAATTAAGATCTGAGAAAAGAAAGTTATTGGTGTTACCAGACTGTCGGCATCAGCGAATATTGCGCGCTGCTCGACAATGTCGTTTGTGTATTTATTTATGATCTCGAGGCTAAAGAAATACAGTGCGGTTGAGCAACATGTCCAAATAAAAGCGTAGGTTAGTAACTTTTGAACCAATGGATTATTTTTAACCTGATTTATTTGATCAACTAGATCTATAGATATCTCCTTCTTTTTGATCTTGGTAGTATTGGTAGGTTTTAGTTTTGATGAGAAAAAAATTGCCAACATCAAAGCAATCAATGAGATAGTGATAGCCGTAACTGGAGCATCAGTTAAATATGATGCAACCGTTCGTGAACCAACAAACGCTCCGGCAGAACCAAAGGCACTTATGATCCCAAAAAGTTTATTACCTTCTGTTCTATCAAAACAGTTAACTATTTTTGCCCAAAAGATAGAAACAACAAAAAAGTTGAATATGTTGTACCAAACATAAAATGTTGCCCCAAGGGCATAGTTACTCTCGTAATAGAAATTTAAATAAGCAAAGACAACTAAGTTCAGGATAAAGAAACCATAAATATACAGAACTAGTCGTGATTCTTTGATTCTTGATACAACAGCTGAGTATATAAAATTAGCAAATAACATCACTAGAACGACAAGAAAAAGAAAAAAGGTTAAGTCAGCAGTCCCAATTTGGGCAGCAACCGCACTTCTGAAAGGCCTCATCACAAAAAGAGAGAAGAGAACCATGAAGAAAAAAAGGCCGGAAAATAAAGCGTTTTTGTTTTGTCCTTTCATTGCAACCACAACTGAAATTTATACTAGATTAGCCTAAATGCCAAGCTAGTAGCATGTACCATCAGGCAGATCATTAATACCTATAGCTTCCTGCATAGCAAAGAATATATCTGTATTGTCCAGAATCCCTGTGAAGTTTTCTGAGCCAGGGCCATATGCGAAGATTGGTACCATTGCGCCTGTATGATCGCCTTTACCAATAGCAGTATTCCACGAAACTTTCATCTGATTGGTTTCTTTATATCTGAGAGTATCTTTTTCGATCAGCAGGCCTCCTGTTTCATGATCTGCCGTCACCAGAACGAGAGTATCTTCTCTATTCTTTGCAAAAGCTAATGCACTTGTAATCGCATTCTCAAATTCTTCTATTTCATCGTATTGTCCATAGAAATCATTATCATGACCTTCCCAATCAATCTGTGAACCCTCTGCCAAAATGAAAAATCCTTTGCACCCCTGCTCAAGCATTGAGTTTGAATTAACTAAAGCAAAATCAAGCATTTCTTTCAGTGAAGGTTCGTGTGCTTCTCTAATTAGTTCCTCTTTATTGAATAGCCCAAAAATTTTCTTACCCTTTTTAAATCTATGGTTAACTAAATCGTTTTTTGTTTCTAAAAGGATTGCATCAGTTTTAATTTTGCTCAAATAATCCTTTCCATCCTCTCTTAAACCGCCATCCTCTTTTATTTTAAAGAAGTCAGATCCACCACCCAATACAAAATAATTATTTGAATAAAATATTTGCTCGGCAATAGCGTCTGTGTTGTACCGAGATTCTGTGTGTGCAGCAAAAGCGGCTACCGTTGCATGAGTGATTTCAGATGTTGCAATTATGCTGTTTACATAAGCTTTTTTATGAAGCAATTCTGTAATATTGGTGACTGGATTTTTTTCATGATCCACTCCCACATATCGATTGATCGTTTTTGTGCCAGAGCTGTAAGCTGTAGCAGATGATGCTGAGTCGGTTACTAATGTGTTATAAGCATGCGTCTTAACAAGTCCTGATACAGGAAACACATCAAAAGCAGTTATGGCATTTGGCCCTTCTTTAGCTATCTTATAGGCAACAATTTGATTGCTCCCCAACCCATCACCAATTAGAAGTATTATATTTTTAGCTTTTCTTTCTACAGGGATAAGTTCTTTATTGGTGATTTTCTTTCCAAAATTAAAATCGATAAGCAATCTATCTTTTTTTGGCACATCGATAAGAACAGGTACATATTGATTAACTGCGATTAAAGTGACTACGATCGACAAAAGTGCTACAAAAAAATATTTCAGAAACTTCATCTTTGCTGATCTAAGGCCTTTAGCTTCATCTCAAGCTGTTTTGATCTTGGAATGCCATAATCAAAACCAATGAAAGCGCTTTCCCAATCACCATAAGTTGGGTTTGCAAGCATAAACCAGCTATGTCCCCACATTTCATTGTATGCTTTAGCTGCATCATTTCTTTGCTCTGTTGATGATCGATTCACATCTAAGCTAACAAAATCACCAAAATTATCGCCAATCATCATGACAATGCGATAATCATCAGCAATAAGCTGACGTCTTGATGTTTTATCGGAAGTCCATTCTGGCTTCTCGCCTTTCATAAGAAGCTGATCTAGTTTTGTTGAAAATGAAAATCCCAGTTTTTCTAAATTGTTCCTTGTTGCTTCTTCAAGGTTTGCTGTGCGATTAGTAACAAAGAACACTTCTACACCAAGGCTAATTGCAAGAGCAAGATACTGCTCTACACCGGGAATGTAATAAGCTTTTTCTTCCATACACCAAGCATCCCAACCATCAGGATAATATTTTCCATTTTCAATTAAACGAGCTTGATAGGCTATGTTGTCTAATACAGTCTGATCTATATCTAAAATTACAGCAGGTGGTTTCCCAGAAAACCCTGAAGTTTGTTCAAGGGCAGCTGTATAATTTTTATCCTCTACAAGTGCTGGTAGTTTATCCATAGCAGAGTTATAAATGCCAATAGAATTGCTGTAAAACTCGGCAGATTTTTGAACAAATAAAGTTGCCATTAATCCTTGATGTCCTTTTGTTTCAGGCAATGCTAGCAAGGAGATAAAAATCAGAACAAAAGCATTAGTTTTCATTATCTATATTATAAATTAATTTGTTTTATTAACTGCTACTTTTCTGCAACAGAACTATGGCATGATGAGCACTCAAGCTTTCGACAAATTTGGAAGTTTTGATAGTGAGCATAAATCACTATCAAAGAGGCTATTACTGTGACAACTTGCTCTCCTGTTTCACCGGCGTAAACCTCGCCAAATAACACAGCCAAAACAAAGAGCACTAGCCCAGTAATGCCAAGGGCGAAAACTCCTTTTTTCTTATGATTTTTTAACCCAAGGTGCAGGGCATATAAGCTCACAGGAAGAGTAACAATTAATAGTAAGTAATGAATGATGTCATTATCGATAGTTAAAGCAGAAGTGCTTGAAACTGCAATAAAGAAAGAAGGCACAAACAAGCAATGCAACACACAAATCAGCGACATTGAGGCTGCTATTCTGTCAGACTTATATTGATCGTTATACATATGAAAAGTTTAAGCTTGAATTTTGCTTTATCTTTATGCACTTGTAAACACCTAACTAGGGCCAGCGAGGTGCAAAGACCCTAGTTAGATCGACTAAGAATTAGAAAGTAATTCTAAATTTGAAACCAACATTTCTGCCAGCTAGTGGAACCTCATTTTTTACAAATGAAGTATGGTTTCTAGCTGTTTCATCAAGAAGGTTTTTAATGAATACGGACGATCTGAATGTTACGCCATCGCCTAAGTCATAAGATTTAGAGGCATCAAGATCCAGCATTCTATACCCATCAGTTCCAGTTTCACCTTCTGCTACATTATCTTGTGGTTGAACTTCTTTATAAGAAACTCCAGCAGAGTAATCACCAGAAACATAATCAAGATTCATGAATCTTCTCTTAGGCATCATACGAGGCACAAACATTTGTGAATCTTTAAGCTTACCTTCAACAGCATCTAAGCCAACAGTTGCAGTAAGTGTGCCATTTTCTAATTGATAGCTATTACCCAATTCAAATTCATAACCTGTGAACTTTGCATCATTTTGCAGATACTCTGCTAATGTAAGCCCACCATGATCATGCTCTTCTTCATGCTCTTCATGATCTTCATCTGACTCATCCAACAAGTAGATAAAGTCATTCACGTTATTTACATAAACAGTGTATTTAGCAAAAATACCTCCATCGCTATAATTCAATGACATATCAAGGTTATTAGACTTTTCAGGATTAAGATTTACATTTCCAACTTCAAAACGTCTTGTAGCTAAATGTGGGCCATTCATGAATAATTCTTGTGCTCCAGGAGCTCTCTCTGCACTTGTGCCACTTAAAACCAAAGATAATTTATCAGTTAAACTTTGGGTCAGTTGAAGGGAGTAATTTGTGGTTGAATAGTTAAAGCTATAATCCTCCACTTCTTCTTCACCTTCATGATCCTCATCATGATCCTCATCTTCATGGTGCATTTCAGCGACTGAACCATCTCTTGTAATGTCATCAAACCTGATTCCAAAATCAAGGTGAGCAGTACCAATGTCTTGGCTCATAAAATAACCAATAGTAAACTCTTCACTCATTGTTGGTTGCATAAATGCTTCCTCGCCAGCTATTACCATTTCTTCTTCAGCAAAATTCATGGATATTTTTTGAGTACGCTTATCATTCGATAGATCAAAAATCATTCCAAATTCTGTCGCATCATTTGTGAATAATGCTGGCTCTTCACTATGGCCTTCATGCTCATCATGATCTTCGCCTTCATGCTCTTCACCTTGCTCTTCGGCATGCTGTTCCATCAATGAATATTCTGAAGTTGTTAAGAAGTAATCAACTTTGTTTACTAAACCATT
>OZSS01000247.1_pt1 | contig 25320 bp, 30 predicted proteins | sample 1779911 | NCBI WGS metagenome assembly OZSS01 (sample SAMEA2603589, study PRJEB24840) | metagenome | biome: Water; feature: Photic zone; material: Seawater sample | place: Mediterranean Sea | collected 2013-11-12 | depth 10 m
AATGGTGGCTATGCTGTGACTTGAACACAGGACCTCAGCATTATGAATGCTGCGCTCTAACCAGCTGAGCTACATAGCCAAAGAGGGATTCTCTTTTTCATCAAAAGTTTTGTCAAGTTTTAAACGTTAAAACGAAACAAAATAATATCTCCTTCATTAACTTCATAGTCGGAACCTTCCGAACGAAGCTTGCCCGCAGATTTGGCGCCTTGCTCTCCATTAAATGAAATATAATCATCAAAGCTCACCACTTCTGCTTTTATAAAACCTCTTTCAAAATCTGAATGAATTACGCCTGCCGCTTGAGGAGCTAAAGATCCTTTTTTTAATACCCATGCTCTTACTTCTTCTTTTCCAGCAGTAAAGAATGTGCCTAAGCCTAAGCTGCTGTATGATTTCCTAATTAATCTTTCTAAAGCAGGCTCTTCAAGACCTAATTCTTTGAGAAAAACTATTTTTTCATCATTGTCTAGCTCGGAGATTTCTGATTCCAATTTTATTGACAAGGTTATAAATTCTGAACCTTCTTTCGAGACTTTATTTTTTAAAGCTTCAATATCGATTCCGCAATTATTTTCATCGATGTTTGCGACGTATATGAAAGGCTTAAGACAAACTAAATTATACTCCTTGACTAGATTCTTTTTTGTATCAGAGATTTCAGAAATTTTTTTTCTATTAGATTCTTTAATTAATTCTATTATTTCCTCAATTACTTCTAATTTTTCTTTTGAACTTTTATCTAAAATAGATTTTTTTTTATTAAAATTAATTTTTACTTTTTCGAGAATTTCTAAATCAGATAAAAGTAATTCTGTTTCAATTATTTCAACATCGGCTAATGGATCAACTTTGTCATTTACATGAGTAATATTTTTATCCTCAAAACACCTTACTACTTGAATAATTGTTTGGGTTTCTCTTATGTGGGACAAAAAAGTATTCCCAAGGCCTTCTCCTTTAGAAGCTCCCTCAACTAAACCTGCAATATCAACAAATTCAACACTTGCTGGAATTACTTTTTTTGGGTTAACTATTTTTACTAACTCTTCAAGTCTGTTGTCAGGCACTTCAACAATACCTTGATTAGGCTCAATGGTGCAGAAAGGATAATTTTCAGCTTGAATTTGCGCATTTGTAAGAGCATTAAATAGAGTTGATTTACCAACATTAGGAAGTCCAACTATTCCACATTTCAAAGACATTATTTAGAGTGTAGTTTGTTTATAGCAAATTCCCAGCCATCGAATATAATGTCTTCGATTACTTCTATCCCATTTTTAATAGCTTTTTTCCTCTCATTAACTTCCTTCGCGGTGCCTTTTTTTACTACGTAATCATTTACGAGAGAAGCTTTTCCAGGGTGACTTATTCCTATTCTCATTCTCAAAAAATCTTTTTCTCCCCCTAGACTTTCAATGATACTTTTTAAACCATTATGACCTCCATCTCCTCCAGATTTTTTTAGTTTGCATGAGCCGGATGGAAGATCTAAATCGTCGTGAACTATCAAAACATTTGCTAAGTTCAAGTTATATTTTTTTATCGCAGGTTTAAGAGAATTACCACTATTGTTCATAAAAACAATTGGTTTGATTAAATAGATTTCTTTATTTTTGAAAACATATTGAGCTAAGTAAGATTTTATGGACTTTTTTTCTTCGAATTTTAAATCCCACTTAACTGATAATTCATCTACGAAATCTACTCCAGCATTGTGTCGAGTTCTTGCATACCTAGCTCCAGGATTTCCCAGGCCGGCAATTAAAAATTTTTCCATTAAGAATTATTTTCTTCTTCGGTATCTACCGGCGCTTTAGAATCGCCTTCTTTAGATTCTCTTTCTTCGCCTTCTTCTCCCTCAGATAACTCAGCATCGGATTCATCGATATCCAAGCTAGCTCGGGTGGTGCTACAAGAGACAACTGGTTGATCTTGACTAGTGATTAAAGTATTAGAAAGTTCCACTCCCTCAGGAAGAATAAGTCCAGTTTGCATAATAGAATTACCTAGTTCAAGTTCAGCAATGTCAACTTCTATAAATTCTGGAAGAACTTCTGCCATACAAGTTAATTCTATTTCATTTCTATTTTTTGAAATCATTCCGCCTTGATTTTTCACACCGATACAAGATTCTTCGTTAATAAATTTTAAGGGGACTTGCATTGTTATCATTGTTTGTGAAGAAACTTTCATAAAATCTACATGAATAGGATTGTCATTAGCTGGGTTAGTTTGTACCGCCTTGAGAATAACTTTATGGGATGTTTCTCCTTCTTCAAGTAAAATTACTTGAGAAAAAATACTTGGAAGCTCTAAAGCTTTTCTAAGATCCTTTGCCAAAAGGGAAATTTTTTTTGTTTCTTCTCCAGACCCATAAACAATTCCTGGCACATTACCAATATTTCTTAAACTTTTTGCAGATAGGTTATTTTCTTCCGCAATATATTCAAATTTTAAAACTGTTTGATCACCCATAACTCAACCTAAAGAAACATTGCACTTACTGACTCTTCTTTATTTACTCTATTAATCGCTTCCGCAATAGTTTTTTCTAAAGAGATTATCTTAATTTTATTTAATTTAGATGCCTCTTCTGAAAGCGGGATTGTATCAGTAACTATAATTTCGTCTAGCCCTGATTTTTCTATTCTTTTTAATGCAGGCCCAGATAAAACTGGATGTGTTGCGTAAGATATTACTTTTTTTGCTCCAGCATTCTTTAATGCTTCAGCTGCATTACAAATTGTTCCAGCTGTGTCTACAATGTCATCAACAAGTACACAAGTTTTTTCGGCAACATCTCCTATTACGTTCATAACCTGAGACTGATTGTCTTTTTCTCTTCTTTTATCAATGATAGCTAGATCAGCGTCATTTAATAGTTTTGCTAATGCCCTAGCTCTAACTACCCCTCCTACATCTGGAGAGACAATTATAAGATTTTCATAATTTGCCTTATCGATATGTTCAAAAGTAACATTCGTTCCATAGATATTATCTACAGGGACGTTAAAAAAACCTTGGATTTGATCAGAGTGAAGTTCAATTGTTAATATCCTATCTGCTCCAGCATTTTGAAGCATCTCTGCAACTAACTTTGCACTTATGGGAACTCTTTCAGATCTTACTCTTCTGTCTTGTCTGGCGTAACCAAAATAAGGAATGACAGCTGTTATTCTAGAAGCAGAGGATCTTCTGAGAGCATCAATCATTATCAAAAGTTCCATTAAGTTCTCATTTGCGGGAAAACAAGTAGATTGCAATATAAACACGTCCATACCACGAACATGCTCATCAATTCTGACATTGAGCTCTTGGTCGCTAAAGCGACCAACATAGGCATCTCCTAGGTTTTTCCCTAATTCTTTAGCAACTCTATGGGCTAAATTTGGGTTTGAAGATCCAGAAAATAGGACAAGATTATTGTTATGTTCTGTCATTTCCTAAAAATTTTTTTTTGGCTGGGGTGGATGGATTCGAACCATCGCATGGCGGCATCAAAAGCCGCTGCCTTACCGCTTGGCTACACCCCATAATTCTTAATCTCATCCTCTATTGGTGAATTATTCAATGTGGTAGTCAAAAAACAATTCATATTTGAAGGTGCATTATCTATTATTTTTTGGGCTTCTTCAAAATTATTAAACATTGAATAAATAGCTGAGCCTGTGCCTGAAAGATGAGCATCATTATAACTTTCAATATAGTTAAAAATTTTATCAATTTCAGAAAAATTTTTTCTAATCCAGTTTTCGAAAGAATTAAAATTTTTTTTATTTGAATACTTTATAGACTCGATATTATTAAAATTCTCAAAAGCAAGTTTTGTTGAAACTTTTGAATTTGGGATGATTACGAGCACTGGGTTTTCAACCAATGAAACTTTTTTAAAAATTTCCCCTCTCCCAGTGGCAATTGAAGATCTTCCATGAACGAAAATAGGTACGTCAGAACCAAGAACCAAAGCCAAGTCAATTAATTTTTTTTTTGAAAGATCAAGATTGAAGATTTTATTAATAGCTACTAAAACTGATGCGGCATTTGAGCTTCCTCCTCCCAGGCCAGACTTAAGTGGAATTCTTTTGTTAATAGTTACTTTTAAGTTTTCTTTAAAACCATGAGTATTTTTTAATAAATTTATCAATTTGCTTACAATATTTTCTTTTTCTTCCACACTTGGGCAAACTATTTGATTTTTATTTACTTTTGTTTCAATTGTAATGTCGTCTCCCCAGTTCAAAAATTGAAATGTTGTTTCTATATTGTGAAAGCCGTCCGCTCTTTTGTTAAGAACTTTAAGACCCAAATTGATTTTTGCTGGGGAAGATATTTTGTAAATCATTCTATAAATATTTTTAAAGAAAAGGTTTCTTCCAAATCACTTGCTTCAATTAAAGTTGATTTAGCTTTTTGAGTCTTTACGAAAAAAAAATTTTCCTCTTTCACCATGAGACACTCTGCATTGTCACATAGTTCGAAGGCCCAATTTAATAATTTGAAAAAATTAAGTTTTTTAAGGTTTGAATTATTGTTAACTGTAAAAAGTAAAACCTCTTTTTTTCCTAAATAAATTTTTTCTTCCGAAAAGTTAATTCTAAACCTGTTTAAGTTATCAAATGAGCTAATTTTTAAGTAAAAGTCATTATGGATCTTTTCAATTTTTAAAAATCCAGAAAACACTTTACTATTAATAGATAGAGAAAATTTTCCTTCTTTAGTAAATCCGCCTCCTATTTCTGAATCAAAATTTGAAACGCAGCTACTTAAAAACATACTTAATATTAATAAAAGCCCAAAGTTAAGTTTCTTCATTTCTTTTAAAATTTTCATGAATATAATAACAGTCAGAATTTAATAAAATGCTTAAATCCATTATACAAAGACTCGAATCTGCTGAGGAAAGGTTTAAATTTCTAGAAAAAGAAATTTCTTCATCTAATATTCTTAAAGATCAAAAAGTTTATGCTGCATACACAAAAGAATATTCTGATTTAAAACCATTAGTTGAAAAAAATCTTGAGTTTAAAAAAATAAAAGAAGAACTTGAGGAGGCAAAGGTCTTAATGAATGATTCTGATATTGAAATAAAAGATTTTGCAAAAGAAGAATTTGTTAAATTCAATGACTCTTTAACAGCACTGGAACTTGATTTAAAAAAATTATTAATCCCAAAAAATGAGGACGAAGAAAAAGATATTTTTTTAGAAGTTAGAGCGGGAACTGGAGGCGACGAAGCTGGAATATTTGTTGGCGATTTATTCAGAATGTTTTCAAGGCTCTCAGAAAGAAAAAAATGGAAAATAGAACTTATCTCCTCTAGAGAGTCGGAAAAAGGCGGGTTTAAAGAAATTGTCGCTAAAATTTCAGGTAATAATGTATACAGGTATTTACAATTTGAATCAGGCGTACACAGGGTTCAAAGGGTTCCGGAGACAGAGTCTCAAGGAAGAATCCATACTTCAGCTTGTTCCGTAGCGATTTTACCAGTGGTTGAAAGTTTAGATGAAGTTGAAATCGACAAGTCTGAAATAAGGGTTGATACTTTTAGAGCTTCTGGTGCGGGAGGACAACACGTAAATAAAACTGATTCGGCAGTTCGTCTTACTCATATCCCATCAGGGATTGTGGTCGAATGTCAGGATGGAAGATCTCAACATAAAAATAAAGCAAAAGCGATGATTCTTTTACAATCTAAATTGACTGAAAGAGCTTCAAACGAGCAAAATTCTGAGTTAGAAAAAAAGAGGAAAAATATGGTAGGCAGTGGCGACAGATCCGAGAAAATTAGGACCTACAATTTTCCTCAAAACAGAGTTACAGATCATAGAATTGATTTTACTAGCCATAACCTTGAAGCTTTTTTAGATGGAGATATGGAAGATATTTTCAAAACTCTTCTAGAGGAAAATCAATCAAGAATGTTGCTTAATTTAGAAGATGAAACAACAAACAATTAACATCGAAGATGCTCTTTCAATGGCAAGCACAAATATAGACTCCCAAGAAGCAAGACTTTTATTAGAATTTGTAAAAGGTGTTGATGGAAGCTATCTCTTCACTCATAAAGATGAAAAAATTAACATCAAAGAGAGCAAACTTTTTTTTGATCTTGTCCAAGAAAGAAAGAAAAAAAAACCTTTAGCTTATTTAGTGGGTAAAAAAGGATTTTGGAAAAATGATTTTTTTGTAGACAAATCGGTTCTTGTTCCAAGACCAGAAACAGAAATGCTGGTAGAAAAATTATTGGAACAAGATCTAGACAATAAAGATTTATTAGAATTAGGAATAGGCTCAGGCGTTATTTCATTATCTGTAGCAAAAGAAAATAAGAAACTAAATGTACTTGGAACTGAGAAGTCTTTAAGCGCATTAATGATAGCCAATAAAAATGCTAAAAGCTTAGATGTTGATAATGTGATTTTTATAAATCACGATTGGAATCGAAAATGGCTTTTTCCAAAAATGGATTATATAGTTTCTAACCCTCCTTATGTAGATAGAAGCTCTTTAGACAAGGATGCAGACGGAGTATGGTTTGAGCCTTCTATTGCTTTGTTTTCAGATGAAAAAGGATTTAAAGATTTAGATACTATTATTTCTAAAAGCATTAGATTCCTCAAACCAAAAGGGAAGTTACTTTTAGAACACTCTTACGAACAATCAAAAAAAATTGTGACTTTGGCAAAAAAAATTGGCTACAAAAACTTAGAACAGTTAAAAGATAACAACAATTTAATGAGAGTCTCAATCTTAAGCAAATGAAAGATACAGATTTAGTCAGATACAGCAGACATATTATGTTGCCTGAGATAGATATAGAAGGTCAAAAAAAAATATCTTCTTCAAAGATTTCAATTGTTGGCTTAGGAGGTTTGGGATGCTCTGCTTCCTCTTTTCTTGCGGCTTCTGGCGTTGGCACATTGAATTTAATAGATGATGATTTTATTGATATTAGTAATTTACAGCGACAAATACTATTTTCCGAAAAAGATTTGGATAGTCAGAAAGCGTCGGTCGCAAAGAACAAACTTATTAAACTTAACAAAGAAATAGATATCCAAGCTCAAGATTTGAAGCTAAATGCCTTTAACATTGAAAGAGCGCTTAAAAATTCAGAAATAATTCTAGATTGTACTGATAATTTTGATACGAGAAAATTAATAAATATTTACTGTAAAAATAAAGAATTAATTCTAATTTCTGGATCTTCTCAAGGTTGGATGGGTCAGTTCTTTTCTTTAGATTTTAAAGATGATAATTCTCCATGCCTCGAATGTTTTTTTGAAGATTTAGATAGCGAAGACTTAACTTGCAGAGAATCAAGTATTTTTTCGCCACTAGTGGGTGTTGTTGGTTCTTTTATGGCTTCGGAATCTATAAAGAGAATTATTGCTAACGAAAAGATGAATTCGGAATTAGTTGAATTAAATTTAAAAGAAAATAACTTAAAAAGTATTAAATTGAAAAAGAATCGAAATTGTAAAATTTGTTCAAAACTCTAAAAAAAAGTTGAAGCTTTGAAATTACAGTTATATTCTAGTTTTCTATTTTAATTAGCTATTAGGAGTCAATGATGCTAGGTAACATGATGCAGGAACAATTGCTTATTTCAGGCGTATTGGAACATGCTGTAAAGAACAATGCCAATAGTGAAATTGTAAGCAATACAGTTGAAGGAGGCATTCATAGGTATACGATTAAAGATTCTGCTTTAAGATCGAAAAAATTAGCAAATGCTTTACTAAACCTTGGAATAGGAGAAGGAGACATAATTGCGACTATGGCTGTTAATAGTTATAGACACTTAGAGCTTTACTTTGGCATTTCTGGGTTGGGAGCGGTTTTACATACTTTAAATCCAAGACTTTTTCCGGATGACATTAAATATATTGTTAATCATGCCGAAGATAAGTATTTATTTGTGGACGCTCCATTTCTTCCAATTATTGAGAATGTAATCTCGGATCTAAAAACAGTTAAAGGGATTGTCATTTTAACTGATAAAGAAAACATGCCTTCATCATCTTTAGAAAATCTCATATGTTACGAAGACTTTATATCCGGTGAATCAGACACAATTTCTTGGCCGGAGTTTGACGAAAATACAGCTTCTTCACTTTGTTATACCTCTGGGACAACAGGAAATCCCAAAGGAGTTCTTTACTCTCATAGATCAACAGTTTTACATGCATGGTATGCGACCGCAGGCAATGCAATGAATTTGACACCAGAAACAATATTGCTTCCTGTTGTGCCTATGTTTCATGTAAATGCATGGGGAATTCCCTATGCTTCTTTTATGTATGGAGCAAAAATGGTGTTTCCGGGACCTCACACAGACGGTGAATCGATCTGTAAATTAATCACCTCAGAAAAAGTAAATCAATTAATGGGTGTTCCTACTGTATGGCTAGATCTACTTAACTATGCTGAAAAAAATAGTATAAAGCTTGAATCCGTAAAAAGCGTGTTAGTTGGGGGTTCAGCTGCTCCAAAAGCTATGATTAAAGCTTTTGAGGAAAAACATGATTGTTTTTTACTTCACGGATGGGGAATGACGGAAATGAGTCCTTTAGGTACTTTAAATTCTTATACTCCAGAGATGAAGGATATGGATCTAGAGGAAAGATATGACATTCAAACTAGTCAAGGACGCTCAGTTTATGGCTGCTCCATGAAAATTGTAGACAGCGATGGAAAAACTCTTCCAAATGATGGAAAAACCTTTGGAAGATTGATGGTCAAGGGTCCAGCAATCATTGAGAGATATTTTAAATCCGAATCATCAGCTCTTGAGGAAGGGTGGTTTGATACAGGTGACGTTGCAACAATAGATACTAGTGGTTATATGCGGATTGTTGATAGAAGTAAAGACGTAATAAAATCTGGAGGAGAATGGATAAGTTCAATCGATTTAGAAAATACAGCAGTTGGACATCCAGGTGTAGCGGAAGCTTGTGTGGTTGGAGTAGCTCATCCTAAATGGGACGAAAGACCAATCTTATTTATAGTCAAAAATGGTCTAGAAGACTGCGAAAAAGACTCAATTGAAGATTTTCTCTCAGACAAAATTGCAAAATGGTGGATGCCTGACGATATAATATTTGTTGATGAACTGCCCCACGGAGCAACAGGTAAATTATTAAAAACTGGTTTGAGAGAAGAATATCAAAATCATTTATTAGAAAAATAAGGAGGTAAATATGGCTGGATTAGTTCCCGCAGAGACGTTAAAAGATTACATAGGTACAGAATTCGAACCCTCAGATTGGCTCGAAGTTGATCAAGACAGAATAAATCAATTCGCTGACGCAACTTTGGATTATCAATTTATTCATGTTGATTCAGAAAAAGCTACGCCTTTGTTCGGCTCTACTATTGCACATGGATTTCTTTCACTATCTTTAACAGCGGGTTTAAAGGCTGGGGGTATAGCGCCAGACAATATGACTATGGCGTTTAATTATGGTTTAGACAGAGTAAGATTTTTAACGCCAGTAAATGTGGGATCTAAAGTAAGGACTAAAGCTAAACTAATATCAGTTGATGAAAAAGAAGACGGTAGATATTTAGTTAAAAACGAAGTTACTATGGAGATTGAGGGACAAGAAAAGCCAGCTTTCATTGCTGAAGCTTTGACAATGTTCGTCACTGGTTAAGTTCTTTTCTCAAAATCTCATTCACGACCTTAGGATCAGCCGATCCTTGGGTCTCCTTCATTACTTGACCTACAAAAAATCCAAATAATTTATCTTTTCCAGATTTGTACTGATTATGTTGTTTTGGATTTTCTTCAATTATTTTCATTATAATTTTTAGAAGTTCATCTTCGTTAGAAATTTGTTCTAAATTTTCTTTTTTGATAATTTCTTGAACTGTAAGATCCTGATCCCAAAGTACTTCAAGAATTTTTTTTGCAGCTGGATTAGAGATATTATTTTCTTCAAGATTTTTAAAAAGATCAATTAAATCTTCAGATGAAATATTAGACTCTGAAATATTTTTATTATTTTTGTTTAATATTGCTAAAAAGTCTCCGACAATCCACTTTGCTGCAGTTTTTACATCTTTCACAGATTTAGCAATTGTTTCAAAGAAAACACTCATTTCCCTTGAACTATTTAGAATTTTTGATTCATACTCATTTATCAAATAATCAGAACAAAACCTTTTTATCTTTTGTTCAGGTAATTCGGGAAGCTTTTCCTTGACGCTTTGAATGTATTCACTCGATATTTTAAGAGGTATCAAATCAGGCTCAGGAAAATATCTATAGTCGTTGGCGTGTTCTTTAGATCTCATGGACCTAGTCTCATTTTTGTTTGAATCATATAATCTGGTTTCTTGAATTATCTTTTCACCAGACTCCACAACTTTAGTTTGCCTTTTAATTTCATATTCAATTGCTTTCTCAACAAATTTAAAAGAATTAATATTTTTAATCTCCGTTCTATTTCCAAATTTTTCTTGTCCCTTTTTTCTTATAGAAACATTAGCATCGCATCTCAAAGAACCTTGAGACATGTCTCCATCTGAGATACCTAAAAACGTTACGATTGAATGAATTTTTTTTAGGTAAGAAACAGCCTCCTTTGAAGATCTCAAATCGGGCTCAGATACAATTTCTAACAAAGGCGTTCCAGCTCTATTCAGGTCAATCGCTGTGAAGGATTCGTATTTATCATGAATGGATTTTCCAGCATCTTCTTCTAGGTGCGCGCGAGTAATTCCAATTTCTTTTTCATCTCCTTCGCAATCGATCATCACCGAGCCTTTCCCAACAATTGGATTGTCGAGTTGACTTATCTGATAACCTTTCGGTAAATCAGGATAGAAATAATTTTTTCTTGCAAAAATAGCTTTTTCAGTAATCTCAGCGTTTATAGAACAACCAAACTTTACTGCCATCTCAATAGCCTTTTTATTGATGACAGGAAGTACTCCAGGTAATCCTAAATCAATTATTGAAGCTTGAGTATTTTGTTCAACTCCAAATTTTGATGGCGAGCTAGAAAAAATCTTTGATTGAGTTGCAAGTTGCACATGGATTTCTAACCCTATAACAGATTCCCATAGGTTTGACTTTGGATTAGACATGGTAATCAGATATTTTTTGAAATTTATGTGAAATATTTAATATCGATGACTCTTGCAAATGATTACCAATGAATTGTAATCCAAGTGGAAGATTTTTTTGATTTCCTGCTGGAATAGAAATGGCAGGTAATCCAGCTAAATTTGCAGGAATTGTATAGATGTCTTGCTCATACATTTTTACAGGATCTTGTATTGACTCTAAATCAAAAGCAGTATTTGAGCAGGTCGGCATGGCAATAACCGAGACATCTTTGAATGCTTTCTTAAAACTTTCGGTAACCAAGGTTCTTATCTTTTGAGCTTTAAGATAATAGGCATCAAAATATCCTGCAGAAAGACAATATGTACCAATGAGTATTCTTTTCTTTACCTCTTCTCCAAACCCTTCAGATCTTGTTCGAGTATAAAGATCTTCTAAATTTTTAGGATTTTCGCAACTATAACCAAATTTAATCCCATCGTATCTAGATAGGTTTGCAGAACACTCTGCTGGAGCAATAACGTAGTATGCAGGAAGAGAATATTCAAGATTTTGGAGTTCAACTTCTTTAGTTTTAACACCATTTTTTTTTAAAAGATCAATATTTTCTAAATAAGTTTCTTTTACTTTTGGATCTTTAATCGAATCAATAATGTCTGAGGGTATTCCAATTATGTGATCCATTTCAGAGACAGTCTCATATTTCAAGTTTGAAACTTCGCTGTCGATAGAAGTAGAGTCTTTTTTATCGAATCCAGAAATCATTTCAAGAGCTACTGCAGCATCTAATGCAGTTTTTGTGAAAACTCCAGCTTGGTCAAGACTTGATGCAAAAGCAATCATTCCCCACCTAGAAACTCTGCCATAGGTTGGTTTAATTCCTGTGATTCCGCAGAAGGAAGCAGGTTGTCTTATAGATCCCCCGGTATCTGTTCCAGTTGCAAAGGCACATAAATTAGCCTTCACTGCAGCTGCAGATCCCCCTGAGGAACCTCCGGGACTTTTTGTGTTATCAATAGGATTTTTTACATTTCCAAAATAACTGGTTTCATTTGATGACCCCATGGCGAATTCATCCATATTAGTTTTACCCAACATTACCGTTCCCGCTCTATCAAGCTTTTCATAAACTGTAGATGAATAAGGCGAAATAAAGTTTTCCAACATTTTAGACCCACAAGTTGTTTTGCCATTTTCCACACAAAAAATGTCTTTATGAGCTATAGGAATACCCTTGAGATGACTAAATTCTTCTTTCGATGAATCAATTTTTTTCGCATCCTCTAGCGCAGATTCATTGATGGAAATAAAGCAATTTAAATTTTCATTATCTTGAATATTTTTCAAATACATTGAAGTGAGTTCGTATGAGGAAATTTCTTTATTCTTCAGAGCTTCTATTTGAGTTACAAGATCAGAACTTTTTAGATCAATCATCTTGCTCTATTACTTTTGGAGTTAGATAGTATCCATTTTCTGAATGTGAAGCGTTTTTCATGTAGTCATCTCTTTTAATATCACTGGAGATTAAATCTTCTCTAAGATTTTGAGAATCACTCATTGGATGACTCATTGGTTCAACATATTCAGTATTTACTTCGTTCATTTTATTTACCATTTCTAAAATAGATTCCAATTCTTTGATCAATTTCTTTTTTGTATCATCATGAATTCCTAATTTTGATAATTGGGAAATATTTTTTAAAGTTTCTTCTGATATTTTCATTTATTTATATAATTTAAGTTATTATATCTTTGGGGATATAAATAGATTGCATTTTACATTTAATTTAAAAAAATGGTTTCATTATCTAAATATTTGAAGGGATTTTACTCAACTGACCTTTCAATAGACCTAGGCACAGCTAATACTCTGGTTTATGTTAAGGGAAGAGGTATTGTTTTAGACGAGCCATCAGTTGTTGCTATAAAAAAAACGGATGGCCACAGATCTGTTGTAGCAGTCGGGTCTGAAGCAAAAAGAATGCTTGGAAGAGTTCCTGGAAATATTGAGGCTATTAGACCTTTAAAGGATGGAGTAATAGCGGATTTTCAAGTAACAGAAAAAATGCTTCAACATTTTATTCAAGAGGTTCATGGAGAAAATTTTTTTAGACCTAGTCCGCGAATTTTGATTTGCGTACCCTGTCAATCAACTCAAGTAGAGAGAAGGGCTATAAGAGAGTCTGCTTTGCAAGCTGGTGCAAGGGAAGTTAGATTGATTGAGGAACCAATGGCAGCGGCAATAGGAGCTGGGCTTCCCGTAGAAGAAGCTTCTGGTTCAATGGTCGTAGATATTGGTGGAGGAACCACAGAGATAGCAATATTGGCTTTGAATGGTGTAGTTTTCTCTAGTTCTTTAAAAACCGGTGGAGATAGGTTTAACGAGTCCATTGTTTCATACTTGAGAAGGAAATACGGAGTTTTGATTGGTGAATCTACTGCTGAAAGGATTAAAGAAAGTGTAGGCTGTGCTTCTGCTGATAGTGAAGTAAAAGACATGGAGGTAAGAGGTAGAAATCTTGCAGAGGGAGTTCCTAATACTTTAAATATTTCCAGTTCTGAAATTTACGAAGCTATTTCTGGTCCTCTTTCTTCCATTTTACAGTCCATAAGAAACGCTCTAGAACAATCTCCCCCAGAATTGAGCTCAGATATTTCTGAAAGAGGCATTGTCCTCACAGGAGGAGGCGCACTATTAAGAGATTTAGATAAAATGATTTCGGAACAGACAGGGATTCCTGTAATTGTTGCTGAAGAACCTCTGACTTGCGTGGCAAGAGGCGGAGGTATAGCGCTAGATATTTTAGATAAATACGACGTAGATTTACTGTCTACAGAGTAAATGATTAACAAAGAGCTAAAACAAACACAAATAGCTCAAAGTGCAATCTTTACAACTGGATCGATGAGAGCCTCAAAGATTTTGCCGTCTTTTTTTTTAGTTTTGTCAATTTTTTTTACTGATTTTTATTTTGATTATAGTAAAAATTTAAAAATATACTTTTTAACATTATTTCAACCTTTAACTGAAATACCGAATGTGCTTATTCAAACCTCTAACAGAGTTTCTTTTTTCTTTAGCTCTCAAAATAGATTATTTATCGAAATAGATAATCTCAATAATGAGATAGAAAAATTAAATTTTGAAATTTTAAAATTAAAAAATCTTGAGAAAGAAAATATCGAGCTTTCAAAATTAATGAATCTTGTAAAAACTGAAAATTTTTCTATTTCAATTCTTGGCGAGATTAAAAGTAAAAGTTTTTTTCCTAAAGAATCGTTAAATGTTTTCACCGACATAAAAAAACTGAACGAAGATATGATCGTTTTAAATAATTATGGAGTTGTTGGACAAATATCTGAAATTTATCCCAATTATGTAAGAGTTCAGCCCCTGTATGAAAAAGGTAATATTGTGCCAAGCTATATTTCAAGGAACGGCTTAAATATTATTTTGAAAGGAAAAGGTGAAAACAAAACCTTCACGATTGAAAATTTAAGTAGTGAAGTTAATCTTTATGAAGGAGATGAAATATATTCTTCTGGATTAGGAGGAAAATTTCCTAAAGGATATTTAATTGGAAAGGTAAAAAGCATTTCAAAAAACCAAAATCTTAAATTTCAGGAAGTCGAAGTTTCGTCCAGTGCTGAATTTGATAAAGGCTCAAAAGTATTATTTATCTCTCCATGACAGAATATCTTGATAAGCGAAATACTTTTCCTATTTATATAACAATAGGTATCACAATAATTATTTTTTCCATTGTTGAGATTATTTTTAGAAATTCTTTTAACTTCTATTTAAATATTCCATTAACTTTAATGTGTCTCATATATTGGAATATGGCTCTTCCTAAAAGCGTAGGTTTATTATGGGCGATAATTTCTGGGTTTGTTCTAGATTTATCTCAAGACTTAGTTTTGGGTTCAAATGTTATGATTTTTTTGATAAGTTCTTACTTGATACAAAGATATTTTCACCGTTTGAGAGCGTTGTATAGAGTTCAGCAATCTCTAATTGTTGCTGGCGCAGTTTTTTTAAATCAGATGATATTTATCATTTCTTTCTCTAACTTTTCTCTGAGTATTTTTCTAGAATTATTTATTTTTACCGTTATTTCTGCATTGATCTGGCCTATTATTTACGGCCTTTTAAGAAATATAAGAATAAAATTTACTTACGGCAGTTAACTGTAAAAAATTGTAGCTAATCCCAAAAAGGAAAAAAAGCCTACTACATCTGTTATTGTTGTAACTATTACACTTCCGCCGATAGCAGGATCTAGTTTGAAAAATTTTAAAATTAGTGGAATTCCTAATCCGCTTAAAACTGCAAAAAATAAATTAATTATCAAGGACAATAAAATTATTATCGCAATTGTAAAATCGTTAAACCATAAGAAGGAAATTACTCCCAAAATCAGGGCCCAGAAAATACCATTTACAATTCCGACAGTAATTTCTCTTGATAATAAATAAATATAATTTGATGACATTATTTGTCCTAACGCAAGACCCCTAACAGTTATAGCGAGTGTTTGAGTTGCGGCAACGCCTCCCATACTTGCAATAATTGGCATCAAAACTGCTAAAAAAATTACCTCTTCGATCGTTTCTTTGAATAGATTTATTACAGACGAAGCAATTATTGCGGTGAAAAGATTTATACCTAGCCAAAAACCTCTACTTTTTATAGCTGAAGAAGTTTTTTCAAACGTATCTCCACTCAAACCAGACATCTGTTTTAAGGAGTCATTTGCATCAGATTTAATTTCACTTATGACGTCATCAAAAGTTATTCTCCCGATTAAATTATTTTCTTCATCAATTACAGGTGCCGAAATTAAATCATCTTTTTCAAATACCTTAATTACCTCGCTAGATTCTGTATATGCAATTAATGGTTTTTTTTGAATCATAATATTTTTCACTAATTCGTTAGGTGAATTTGTAATTAGACTTGAAATTGGTAAAACCCCTCTAAATTTATTATTTCTGCTCACCACAAAAAGGTTATCTGTTAAGAGCGGGATTGAATTTTTTATCCTTAAATACCTTAGGACTAATTCAATTGAATGGTACGGTCTGACCACAATAACGTCAGTGTTCATTAAACCACCAGCTGAATCTTCAGGAAATTTTAAAACTTGTTCTAAAATACTTTTATTTTGGTCAGAAATTTTTTCTAAAACTTCTTTCATCACCTTCTTAGGTAAATCTTGAAGAATATCTGCTACTTCGTCTGGTTCAAGATCCTTTGTCACTTCTGCAACTTCCGCTGGATCCATAAAGGACAAAATCATTTCTCTAACGTCATCTGATAAATTTTTTAAAATTTCTCCTTCATTTTTTTCATCTATTAACTGCCAGATTAAAGCTCTTGTATTTGGTGGACTAGATTCAATTAATAATGAAATCTCATAGGCAGGAAGAGAATTTAAGGTTTCTCTTGAATTAATAAATTGACCTGAAGAAACTATTTTTTGTAATGAGTCATTTTCAGAAGAATTATTTGACTGCATTTTCTTCTTTTCTGTCGTGAGCCGCAGGAAGATTCAAAAGAGTTCTATATTTAGAGATAGTTTTCCTTGAGACTTTAATTTCATTTTTCTGTTCAAACATTTTTTTTAGCGTTTCATCTGAAAGAGGAGAGAGTTTATTTTCTTTGGATATCGATTGAAATAAAAATTCAAGTAACAAAGTTTTTTTTGTTTTTTTAAGATTGGGCCCAATTTTTTTTAATTTCAAAAAGATTCTCCTAAATAAACTTTTTTTACTAATGGGTTGTCTGTAATTTCAGCAGCACTGCCATCAGCTATAATTTTTCCGGAACTTATGACTTTGACGTTCTCGCATATATCTATCGTTGCTTTAACGTTATGGTCACTTATTAAGATCCCCAAACCTTTCTCGTTTAATTTTAAAATCAAATTTTTTATGTCATCAATTGCTAAAGGATCAATTCCTGCAAAAGGCTCATCCAGCATTATAAATTTTGGATTCAAAGCGATTGATCTTGCTATTTCTACTCTTCTTCTCTGACCTCCTGAGAGTTCTCTTCCTTTCTGCAAAGAAATAGAAGAAATATTAAATTCTTCTAAAAGGCTATTTATATTTTTCTCTATATTTTTTTTAGTAAAGTATTTTGTTTCAAGGGAAGATCTTAAATTGTCTTTCACAGAAAGGTTTCTAAAAATTGAGGGCTCTTGAGGCAGATAAACAATTCCAAGTTCAGCTCTTTTACTTAGCGATAAATTTGTAATTTCAGTTTCATTCAGATAAATCTTTCCTTTAGACGGCTTCAATAAACCTGCGAGAGAATAAAAGAGAGTGGTTTTTCCAGCTCCATTCGGACCCAAAAGTCCATTGATTTTTTTGAAGTTTACGTTCAAGGAAATATCGTCAAGAATTATTTTTTTCCCGTAATTAACGTGAATATTTTTTGCAATTATCATTTTTCAGATTTCTCGGAATTTTATATTAGAACTATCTAAAATTATTTTTTCCGACAGATCTATTTTTATCGAATCCGCAGTATAAAAGCTATTTAGATAATTTATTTTTAAGTTTTTTGAAACTTCTATAGTGTTTTCTGAAAAGTTAATTATCATTTTCTCAGAAGATCCAGAAAAAGGATTTTCTTTAAAGCTTCCACTAAAATTAATTATTTCCTCAAATTCTATGAGGTTAGATTTGTAATAAAAAAAAGCATTTTTAGAATTACCAGAAATTTCAAAGTCCATTTCGTTTGATAAAAATATTTCGGGTTGGAATAATTTCATAAAATTAGAATTTGCTAAACTATTAAGCATCTCGCTTTCTATAAAAAATTTAATTTTGCTATCGGAGAAAGAGACTTTTAATTTTACTTTATCTGCTTGAAATAAATTTTGAACTGTATCTTCTTCAAATTCTTGATTTGAGGAATCGATGTAATTGGAAGATAAAAATAAAAAAACACCTGCAAGACTTAAAAGTAAGATTGAATATATTATTAAATTTCGTCGCATTAAATAATTTTTGCTTCCAATACGTCATGCATCCTTAAGAGACCAGTAACTTGATCTTTACTATTTTTAACTAACAATGAAAAGATTTTAAATTTTTCCATTGATTTTATAGCCTCAGAAACTAAGACTTCCTCAGAAACAAACTTAAAATCTATTGTCATTACTTCATTGATTTTTAAATCATCTAAGTTAACTTTTTTTTCTAAAAGCCTTCTCAAATCTCCGTCTGTAAAGATTCCTGATACTTTATTTTTACTTTCAATCAGTGTTAAGCCGAGACCCTTAGAAGACATTAAATAAATTGCACTATATACGGAAGAAGATTCAGATAACGTTGGAAGATTTTTTTTAGATATCATTAAGTCTTTTACTTTTAAAAATTTTTTTCCTAGACTGCCTCCAGGATGGTTTTCTGCAAAATCTTGTGGAGAAAAACCTTTAGCTTCTAGTAACGATATTGCAAGAGCATCACCCAAAAGTAACATAGCCGTAGAGCTAGTTGTCGGCGCAAGATCCATTGGACAGGCCTCTTGATCTATTTCTATGGATAAAGAAACATTTGAGTTGATGGAAAGGGTTGATTTGGAGTTTCCTGTAATCGAAAGAATATCTTTCGCTTTTCTTTTGCAAGCTGGAAGTATTTTGAGAATTTCATCAGTTTCACCAGAATACGAAAAAATCAATAAAATATCTTTTTTTGTTATAGCCCCTAAATCGCCATGGCTTGCTTCAGCTGCGTTTATATAAATCGCTGGGGTTCCGGTTGAAGATAATGTTGAACATATCTTTTCAGCAATATTGCCAGATTTTCCTATTCCCATAAGAAATAAATTTCCTTTATTTAAGAGTATCTTTTCACACAATCCGTTAAAATTTTTTGAACTTATTTGTTTTGAAAGTTGTGAAAGAGAATCTATTTCTTTAGAAAATGTTTTTTTAGCTGAATGAAAGAAATTATTTTTTTTCTTAGGTTTAATTTTCATAGAAATTTTTAATACTGTATTCTTGGCCTTATAATAAACCATTAGAACGTTTTTTCATGCGTAAATTCATTTTTATATTTTCAATAATCTTTTCAAATTTATCTTTTTCAGGCGAATCGATTGAGATTTTTTTGGATGAGCAGCACAAAAATTTATTTGATTACATTGAAAAAAATATTGAACTAATTGATGAAGACAAGAATTTATTTGTAGCAGGATTTGAAAAGTCCATCGAGGATCTAATAGACCCAAGAGAAATTTCAAAAAGAGTCATGGGAAAAAAGATCTATCAATTATCTTCTAAGGAGCAAATCGAAATGTTCAATTTTAAGTTTAGGAATACACTTTTTGAGTCATATTCTTCTGCTTTAAAAGAATTAAGTTATGAAAACCTTAAGATTGTGTCTCATTCGCATCCAAATGAACGAATGGATTTAGCAATAGTCAAATTAAAAATCAATATAAGCGGTAGAAAGGTAGATTTCATATACAAAATGAAAAAGTTCAATAACGATTGGAAAATTATAGGATTGATATTAGACGGTATAGACATCATCTCTATTTTTAGAAAGCAATTTATAAGTTTGTACAAATTAGGAAATATGGACATAGATTTTGCTATAAATAACTGGGACGTTTACGAAGAGAATAATGGATAAACTTCTTATAACCGGAGGGTCTTCGCTCGAAGGCTCGTTGAGAGCGTCTGGATCAAAAAATTCTGCTCTCCCAATATTAGCATCTTCCATTTTAGTAAAAGACAAGTTTTTAATAAAAAATATTCCTCATTTGAATGACATAACAACCATGATTGAGCTGTTAAGTTCTATGGGAGCTGAGATGACAGTTAATGAAGATATGGATTTGGAGGTTGATACAAAAAATCTAATTAATCCGCTTGCAAGATACGAGTTAGTCAAGACTATGAGAGCATCAATTTTAGTTTTGGGGCCTTTATTGACTAGATATCATGAAGCGGAAGTCGCGCTTCCCGGTGGATGCGCCATTGGAAGTAGACCAGTAAATTTGCACATTGACTGCATGCAGAAATTAGGCGCAGATATTGAAATCTCTGATGGATATATAAAAGCAAAAGCAAAAGGCGGTCTCAAGGGAGGCAAAATAGATTTTTCAACTGTAACTGTTACAGGAACTGAAAATGCGATTATGGCTGCAGCACTGGCCAAAGGAACAACAGTTATAACAAATGCAGCTAAAGAACCAGAAGTTGTGGATTTAATTTCATGTTTAAAAAAAATGGGAGCTAATATTGAAGGGGGAGGAAGTGAAAAAATTACTGTAAATGGGGTAGATTCGTTGAATCCTTGTGAATACGAAGTTATGGATGACAGGATTGAAATTGGAACTTATCTAACCGCAGTAACAATGACCAAAGGAAAAATTGAAATTAAATGCTCATTTTCTAAAATTTTAGAGACTATTATTGATAAATTAAAAATTTCTGGTGCAAATATTACTTTCAATGAAGAAAGCATAGAATTAGAAATGGACCAAAAGCCAAATCCAGTAAATATTTCTACCGCGCCTTTTCCACTTTTTCCAACCGATATGCAAGCACAATTTATAGCCTTAAACTCTATTTCAACAGGTAAGTCCAAAGTAGTAGAAAATGTTTTTGAAAATAGATTCATGCACGTTCAAGAGTTAATTAGGATGGGAGGAGATATTAACTTACAGGGGAATACCGCAACTATTACTGGTAGCAAAAACGGATTATTCGCCGCACCAGTAATGGCAACTGATCTTAGGGCATCTGCTAGCCTAGTTTTAGCAGGATTGGTTGCCAAAGGGCAAACAAAAGTTGACAGGATTTATCACATTGATAGAGGTTACGAAAGAATTGAAGAAAAACTTAATCTCCTCGGAGCAAATATTGAAAGGGTGTCCGAATGAGTCTTTTGTTGGCTTTACCAAAAGGAAGATTATTAAATGAGGTAAAAGTTCTTCTTGAAAAAGTTGGAATTGAATTTGATGATAAATCCAGAAAATTAATAATCAATACTTCTAAGGATTTTATAAAAGTTGCTATCTTAAGAACGTGGGATATCCCAAAATTTGTGAATTATGGAGCTGCTGATATCGGAGTTGTAGGGAAAGACATATTATTTGAGTCTAATTTAGAAAATAATTATTACGAACTCGAAGATTTGGGAATAGGGCAATGCAGAATGTCTTTGGCTTCATTAGAAAACAAAATACCTAACCAAAAAAAGATCAGGGTTGCTTCAAAATACCCTGAATATACAAAAAAATATTTTCTAGAAAACTCTAAAGATATAGAAATTTTAATACTTAAGGGAGCTATCGAAATTGCTCCTGTATTAGGCCTTGCTGATTGTATTGTCGATTTAGTTCAAACAGGTCAAACTTTAAAAGAAAATGGTTTAAAAGAGCTAGAAAAGATTTCTGATATAACTTCAAGACTTATTGTCAACAAATCGTCATTTAAATCTAAGCATAAAGAAATAAATGAAATCTTACGAGAATTAAAAAAGCATGTATGAATGAATTTCATTTAAAAAAATTGACTTTTAAGGAGTTTTTATCTGTCAGAAGAAATATTGATCCTTTAAAAGATTTAGAAGAAGTGTCTGATGACGTTAGAAAAATTCTTAAAGAAGTAAAAATAGATGGCGAAAAGGCGTTGCTCAAATTTTCCAGGATATTTGACGATTTATCTGTAAAGAATTTAAACGAATTAATTTATTCGAGAGACAAATTAGAAGATTCGTATAACCTTCTTCCTAGAGAAATAAAAGATGACCTGATTTTCTTAAAATCACGCATCCAGAGCTTTCATGAATCAATCCTTACAACTGATTGGCAAAAGACTGATAAAGTTTTTTCAAAATATGGACAGGTTTCTCGGCCAATAAAAAGAGTAGGTCTCTATGCTCCTGGTGGGAGTGCTATCTATCCCTCGTCAGTACTTATGACCTCGGTTCTTGCAAAAATTGCCGGGGTAAAAGAAATTCTTCTATGTTTTCCTCCGTCAAACGAAAAAAATACTAGATTGATGTTAGCCTCAGCATTTCTTGGAGAAGTTGATCAAGTTATTTCTATTGGCGGGGCGCAAGCAATAGGAGCTATGGCATTCGGAACAGATAATTTTGAAAAGGTAGATAAAATTTTTGGACCTGGAAATCAATATGTTGCGGAAGCAAAAAGACAAGTATTTGGCATAGTTGGAATTGACGCCATGACAGGACCTTCAGAAGTAATGATAATTGCCGATGAGACTGCTGATCTGGAAATGATAGCTTTGGATCTAATTGCACAAGCAGAGCACGGGCCTAACTCAACCTGTATTTTGGTATTAGTTAATAATTTGATTGCCAAAAAAGTGGAAGACAAAATTTCAGAGTACTTAAATAATCTAAACTTTAATAAAGATTCCAATGCTTATAAATCTTTGAAAAATTTCGGTCTGATAGTTAACGTATCAGATTTTGAAGAAGCTAAAGAAGTTTGCAACCAGTTTAATCCAGAGCATCTTCAATTAATTCTTAAAAACGAAGGTCAAGTTAACTTAAAAGAAATATATGCTGGAGCAATTTTTCTTGGCCAAAAGAATACAGCGGTTCTTGGAGATTATTGTGCGGGGCCTAGTCACGTAATACCAACTAATGGTGCTACTAAATTCAGCTCGCAACTGAGCATTCAAGATTTTTTTATAAATTCATCTTTTACGCATATCACAAATTCTCAAGATGAAAATTTCAAGAAAATATTAAAAACTTCGAGAGATATTGCTATAGAGGAAGGCTTAGCTGCGCACGCAAATGCAGTAGATTTAAGATTGAAAAGACTTTTCAATTAGTAATTTCATTATAAACTTTCATTACTTCGTCAATAGGAATTGCAAAATTAAGACCCTGACTTCCTCCGGAAGTAGTCTCAATAAAATTGGTTATCCCCAACAAATATCCATTCTTATCAATTAAAGCCCCGCCAGAGTTACCTGGATTTATAGATGCATCTGTTTGAATAAAAGTCCCAGTTACATTTTTAAACTGTCTATTGATTGCACTTACAATTCCCATGCTGAAAGACTTACCTAATCCTTGAGGATTGCCTATAGCAATGACTTGTTCTCCAACTCTAAGATCATCTATATTTTTTTTGAGTTTAATTGGTTTAAGATTTTCACCATTTATTGTTTGAATTACTGCAATATCGGCAGTCTCACTGAACCCTAGAATTATAGCTTCTATTATTTCTCCACTATTTAGCTCAATAATCAATTTTTGATTGCTCTGAAGTGCATCTTTTATTACATGATAATTTGTGACAATTTTACCCTGGCTATCAATGATCACTCCTGATCCATTTGGAAAAAAACCCGTTTTTATTACTTGCTGATATCTTTTTATTCCTAGAAGGCTAGATTTTTCTTGCCAAGCTTTCCATTTTTTTATGCTCCAAATATTTACTATAGATGGAGATGCTTCTTCTAAGATATCTGGAAGCTTTTCTGAAGTGGTGTAATTTAGGAATACAAATCCGGAGAGTAAACCTAAAATGGTCCATAAGCATATTGAAATTACTACTTTTCTATTCATTGAAGTTGGAAATTATAACTTCTCTGAGTTATTATTCACGCGCTGAAAATACTATTTTTTAAACTATGAAAACAAAAAGCTTCAAATCAGACGAAATGGTCAAAAAATGGCATTTAGTAAATGCCGAAAATAAAACACTTGGAAGATTATCTTCCAAAATTTCGTCTATCTTGATGGGTAAAAATAAAGCTCAATTTTCAAAAAATAGTGATCTTGGGGACTTTGTAGTGATTATAAACGCTGAGAAAATAAGACTTACGGGGAATAAAGAGTCGCAAAAAAAATACTACAGTCATTCGGGTTATCCTGGAGGATTAAAAACTCAGACATTTCAAAATTTAGTTGAACAGAAGCCAGAAGAAATCATACTTAAAGCGGTAAAAGGCATGCTACCTAAAAATAAATTAGCAACTAAAATGTTAGCAAAACTTAAAGTTTATAAAGGCAAAAATCACCCTCATACAGGACAAGCCCCTCAACCTTTAGAGATCTAAAAATAAATTATGAGTCAAGAAACTACATATGCGACTGGAAGAAGAAAAACCTCGACAGCAAGAGTTTATCTTTCTGAAGGAAAAGGAAATATATTAGTAAATGATATACCTTTAGAAGAATACTTCGGAAGGGAAGTTGCTAAAATATTAGTAATGCAACCTTTAGTTCTTTTAGATGTTTCTAGTAAATTCGACATTATGGTCAAAGTTTCTGGTGGTGGTTCATTTGGACAAGCTGGGGCTATAAGACACGGTATCTCTAGGGCCTTAGAAAAATTTGACCCAGAGTTTAGACCTTCATTAAAGTCGGCTGGATATCTCACTAGAGACTCTAGACAAGTTGAAAGAAAAAAAGTTGGATTGGTAAAAGCAAGAAAGTCAAAACAATTTAGTAAAAGATAATTTTAATGGTTCAACCGATATCTCCTCCAAACCCTGGAAGAAGAAAGTTTTTAAGTTTTATTACAGCTTCAATGGCTTCGATAGGAGCTTTTTTTCTTGCCATACCTTTCCTAAGCGCTTTTAAACCCAGCGCGCGAGCAGAAGCTGCAGGAGCTCCAGTTCAAGTTGATATTTCATCACTGACACCAGGCCAAATGAAAGTTGTTGAGTGGAGAGGAAAACCTATATTTGTTGTTAAAATGGAAGAGAATACTGTGAAATTACTATCCTCTAATCTATCAAGATTAGCCGACCCAGAAGGTGAAAACTCGAAACAGCCCGAATATGTTAAGAATCAGATTAGATCAAGAAAAGAAGGAGTAGCAGTGATTACAGGTGTTTGCACTCATCTTGGGTGTTCTCCAAAATATTATCCCGAAACAGGTTCTGTAGCATTTGACTCTGACTGGCAAGGCGGCTTTTTCTGTCCATGCCATGGTTCAAAATTTGATATGGTTGGTAGAGTTTATGCAGGCGTTCCCGCACCGACAAATATGGACGTTCCACCGCATTATTTTCCCAAAGATAATTTATTAGTAATTGGTTTAGACGGAGTTTCGTAATGTTGCAATGGATTAACACAAGATTTCCCTTAACGGATTTAATTGAAAGACACTTATCTAAGTATCCTGCTCCCACTAATCTCAATTTTTGGTACCTATTCGGATTTCTTATGATCATTGTTCTAGTAATGCAAATTCTTACTGGACTTTGGTTAATGATGAA
>OZSS01000248.1_pt1 | contig 25212 bp, 22 predicted proteins | sample 1779911 | NCBI WGS metagenome assembly OZSS01 (sample SAMEA2603589, study PRJEB24840) | metagenome | biome: Water; feature: Photic zone; material: Seawater sample | place: Mediterranean Sea | collected 2013-11-12 | depth 10 m
ATATTGCACTGTGTGAAGTGACTGGATCATCAATTCAACTAAATGGTAGCAGTCATTTATGTTCCGACAAAGCAAATGACTTGTGGGAAAAATATTACAAACATTTTGAAAATGAAGGATGGAAATGTCCATACAATACGTCATTAACAATGGATAGTTTTAAATGCAAACGATAAAAAAATAGCGGTGCTGCATGCATTACGCTATATCCTAGGAAGCTTTGATTATCCTGATAAAAAATTACCAAAGCCAAAAGTTTGGACAGAGAATATTAATGATTACTCTCTAAAGATAAATAAAGTTCCTTTTGATAACTTAAGTTATCAGCAATACAAGGTATTAAAAGTTATGGCAGATGCAGAATAAAACTCAACGCTTAGCTTGTATTGATATTGGTTCAAACGCAATTAAATATCGTCAATATCGTATATCAAAACAAAAAAGTACAAATTTTACTGAGCTAGATACTTTTAAAAGAATTTCAGTGAGACTTGGAACCGATGCATTTAAATTAAAAAAAATCTCTTTTGAAACGGAACAGAAATTATTAAAAAGCATAATAAAACTCAAAGACAAGGCCGACAAAAAAGATGTAAAAATAATTACTGGGGTAGCTACCTCTGCAATGAGAACAGCTTCAAATGGACATAAAATTTGTAAAAAAATAAGAAAAAAAACCGATATAGAAATAAAAATCTTATCCGGAAATGAAGAAGCGCAGCTGCTAAATTTTTTTAATTACAAAGATTTTAATAAAGAAGAAACCTTGGTCGTGGATATTGGTGGTGGCAGTACCGAGTTGTTCCATCGAGGAAACGGCAAACATCTTGCAAAGTCTTTTCCGCTTGGTGCAGTGCGAATTTTAGAAGGAAAAGACTCACCCAAGCATTGGAATAATTTAAAAGAATGGCTAACAAAAGTTCCATCTGAAAATATAAGAAATATAGTTGGTGTTGGTGGAAACGCTAGACTCATCAATGAAATTATCAACAGACAAGACAGAAAATCATCCTTAGAGGAATTAAAAGTTTTAAAAAAAGAACTAGAGAACAAGAATTTTGAAGAAAAAGTATCATTTTATTCTCTACCCGAGGATAGAGCCGATATTCTTGAACATGCTATAGCTATTTTTATAGAAATCATTGGATTTTTTCCTAACTCTTTCTTATTCGATAGTTCTTGGAATATTGCTGACGCAGTGATAGAAAAAGAACTACAGGAAAACAAAAATATTCAAGCAGCTTGAATTGATTTTTCTTCATCGATTTTTACATCGATAAAGAAAGTTGCACCTTTAGGCTTATTCGATCCAATTCCTAAGGAATACCCCATCATCAAAGCTAAATTTTTACTGATCGAAAGGCCTAAACCTGTACCGCCTATTTTTGTCGATCGACCTTTGTCTATTCTGTAAAATCTTTCAAAAACTCTTTCTCTGTATTTTTTTGGTACGCCTTTACCTTGATCTGATACGGATAGTCTTATAATACCCTTAGAAGAGTAAGATTCTTCTATGTTTATGAGGCTTTTTTTAGGCGAATGTTTGATAGCATTACTTAAGAAATTTGTCAGGATAATGTTCAAAGCAGCTACATCAGCCATTACCCTAGTTTGTTCGTTCAAATTATTTTGCACAGTTAATTTTTTCTCTTCTAAACTGGATTTAAATCCTTCAATTAAGTTATTGACAATTGAAAATGAATCTAAAGACTCAATTGAGATCGGATATTCCCCTGCTTCCATGCTTGAAATTTTAAGCAAATCATTAACTATTACTTTCATACGTTCTGATTGAGAAGATATTGCTTCTGTGAATAACTTAGCGTTTTCATCATCTTTAATTAATTTATTGTTAATCAAAGTTTCAGCATTAGCTTTGATAACACTAATTGGTGTTCTCAATTCATGAGAGACGTTGCCAATAAAATCTTCTCTCATTTTTTCAAGGTTTTTAGATTTGGATATGTCACTAAAAACAATCAACAATTCATCTCTGATGTCATCTTTTTTAGCACTTACCAGATAAACAGTCTTAATAGATTTAGGGCCTGAAATCTCTCTAACCAAGTCTTCTTTAATCCAGGCTTTTTCAATAAATTTTTTAAATTGAGGGTAACTAACTTTTTGAAAGAGCTTATCGCCAATTTTTAAGTCAGACCAAAATTCTGAATTAATAGTTTTATTCGCAAACAATACTCGATGGTTTTTATCAACTAAAATAACTCCTTGTCCCATTTTTGATAACACAGAGCTAAATTTTTCAGTTTGTTGAGAGTAATTAACTAGCTCATCTTTAACTTGCCTAGATTCCTCAAGAAGCTGATCAAAAATTTCTTCAGAAGTCACTGAAGGATAATCTACAATTTTTTTAGCAATAAACTGGGCAACTGAATTAACTAGTCTTTTAAAGTATTGATAAATGAAATAAGTTGTAACAATTGAAGTGAGAAATAATAAACTAAATCCTATTAACAAGTTTTCATTTAGAAAAGTATTTCCTCTATAAATTAGGGCTCCGACCAAAGTAACTAGAGATACAACTAATAATACGATCAAGAATAGTCTTATTTTTATAGTAAATTTCATTTAGTCTGATTTATTAAAGATATACCCTTCTCCTCTAATGGTTTCTATCTTATCTCCGTATTTTCCAATTTTGGATCTCAATCTTTTAATATGAGTATCTACAGTTCTTGTGGTGACGTCACTGTCATAACCCCAAACCTTTTGAAGAAGATTATCTCTTGTCTGAACTTTGTCAGCTTTTGATAAAAGATGTTTGAGAAGTTTGAATTCTTTTGAAGTTAAAGATATTTTTTTATCAGTCAAATAGACTTTGTGCTTATCGGTATCTATTTTTAAATCTTGATAAACAAACGAATCTTTATCATTTGATTGATTCTCTTTTGATGATCTCTTCAGCATACCGCCAACGCGCAATAATAACTCTCTTACGCTATAAGGTTTCACGACATAATCGTCAGCTCCTACTTCAAAACCTACCACTCTATCTACTTCCTCACCTTTAGCAGTCACCATAATAACTAAGATGTCTTTCAGGTTATCTGCAGCTCTAATGTGTCTACAAATATCTAAACCGCTCATATCTGGTAGCATTAAATCGAGAATAACTAGAGATATGGAATCATCATCCTCAAGAAACTTCGTTGCCTCTTTACCATTGGTTGCTTTTTTAACTTTATAACCTTCACTTTCAAAATTAAATGAAAGGGTTTGAAGCAAATCCAGTTCGTCTTCTACTAATAAAATTGTATGCTTACTCACGTGTCAATTTTACAAGAAATAATTTCCAATTGTTAAATAACTTATTTATTTTTTGATTTTCTAAAAATTTTAAAACTTAAACTAAATCTTTCGGACTTTTAAGAAAATTAAACTCTCCTATTAAAGTTCCAGGGTCAATTAAATTTATTTGGCAGATAGAACAAGTCTTTAAATATATATTTTTGAATTTAAGCATCTCTTCAGCAACGTAAGAAATTGTTGGATTGTGTCCAAAAATAACAATATGTTTCAAATGATTATTTTCTAGAATTAAACTTTCGTAATCTTGTAAATTTGCGTGATACAAATTATCGACTGTGTTTAATTCAATCGGAGAAAATTCTTTTTCAAAATATTTTGCGGTTGCTAAAGCTCTATTGGCTGGGCTCGTAAAAAGAACGGGAGTCTCATGAATATTCTCAAAAAACCACTGAGCCATTTTTGGAGCGTCTCTGTTGCCTCTTTCGTTTAAAGGTCTGTCGAAATCATCTAATGAGAGGTCTGACCAAGAAGATTTTGCATGCCTGACTAAGGTTAGAAGCATTAAAAAAAATAGTCTATTAAGTAACTTATAACAGCTAAAAAAACTGTCACCGAAATCAACAGAATCATCAATCCCTTCAGGTTAAATTTCTTATCCTCATTCCTATCTGTCATAATGGACTACATTAACATTAAATATTTATATGGCTAAAGAAGATTTGATTGAAATGGAAGGCGAGGTTATCGACACCATGCCCAACACTACTTTTAAAGTTAAATTAGAAAACGACCATGTAATTACTGCCCATATTTCTGGAAAAATGAGAAAAAATTACATTCGAATTCTAACCGGAGATAAAGTCAAAGTAGAAATGACTCCTTACGATCTTACCAAAGGAAGAATTACGTTTAGATCCAAATAACCTACTTTTTCGGTTCGACTGGTACTTTTCGATTCTCGTGTTCAGAGAAAGAAACTTTAATATCATTATCCTTAAGTTTCACCGTAACAACCCCACCCGATTTTGAAAGATCGCCAAAGAGAATTGATTCGGCGAGATTTTTTTTGATTTTGTCTTGAATCAATCGTTGCATAGGTCTAGCGCCGAGTTTGGAGTCGTAACCATTTTCAGCGAGCCATTCTCGAGCGTCTTTATCAACTTCTAGAGTTACTTTCTTCTCGTCGAGTTGCGCTTGGAGTTCTGTTAAGAATTTGTCTAAAACGGTGTGAATAACTTCTTTACTCAAGGCATCAAATTGAACAATTGCGTCGAGACGATTTCTAAATTCGGGGCTGAAAGTTTTTTTAATAGCTTCCGTTCCATCCGAAGTGTTGTCTTGTTTTTGAAAACCCATAGACTCTCTGGCCATTTCTTGTGCACCCGAGTTAGTGGTCATAATAATGACGCAATTTCTAAAACCAGCTTTTCTTCCGTTGTTATCGGTCAAAGTTCCATGGTCCATGACCTGCAAAAGAATGTTGAAAACTTCAGGATGAGCTTTTTCGATTTCATCCAACAAAATCACCGAGTGAGGATTTTTCGTGATGGCTTCAGTCAACAGTCCTCCCTCATCGTAGCCAACATAACCTGGGGGCGCTCCGATCAACCTTGAGACGGTGTGTCGTTCCATGTATTCAGACATGTCAAAACGAATAAGTTCAACTCCTAATAAAGAAGCCAGTTGCCTAGACACTTCGGTTTTTCCAACCCCAGTAGGTCCAGAAAACAAAAATGATCCCATGGGTTTCTCATCGTTTCCTAAGCCGGCTCTTGAGAGCACGATGGCACTAGCGAGTTTTTCGATGGCTGTATCCTGACCAAAAATTACTCTTTTTAGATCCTCTTCGAGTTTGCCTAAAGAAACTCGATCTTTAACAGAAATACTCTTTTCAGGTATTTTTGCCATTTGCGAGATAATTTTTTGTATGTCTTGTTCAGAGACAGTTTTTCTCTTGCTCGAAGACAGACGAATTCTTGCTCCGGCCTCGTCGATTACATCGATAGCCTTGTCAGGAAGAAACTTATCACGAATGTGCTTAGCAGAAAGTTCTGCTGCAGCTTTTATCGAACCGCCTGAATATTTTAGTTGGTGATGCTCTTCAAATTTAGGTTTTAAACCCTCCAAAATTTTTATGGTTTCGGCAACAGAAGGTTCGTCTAGGTCGACTTTTTGAAATCTTCTAGACAACGCTCGATCTTTCTCGAAAACGGTTCGGTATTCCTTGAAGGTAGTAGAACCAATAAATTTCACTGAATTTTTCCCAAGCACTGGCTTAAGGAGATTGGAAGCATCCATGACTCCGCCAGAGGTTGCACCCGCACCGATTATTGTGTGAATTTCATCGATGAACAAAATCGAGTTTTCTATCTTGGAAAGTTCATGCAAAATTGTTTTCAATCTTTTCTCGAAATCACCTCTGTACTTAGTACCGGCCAAAAGCGAGCCCATGTCGAGTGAAAAGATTTGGCAATCTTTTAGAGTTTCTGGAACCTTGTTTTCGACGATATTTTTTGCAAGACCCTCGATTAAAGCAGTTTTTCCAACGCCTGATTCACCAACTAAAATTGGATTATTTTTACTTCTTCTGGCTAAAATTTGAGTGATACGAACTAATTCATTCTCTCTTCCTATAATTGGATCGATTCTTCCATTTTTCGCTTCTTCGTTTAAATTTAGTGCGAATTTTAAAATATTGGATTCAGTTTTTTCTTCGTTAACCTGTTCTTCACCAGTATTAGCCGCGTCTTCGCTGAGCTTTCCAGTTTCACCATGACTTAAATAAGAAACTGCATCAAGCCTGGTCATACCCTGTTTTTTTAGAAGAAAAACGCTATGACTTTCCTTTTCGCTAAATAAAGCAACAAGTACATTGGCACCAGAAACTTCATTCGTTCCGGTTGACTGAACGTGAAAAACTGCTCTTTGAATTACTCTTTGATAACTTAACGTTGGCTGAATTTCTTTATCGTCTGTCTTTCCTTTAGGCGCATGATTTTCTATAAAATCCATTAATTCTTTTCTTAGCGATTCAACGTCAACGTCGCAAGAGGCTAAAAGATTCAGCGCATCTTCATTGTCTAGTAGAGACAATAGTAAATGTTCTGTGGTGACAAATTCGTGACCATCGGCATGGGCTTTTTTGAAAGAGTTGTTCAAACAAGTTTCTAAGTTTTTTTCTAACATTAATCGTCCTCCTCCACTGGTTCTATTTCACTCATTAATGGATGCTCGTTTTGCTGAGAAAAATTGTTTACTTGCATTGATTTTGTTTCTGCAACCTCTCTGGTAAAAATACCACAAACGCCTTTGCCCTTGGTGTGGACAGCAAGCATAATTTGCGTTGCTTTTTCTTTGTCTAATCCAAAAAAATTTTGCAAAACATGAACCACAAATTCCATTGGGGTGTAATTATCGTTTAAAAGTATCACTCGATACAAAGAAGGTTTTTTTACTATTGGATCGGCGGTCTTAGTCGCTAATGATGAACCTTCCTCAAAATCATTATCTTCTGAGTTTGACGCATTAAAAATCATATTAAGATTCCATGTATTTAAAATATTCAGTAGTCATGCCATGATTTATTTCATCGGCATACTCAGAACATTTTAATAAAGTCGCATCTTTCATCAATCTTTCTAAATCATAAGTTACTAACTTATTCTTTATTGCCCAAGTCACTCCTTTAAGAATATTATCTGCGGCTTCTGTCCAGCCCAGATATCTCATCATCATTTCCGCAGACAAAATCAAAGAGGAAGGATTTACTTTATCTTGCCCAGCGTATTTTGGCGCCGTTCCATGGGTTGCTTCAAAAAGAGCAACTTTGTCTCCTATATTAGCTCCCGGAGCCAGTCCTAGCCCGCCAACTTTTGCAGCCAGGGCATCGGAAATAAAATCTCCATTTAAATTCATCGTGGCGATAACATCGTAGTCCAAGGGTCTTATCAAAATCTGTTGTAAAAAATTATCGGTAATAATATCTTTAAGGATTATTTGTTTTTTTGTATTAGGATTAACAAATGACATCCACTCTCCGCCATCAAGTGAGGTAGCACCATATTCTCTTTCAGCTAAATCGTAAGCCCACTTTTTAAATGCGCCTTCAGTAAATTTCATAATATTGCCTTTGTGAACAATACTGACAGATGCCCTGTCGTGGTCGATGGCATAGTCAATGGCTTTTCTAACGAGCCTTTCGGTTCCTTCTTTGGAAATATTTTTAACACCGATGCCGCAATTGTCTTCAAATCTTAAATTCTCAACACCCATTTCATTTGTCAGAAAGTCTATAATTTTCTTAGCTTCTTCCGAATCGGCTGCAAACTCTATACCGGTGTAAATGTCTTCAGAGTTTTCTCGAAAAACAATCATGTCAGTATTTTGAGGATACCTCACTGGAGAAGGAACCCCTTCAAAATATTTAATGGGTCTCTGACAAAGATATAAGTCCAGTTTTTGTCTCAACGCTACATTCAAAGAACGTATCCCCCCACCTATGGGTGTAGTGAGAGGCCCCTTTATTGCTACTGAGAATTCTTTGATAGCGGCAATTGTCTCATCTGGCATCCAAACATCATCTCCGTAAGTTTTGACCGACTTTTCACCGCAATATATCTCCATCCATTCAATTTTTCTCTTATCGCCATAAGCTGTTTTTACCGCATGATCGACGACTTTAATTGTAGCCGGCGAAATATCGGTGCCAATGCCATCACCCTCTATGAAAGGAATAATTGGGTTGTCAGGAACATTAATTTTTCCATTTTTATCAAAGGAAATTTTTTCTCCAGCTTTAGGGGTAATTATATTTTTATATTTCATTACATATTTTTGAAAATTCGAGAAAATCCTATTGTATCATTTTAACGAGATTAACTTAAGAGTAAGTACAAATGGGCAAATCTAAAAAGGTTTTGGTTGGTGTTTCTGGTGGCGTAGATTCCTCTGTTGCTGCTGCTTTATTAAAAGATCAAGGCTATGAGGTCACTGGAGCTTTTATGAAAAACTGGGAAGACGATGATGGGACTCCCTATTGCAGCGTAAAAGAAGATTTCCTTGATGCTGCTTCTGTATGTCAAAAATTGGATATTGATTTGATTGATTTAAACTTCTCGAAAGAGTACCGAGAAAATGTGTTTTCACATTTTATTGATGGTTTAGAAAATGGTCGAACTCCAAATCCAGACATCTTTTGTAATACTTTCATAAAATTTAAAGAGTTTTATCAATACGCTTTAGAAAATAAATTCGATTACATTGCTACTGGACATTATTGCGATGTAAAAACTACAGACTCTGAAGAATTGGCTTTGTGTAAAGCAACTGATCTAAATAAAGATCAAACATATTTTTTATGCGATATAAAAAAAGAGGTTCTGAATCATTGCTTGTTTCCTCTTGGCAAACTATTGAAAGAAGATGTAAGAAAAATAGCTCAGGAAAAAGATCTAATTACCTTCAACAAAAAAGACAGCACTGGAATTTGTTTTATTGGTGAAAGACCCTTTCCTGATTTTCTTTCAAGATATGTGCCTGAAGAAGAAGGAATGATTTTGGATGAGAATCAAAAAGAAATCGGTGTCCACAAAGGAACTCATTTTTTTACAATCGGACAGCGACAAGGTTTGGGTATTGGAGGCGTCAAAGATGCTAAAGAAAAGCCATGGTATGTAGCTAAAAAAGATCACAAAAAAAACACGCTTACCGTTGTGCAAGATAATAATCATCCGCTTTTATTTAAATCTGAATTGTTGGTCAAAAAAATTAATTGGCTCACAAAAGAAATACCTAACTTAGAAAATATTTCTGCGAAGATTAGGTACAGACAAAAGGATCAAGTTTGCTCTGTTAAGAAACAAAACAATGCTTGGTTAGTGCAATTCGATGAACCGCAAAGAGCTGTTACTCCTGGACAGACAATTGCCTTTTATAAAGACGATTTTTGTCTTGGCGGAGGCGAAATAGAATTATAAATTAATGTATAATTCTTAAGCTTAATGCTTAAAGACAACCTCAGATCTATATCTCCTTTAGATGGCAGATATTCTAAAAAGCTTCAAATTCTAGAAGACAGATTTAGTGAATTCGCTTTAATAAAATATAGACTTCAAGTTGAAGTTGAATGGCTTATTTTTTTGAGTTCCAAAAAAGAATTAAATTTTATTAAACCGCTCAGTAAAAAAAGTATCGTTAATCTAAAATTACTTTATGAAAAATTCTCACTCAAAGACGCTAAAGATGTAAAAAAAATAGAATCGGTTACTAACCACGACGTTAAAGCTGTGGAGTTATTTTTAATCAAGAAGTTAAACTCGCTGAAACTCAGTAATTACAAGGAGTTTGTTCACTTGTTTTGCACGTCAGAAGACATTAATAACCTAGCCTATAACTTGATGGTAAAAGATTACCTATCAATCGAATTTAAACAAATCACGACAGATTTAAAGAAAGATTTAAAGTCCTTGGCCAAGAAATGGGCCAAGTTATCTATGCTTTCTCATACGCATGGTCAGTCTGCCTCTCCCACTACACTAGGAAAGGAATTTGCAAATTTCTACGCTAGACTTGAGTACCATTTCGATTTATTAAATTCTATAAAGCCTTCTGGAAAAATTAATGGTGCTGTAGGAAATTACAACGCACACCAACTCGTCAGCGAAAAACTTAATTGGCCCGACCTTTCTAAAAGATTTGTAAAATCATTAGGCTTAGAATGGACAAAATATTCTACTCAGATCGAACCTAAAGATGTTTTTTCTAGCATTATTTCACACCTTGAAAACCTAAATAATGTATTGATTGATTTATCGCAAGACAACTGGATATACATTTCAAAAGGTTATCTAAAACAACGAACGAAAAAAAATGAAGTCGGATCTTCCACTATGCCACATAAGGTAAATCCTATTGACTTTGAAAATGCTGAAGGAAATTTTAAATTAGCCAACTCTTTTTTAGTTTCCATCAAAGAAAAAATTCAAATTTCAAGATTGCAAAGAGATTTATCTGATTCAACAACACTGCGTAATTTAGGCTCGGCGTTTTCTTATTCATATTTGGCTATCAATTCTCTCAGATCAGGCCTTTCGAAAGTTGAACCAAACAAGGAAATAATTTCAAATGATTTGAATAATAGTTGGGAGGTCCTTACAGAAGCTGTTCAGACAATTTTAAGAAAGAATAAGGTGGAAAACAGTTACGAGAAAATAAAAAAATTAACTAGAGGAAAATCAATTGATAAAAATTCCTATTTAGCTATGATAGCCGCTTTAGATATTAAAGAAGAGGACAAGGTCAAGCTCACTAAATTAACGCCTTTTGACTACGTCGGCTTGGCAGAAAAACTTGCGAAAGAAATTTAAAATTTTTGACCACTTTAGGAGAAGAAATGCTCAAATATGAAGAAATGATCTCTCATTACAAAGAACTGAGAGAAAAAGAACCTAATCTTTTAAAACACATTAATGCTGAAAGCGCAGCAAGAATGCGTTTACAGAACAGATTTCACAGTGGTTTAGATATTGCTAGATATACAGCAGACATCATGCACAAAGACATGAAAGATTACGATAATGATCCTGCAGTCTACACGCAATCATTGGGTTGTTGGCACGGATTTACAGCTCAACAAATGATGATGGAAATCAAGAAATCTCAAAAAACTACCTCCAAATCTTATGTTTACTTAAGTGGCTGGATGGTAGCGGCTCTAAGGTCACAGTTTGGACCACTTCCCGATCAAAGCATGCACGAAAAAACTGCTGTACCAGATCTCATCAAAGAGATTTATACATTTCTTAAGAGAGCCGACTCAGTTCAGCTTCAACATCACTTCAACGAATTAGATGAAGCTTACAAAAATAACTCTGATACGAAAGAAATCATCAATCAAATAGATAACTTCGAAACTCACGTGGTGCCTATTATCGCCGATATCGACGCAGGTTTTGGAAATGAAGAAGCAACTTATTTATTAGCTAAAAAAATGATTCAAGCCGGTGCGTGCTGTATTCAAATTGAAAATCAGGTTTCCGATGAAAAGCAATGTGGACATCAAGATGGAAAAGTAACAGTTCCTCACGAAGACTTCTTATCAAAAATCAATGCGGTGAGATATGCATTCCTAGAACTTGGCGTTGAAAATGGCCTAATTGTCGCCAGAACTGATTCCTTAGGAGCTGGACTTACCCAAAAAGTTCCAGTCTCAAAAGAGCCAGGTGATTTAGCGGATAAATACAATTCTTTTTTAGAAACTGAAGAAATACATAATCTTGAAGAACTTGCAGAAAATGATATTGCAATCCATCAAAAAGGAGTTCAAGTCAAACCGGTAAGACTGCCAAACGGATTGTATAAATTTAAAGACGGAACTGGAGTGGACCGAGTAGTACTAGACTGTATTACTAGTCTGCAAAATGGTGCCGACTTATTATGGATTGAAACAGAAAAACCCAACGTCGAACAAATTGCTTCTATGGTGAAACAAATTAGAGAAGTTGAGCCCAGTGCAAAATTAGTCTACAACAATTCTCCATCCTTCAATTGGACTCTTGCTTTTAGAGAACAGGTCTATAACGAGTGGACTGAGACTGGAAAAGATCTAACCGATTATCCTAATCCCGCTGAAAATCCAAGAGGTTTAATGGATGAAAAATTCGATGACAGTGAATTAGCTGCGGAAGCAGATTTACTTATTCAAAATTTTCAAAAAGATGCATCTAAAGAGGCAGGAATCTTTCATCACCTAATTACTTTGCCGACTTATCATGAAACGGCTCTTGGAACCGCTGTGCTAACTGAAGGCTACTTTGGTGAAAAAGGAATGCTTGCTTATGTGAAAGAAATCCAAAGACAAGAAATTAGAAGAGATATGTCTTCTGTTAAACATCAGGATTTAGCTGGATCAACTGTTGGGGATACTCATAAGGAATATTTTTCTGGAGACAATGCTTTGAAAGCTGGTGGTGCAGATAATACTATGAATCAGTTTTAAGACTTATTCCTTAATCTTACCGCAAACGTCGCAAGTATCACCCTTGTTCAAATAAATACCACCACAACTTGGTTGAAGTGGTTTGTTTTTAAGGATAAGGCCAATAGCCATTCCGCCTATCGAAAGGCCAATCACTATTAGAGAAAATACAACTGTTGCCATAATATTAGTTTATCAGCTCCAACCATTTTTCAGAACTAATAGATTTAATCTCGTTAGTATCTTTGTATATGAAAAAAGCTGCTATTTTTTCGTTATTGGCCTTTTTCAACCAGTCATTTTCGGATGCAAAAAGTGCAGTTGCCCAAGCATCTGCTTTAGCGGTAGATAAAATGTCAATTACAGAAACTGACAATAAATCAGATTCCACTGCGGCTTTATTGATTGGATTTATTATGTGACCAGGATTTCTGTAATTACCTGAAGTTGCGATAGAAAGACTTTCTGGAACAAAAAATTCACTATAGAGTTTTTTTTCTAAAGTAGGGTTTATTACCGCAAACTTCCAGCTAGAATCTAGTTTTTTTCCTTCAAACCTAATTTCACCGCCAATCTCGACCATGAAATTTTGAAGATTATTTAATCTTAGTATCTCGCTGACCTTATCGACTGCATAACCTTTAGCTATCGAATTAAAATCCCATTTGCCGTCAAAGTAGACTTCGAATGTTCCATTAGACTTTTCTTTTATTCTCTTCGATATGTCCGATAACTTTTCATAATCTTCTTGTCCTGGATAAAAAGTCCAACTGGGCCAAGCCCCGCTATTAACTTTACTAATAGTGGAATTTTCATCGTACAAAGAAAAAATAGAGTCGATTCTTTTAAGTTCTTGTTGAATTGTTTTCAAAAGATAATCCTTATTAACCTTAGTTTCAGTCTCGTAGAACTTTACTTGCCAAGTCGTTCCGTACGCTTCGCCTTGAAACATTGAGAGTTCTTGATTTGCCGAACAGGAAAATAAGACTAATGGAAGAAGTAATTTTAGAAAATGTTTAACCGCCAAAGTCATCAAACATAATGTTTTCAGGCTCGACTCCCAAACTGTCAAGCATTTTGAAGCAAGCATCCATCATCATTGGCGGACCACAGAGGTAATACTCACAATCTTCAGGGGCAGGATGATCTTTCAGATAGTTTTCTAAAAGTACTTGGTGAATAAAACCTGTATCGCCCTTCCAATTATCGTCTTCCAAAGGATCTGAAAGTGCAGCATGCCAAGAAAAGTTTTCATGCTTGTCTTGTAACTTGTTGAAATCATCAACGTAGAACATTTCTTTAAGACTTCTAGCCCCATACCAAAAACTGATCTTTCTTGAGGAGTCTAATCTGAGTAACTGATCGAAAATATGAGAACGCATAGGTGCCATACCGGCTCCTCCACCAATGAACACCATTTCATTGAGAGTATCTCTAGCCATGAACTCTCCGAAAGGACCGAATATTGTTAATTTATCTCCTGGTTTTAAATTGAATAAATAAGATGAAGCTTCACCTGGAGGAAAACTAGTTCCTGGAGGTGGCGATGCAATTCTAATATTAAATTTCATAATCCCTTTCTCTTCAGGATAATTAGCCATTGAATAAGCCCTGATTACAGGAACTCCTACGGTTGAAACGTTTTCAAAAACCTTAAATTTTTCCCAATCGCCTTTGTAAATGTCTTGAATACTAAAAGACTTATAATTTGCTTCATAAGGTGGAATTTCCATTTGTACATAGCCTCCTGCATCAAAGCCTACATCTTCGCCATCGGGTAATTTCAATACTAATTCTTTGATGAAAGTAGCGACGTTGTCGTTAGAAACAACCGTGGTTTCCCATCGTTTGACCCCGAAAACTTCATCAGGAATTTTTATTTTCATGTCGCTTTTCACAGGAACCTGGCAAGACAGTCGCCAATTATTCTTTTTTTCACGATTATTAAAATGTGCTTCTTCGGTAGATAAAATTGAACCACCTCCCTCGAAAACTTGGCACCTGCATTGAGCACAAGTTCCTCCTCCACCGCAAGCAGAAGAGAGAAAAAGGTTTTGTTCGGCAAGAGTTTGTAATAGTTTCCCGCCGGCAGGAACACTAATCGTTCTCTCAGGATCGCCATTGATTTCTACTGAAACATCTCCAGTTGAAACGAGTCTAGATCTTGCTAATAGAATTACAAAAATCATTAAATTCACGATGATTGTGAAAGAGACTATTCCTAAAATAATTTCAATGGTATCTATCACAGACTTATACCTCCGAAAGACATAAAACCAAAGGACATTAAGCCAACAGTGACAAAAGTGATTCCCAAGCCTTGGAGCCCTTCTGGAATGTCACTGTATTTCAATTTTTCTCTAATTCCAGCTAGCATTGCAATTGCCAGCGCCCAACCAACTCCTGCGCCTAGACCGTAAACCACACTCTCACCAAAGGCCAAGCTCTTTTCTACCATAAACAGTGAGGCACCTAAAATCGCGCAATTCACAGTGATTAAGGGTAAAAACACGCCAAGAGCGTTGTACAAAACAGGCACGTATCGATCCAAAAACATTTCAAGAATTTGAACCACGGCAGCGATAACGCCAATGTAACTAATTAACCCAACAAATTCTAAAGAAACTTCGGGGTAACCAAGCCATGCTAGCGCGCCCTCTTTGAGCACGTAAGTATAAATTAGATTATTAAGTGGCACGGTAATTCCGATAACAACTATTACGGCAATTCCTAACCCGATAGCAGCTTCAATTTTTTTTGATATTGCAATGAAAGTGCACATACCAAGAAATACTGATAAGGCAATATTTTCAATAAAAATTGAATTAACTAAAATACTTAAGTATTGCTCAAGCATGTTCCACCTTTATTTCTTTTGGTGCATTTTGTTTCATAGAAAATTCAGCTTCTTCTACTTGCTCCGTCTTCCAAGCTCTTAGAGCCCAAATGAATAATCCAATTATTAAAAAGGATGCCGGGGGAAGCAAAAAGAAATTATTTGGAACGTACCAACCACCATCGGTTGTCATGTGAAGAATTTGATAGCCTAACAATTGTCCACTGCCTATAAGTTCTCGAATTGAACCAACAATAATTAAAATCAGACTATAGCCAAGCCCATTACCAAAACCATCTAAGGCGCTCATCCCAGGACCATTTTGCATCGCGTAAGCTTCTGCTCTACCCATGACAATACAGTTTGTGATAATTAGTCCTACGAATACAGAAAGAGTCTTACTAGTTTCATAGTCGTAAGCTTTAAGAAGTTGATCCACTATAATTACTAGAGAAGAAATGATCGTCATTTGAACGATAATTCTTATATTGTTTGGAATAAAATTTCTAATTAGAGAAATAAAGAAACTAGAGAGAGTTATTGTTGCCGTTAAAGCAACACACATTATTAAAGTTGGATAAAGTTTGCTCGTCACAGCCAATGCAGAGCAAATTCCCAAAACTTGCAAAGCAATGGGATTGTCTTTAAACAGAGGAGAAAATAAAACTTCGGAAGTTTTAGACATTTTGGGTTTCCTCTTTTAGGCTAGAAAGAAATTTAGAATAACCCAATTCTCCCAACCAAAAAGCCAGTAAATTAGTTACTCCATTGCTGGTAAGAGTAGCGCCGGATAGGCCATCAACTTTGTAAGTTGATTCCATGTCGTTGGCAGCTACTTTTCCTTTAATAACCTCTATAAGCAAATTTCCTTCCTCATCAAATAGTTTTTTGCCATTCCATAAAGCTTTCCAAGCTGGGTTATCTATTTCAGCTCCCAAACCAGGCGTTTCTTTATGCTCATAAAACTCTAACCCTACTATTGTATTTAAATCATCGGATATAGCTAAATAACCATAAAGAATACCCCAAAGACCATACCCTCTAACTGGCAAAATTACCGTATTCAACTCACCGTCTCTGTATTCAAGAAAAACTTTAGAAAAATTTTCTCTCACTTTGATGGTTGCAATATCTTCCGAGGAAGTAAGATTTATAAATTTAGAATTGTCTTGCAGTTCTTTTGAGAGATCATAATTTTTTGGGTCAATTTCTGTTAAATTCCCAGTATCAAGATCCACAACTATTTCTTCTATTGAATCGTAAGCTTTAGTCACGCTTCCATAAAAACTTTCTAAATCTGCTGCAGCAACAATTTTCTTTTGTTGGTCTAAAATTACGTTCTGTTTTTGAGTTTGTTTAAGGCCCACGGCAATAAAAGAAATAATTGCGGCGCAAACGAAACACAAACCAAGTCCGATGATAACGGTATTTTGGATACTATCTTTATTTTGCATTTATGACTCGACTTCTAAGATTAATATTTCTTGAAACAACAAAATGATCTATTAATGGAGAAAGTAAATTTCCAAATAATATCGCCAACATCATGCCTTCAGGGTAAGCAGGATTTAAAACTCTTATCATTACCACCATGAAACCAATAACTAATCCGTAAATCCAACGACCAGTATTTGTGTGAGAACCCGAAACAGGCTCTGTTGCCATGAAAACTAAACCAAAGGCATATCCACCCATTACCATATGCCACCAAAAAGGCATTGCAAACATTGGATTGGTATCGCTTCCGACAATATTGAATAAGTAAGAAGTAACGATTGTTCCAATAATTATTCCACCGACAATTCTATATGACGCAATTCTTGTAAAGAGCAAAATAGCTAAACCAATCAAAATAGCTACGGTCGATGTTTCCCCAATTGATCCAGGAACAAATCCAAAAAAAGCGTTGCTCCAAGAAAAACTCTCGGGCATGCTAGCGTACCCTTCTTGTGCTGAAATTCCCAACATTGTCGCGGCAGTATAACCGTCCACTGCAACCCAAGACATATCGCCAGACCATGAAGCAGGATAAGCAAAATATAAGAAAGCTCTTCCTGTTAATGCCGGGTTTAGAAAATTTTTCCCAGTACCGCCAAAAATCTCTTTCCCAATCACTAAACCAACGCTAATACCCAGGGCGACTTGCCATAAAGGAGCATCTGGAGGACAAGACAAAGCGAATAGCACCGTTGTAACAAAAGCTCCTTCACTGATCTCATGTTGACGCACCACAGCAAAAATCATTTCCCAAGCAATGCCAACAAAAAAAGTTACTAAATATATGGGAATGAAATAGATCGCCCCATAGGTAACACAATCTAAAATATTGTTTGGATTTAGTCCTGAAAATAATTGTATTAATGGCCAATGCCAATCTTTTGTATGCTCGGCACCAGAGAGATTTATTGCTTCTAGAGCTGATAAGGCTTGAAACCCAATATTGTACATTCCAAAAAACATGGTTGGAAAAGTTGCCATCCAAACAATTGCCATAACTCTTTGAATATCACTTCCATCACGCACATGAGTTAACCCAGAGGTTTTCCTATCCGATGAATAAAATAGATTTTCAAAGACATCAAACAGAGGAAAAAAGCGAGCAAATCTACCCTTGCCTTCAAAGGATGGCTTGGATTTATCAAACAGATTTCTTAACGGGTCATTCATTTAGCCTTCTTCTTCAATCTTAGTAAGCATTTCTCTCAACAGAGAGCCGTAATCGTATTTGCTTGGACAAGAATAAGTGCAAAGTGCTAAATCTTCTTCTTCTAGTTCGAGTACACCAAGCTTTTGAGCAGCCTCTGTATCGCCGATAACTATACTACGCAACAATTGGGTAATCATTATCTTATAAGGAAAAATATCCTCGTATATTCCTAATGGAACTATGGCTCGATCAGAGCCATTCATTGCAGTCGAATAGTTTAAATTTAATTTTTTTTCATTAAGTTTTGTAAAGAAAATTCTCAAAAAAGAATGTTTCAAGAGACCAGGCCTTAAAAAATTTAAGAACTCTCTATCGTTTTTTGTCACTTCTCTTAAGACTGTTATTTGATTGTGGTACCTTCCTAAGAAATTAACTGGATTAACAGATTCTGATCCAGTTAAGACAGAACCCGAGATTATTCTATTATTCTCTCCAATAACCTTATCCATGAGAACATCGTCCAAATTTGCTCCATTTTCTGAGTCAATAATGGAAGGATCTTTTACCATGGGTCCTGTCAAAGCTATTTTTTTTGAATTATCGAGAATACCTGTGTTGAACAATTTTCCAATCATGACAACGTCTTGATAACCAATTGTCCAAATTTGATTGCTCAGTGATGCTGGAGAAATATTATGAATTTGTGTGCCGACCAAACCAACTGGGTGAGGCCCAGAAAATTCATAATAAGTAACCTTTTCTTTATTTAGTTTCTTAATTGAACAGTCAGGTTTGGTTGAAATATTCAGAGAATTTCTTGGCAAGCGCGACAATACTTCTAATCCTTCATTGAACATATCAATTTCGGACTCAATTATTTGCTCGGGATCAACACTCAAAGGGTTTGAGTCTATCAGGGAAATAAAAATCTCATCTGGACGATCTTCAATTTTAGGAACTTTAGAAAACGGTCTCGTCTTGAATGCTGTCCAAGCGCCTGATTTGACCAAGAGATTAACAATATTATCGTCGGTTAGGTCTGATAAATGCTGCGACGAAGAGAATTCAATTTGATTGTTATCATTAAAATTTTTTTCTATTACCAGAGACAAAAATGCTCTTCTATCTCCTCTGTTAATTGAGGAAACTTTTCCAGACACAGGAGCAGTGAAAAGAACGCCAGGATTTTTTTTATCTTCAAATAATGGTTGGCCTTTAACAACGGTATCTTCTTCTTTAACCAACATAGTTGGTTTCATTCCATGAAAATCATTTCCTAAAATGCCAACGGTTCTTGTATTTACAGAATATACCTTAGAGGGATCGGGTTTTCCTTGGATAGGAATTTCTAGACCTTTCTTTATTTTAAAAATCATTTTATGCAGAGCAGAATTTTTTTATAAGAAATTTGGAAGTTTTTTGTATTTAATCCCAGCCATCTTTTTAACAACTTTTATCAATTGAGCGCAGTAACCAATTTCATTGTCATACCATAAGTACACAATGGCATTTTTATTACTGCATCTTGTCGCTTGGCCATCAATTACGCCAGCATATCTTCCTCCAACAATGTCAGAAGATACAACTTCAGCAGATTTAGTAAAATCTATTTGGTCCTTCAGCAAACTATGAAAAGCAGCATTTCTTAAAAACTCAATGAAGTTTTCTTGATCGGAAGACTTTTTCAAAAAAAGACTTAAAATTGCTAAAGACACATTAGGAGTAGGTACTCTAATAGCATTGGCACTCAATTTACCCTCTAAATTTGGCAGTATTTGTGAAACAGCTTTTGCGGCTCCAGTTTCGGTAATGACCATGTTAAGTGCAGCCGCTCTTCCCCTTCTAGATTTGCTGTGGTAGTTATCGATTAAATTCTGATCATTAGTATAAGAGTGGATTGTCTCTACGTGACCATTATCAATTTCAAACTCATCGTCAATCGCCTTTAAGACCGGAACAATTGCGTTGGTGGTACATGAAGCGGCGCCAATTATCTGATCCTTGTCGTCGATGTCATCATGATTTACGCCGTAGACAATATTTTTCAATTCTTTAGCGACAGGAGCGGTAAATAATACTTTTTTTATTTCTTTGTTATTTAGGTGTTTTTCAAGACCTTCCTTGGAAGATGACATTCCAGTGTTGTCTATCAGTATCGCATCAGAAATCCCGCAACTGGCGTAATCAACATCGTCTGGGCTATCGGCTGAAATAAATTTAACTATGTTGCCGTTCATAATTAGAGCATTTTGTTCCTCATCGACTCTAATGGTTCCCTTAAATCTTCCATGAACAGAATCTTTTCTCATCAATTCCGCTCTTTTCAAAAGATCTTCACTTGAGCTTGCTCTGGTTACTACTGCTTTTAAACACAAAGTTTCACCTGCTCCGGTGTCCTCTAGTAATAATCTAGTAAACAATCTCCCAATTCGTCCAAAGCCATACAAAACTAAATCTTGAGATTTATCTAAGATTGGACTGTGTAAACCAATGACCTCCCTTACCTGTTCTTTAATAAATTCCTCTAAAGACAAGTCTTTAGAATCAAACATATAGCCAGCAGCCAATATTCCTATGTCCAGCTGGCAAGGGCCAAGATCAATTTCGTCCAAGCATTCTAAAACTTTTGAGGTTTCAAATTCACTTAACTCATTTTCCTCTGCTTCTCTCACTTTTCTATGCAGTTGCATAATTTCTATGACCGAAAGTGTCATCAGTGGAGAGCCATACAACAATATTCTTATGTTTTTCCTATGCATTTTCCCAATGATAGGAATAGCAGCCTCGATTAGAGACTGGCGCTCGATCCAGTTATCTAAATAATTGTCTGGCTTAGATCTTATTCTTTTGTCTGGATTAGAATCAGACTTAATCTCTGTCATTTTTTAAAGAGAGGAATATCTTTTCAAATGGTAATCAGAATTCCCAAAAATAGTTCTAATAGTCGTCAATCTTTTAAAGTAATGGCCAATGCTCATCTCTTCAGTCACACCCATACCACCATGCAACTGAATTGATTCTTCGCCAATTAATTTAGCAGCACTTCCGATTTGATATTTCAACGCGGATATAGATTTAGACGTGTCTGCAGCCTTATCGTTCATTTTAGCAGCGGCCATAAGCAATAAAGACTTGGTTTGTTCGTGAACCATGAAGGTGTCTACCATTCTGTGCTGCAAAGCCTGAAACTTACTTAACGCCTGACCAAATTGTTCTCTTGTTTTAGTGTAATCCAAAGTCAATTCGTTCATTTTCTGCATAATACCGACTGCTTCAGCAGAAATTGCTAGTGTTGCTAAATCAATTACCTCAGAAATGGTATTCAAAGCTTTTCCTTCTTCACCCAAAAGGTTTTCTTTAGGTACAGAAACATTTTCAAGAGTAATTTCAGATGCTTTTGATCCATCGACATTTGAATAATCTCTGGAACTTAAACCAGCGGAATCTTTATCAATTATTAATAAAGAAATACCTTCTTCATCGAGTTGGCTACCAGACGTCCTGCAAGTAACGATAATTTTTTCTGAAGAAGGTCCATTCATAACTACTGCTTTGTAGCCATCCACTATGTAGTTATCTCCTTCTAATTTTGCCGAAGTGGTAACGTCGTTTAGATCAAATCTACTTTGAGGCTCTGTAAATGCAAAACTCATTTGAAGCTCGCCTGAGAAAAGTTTTGGGAGTATTTCGTCTTTTTGCTCCTTATTTCCTAACTTGCTAATTAGATTTCCTGATAAAACCACATTTGGGATGTAAGGTTCGACTACTAAACCCGTGCCAAAAGCCTCAAGAATTACCATAAGATCGACTGGTCCACCGTTAAAGCCTCCATCGTCTTCAGGAAAAGGCATTGCTAGTAACCCAAACTCTCCAAAGGTTTTCCAGTATTCTTTACTGAAACCATCTTCAGACTTGACAAGTTTTTCTCTGACGTCAAAAGGATAATCTTTTGCAATGAACTGATTGATCAAATCCTGAACTTGTTTTTGTTCTTCGGATAAAGAGAAATCCATGACTAAAAAACTATAAGCCTAATACTGCTTTGGCAATGACGTTTCTCTGAACTTCATTACTTCCACCATAAATCGAAACTTTTCTATAGTTAAGATAATGTGGCATTACGTTAGCAGCAAAATCTGGACCAATTCTCTTCTCATTAGAAGCCATGTCTGCCTCACTCACAAAAGGATGTGCATAGTAACCCAATGCTTCAACGTATAGCTCCGACAAAGCTTGTTGTAAATCAGTACCACCTATTTTTAAGATAGAGGACTCAGGTCCTGGATGACCTCCTGCTGACATTGCAGCTAGAGTTCTCAACTCAGTAAATTCAGCTGATAAAAGATCTATTTCAAGTTTATTCAACTTGTCCATGAACAGATCATCGTCCTTGAGAAAGCCGTCATTAAGAGGTAACTCGCCAGCGATGTCTCTGAGCCTTTTGATTTCTCTTTTCAAATGGGGGATTCCACCAATTCCAGTTCTCTCGTGTGCTAAAAGAAATTTAGCGATGCTCCAACCAGCTCCTTCTTCACCAATGAGGTTTTCAGCTGGAACTTCAACGTTGTCTAGATAGACCATGTTCACTTCATGAGATCCATCTATTGTAATAATTGGTTTCACCTCGACGCCTGGACTTTTCATATCAATTAGCAAAAAGCTAATTCCTTCTTGTTTGATACCTGAAGAATCAGTTCTAACAAGGCAGAAAATCCAATCGGCGTGTTGAGCCATTGTGGTCCATGTCTTGGTTCCGTTGACGATATATTTATCGCCTTTTTTCTCAGCTTTAGTTTTAAGCGAGGCTAAATCTGAACCCGAGCCAGACTCTGAATATCCTTGACACCACCAGACGTCATTATCTCTGATTGCAGGTAGAAATCTCTCTTTCTGCTCATCGTTACCAAAAGTGTAAATTACTGGCCCACACATACTTACTCCAAAAGGAACTATAGTCGGCGTATTGAACGCTGCTAATTCGTTTTGAAAGATGTGTTTTTGAGTGATAGACCATCCAGTCCCACCATGTTCTTCTGGCCAATTTATAGCAAACCAACCCTTTTTACTTAAGACTTTTTGCCATTCTTGGATGTCTTCCTTCTGTAACGGAATTCCGTTGTCCATTTTCCTTTTGGTATCCGCTGGATAGTTTTCTTTTAGGAAGGATCTCACTTCCTCTTGAAATTTTAGATCTTCTGGTGAAAAAGATAGATTCATTTTGTATACCTCTTACTTATCAATTTGAAATATTTATGAAAGAGGTATTATACACTCAGTTCAAACGATCAAAAGTAGAATCTTTTTCATATGCATAGAATTTTAGATAAGAAAAAAAGCTTAATTATCTGTGAAAATAACTATAAATTAGCTGAAATATCGGATTTCTTAGAAAGAAACTCTAAAGAAGGTTTTTGTATTTTTAAAGAGTTTGAAACACTTCCATATGATCATTTCTCTCCACATATGGACAATCTTTCCAACCGTATTGAAACTTTATCAAAATCCTCAAACGCAGAAGTAACTGTAGTTACAACAACAAACGCTCTTATTCAGCCGCTCTTTGATAGGACTTCAATAAATAATTTCTCTTACTCATTTGAATTATCAGACCAAATTGATAGAAATGATTTAATTCAAAAGTTAACTATTTCTGGATACGAATCAGTTGAACTTGTCTCAACTAGAGGTGAATTCACAATTAGAGGTTCTGTTATAGATATTTTTCCAATTAATTCATCTAAGCCCATCAGGATTAATCTAGACGGTGATATTGTTGAATCGATTAGAACTTTTAATGAAGAAACTCAGCTGAGTGAACATAAAGTAAGTAAGTATGAATGCAAAGCGTCCAGAGGTTTTGTGCTTGACGAAAAATCTATTTCTATTTTTAAAAAAAATTGGCGATCAATTTTTCCTAACGACGGAAAAATTTTTGACGCTGTTTCGAAAGGGGAATTTACAGAGGGAATCGAATCCTATTTCCCTTTATTTTATGAGTCAAAACCAAACTTTGATATTTTTTTTAACGATTTTGATATTTTTTCATATGGAAATATAAAGGATTCATCTAATTCCTATTGGAAATTAATCGAAGAAAGATACGAAGAATTTATTAGCAACCTAGACAGACCGCCCTTACCTCCTTTGAAACTTTTTAATGAGCCTAAAGAATTCCTTGAAAAAGAAATCCATATCCTCATCGAAGACAAAGAAGCATCGTCAAATATAGAACTACAAAAAAAACAAAAACTTTCTAAGAATATTTTTGAAAAATCCTCTCAAAAAGTCTTTTCTCAAGAAGACCAATATGAATTTAAAATCGACAATAAAGTTGTGCATTCAAATTTTGGAATAGGCGTTTTCAAAGGTCTTAAGAACTTAAGTAATACAGAATGTTTTGCAATTGAGTATGCCGAGGGCGAAACCCTCTACGTCCCAATCAGCTCAATGAATTTACTTACACCATATTTAGGTAATAGCGAAATTAAATTAGATTCTCTGAGCAAAAACAATTGGAAGTTAAAAAAGGAAAAAACAAGAAAAAAAGCTTTTGATATTGCTGCTGAGCTGCTGGAAGCAGAAGCAACAAGAAAGATAGACAAATCAATTCCATTAATTGTAAACGCAAACGACTTTGAAGAATTTTCCAATGGATTTGGTTTTCAAGAAACTAATGATCAAGCCAGTGTGATCAATGAAGTTATAAGCGATTTGGCTTCGGAAAAACCTCAAGACAGATTAATTTGCGGTGAAGTGGGCTTTGGCAAAACTGAAATAGCATTGAGAGCTGCTTTTATTTGTGCAAAAAATAAACAACAGGTAGCTGTGCTTGCTCCAACGACTATTTTGGCAAGGCAGCACTATGAGTTATTTAAAGACAGATTTTTGCAAACCGATCATGAGATAGAGTTTCTTTCAAGAGAAAAAACTCAAAAAGAAAAGGCTTTAATTTTTGAAAACTTAAAGAAAGGAAAAATTTCCATAATTATAGGAACTCACTCTCTTCTAGGTGCTGAAATCGAATTTAAAAATTTAGGTCTTTTAGTCATCGACGAAGAACATAAATTTGGCGTAAGACAGAAAGAAAAACTTAGGAAGTATTCAAAAGGTATAAATTCAATTTCTCTGTCGGCTACTCCTATTCCTAGATCGTTGAATCTTGCTCTTTCTAGAGTGAGGGATATTTCTATTATTAGCTCTCCTCCGCCTGGCAGGAAAGCAGTAGAAACCCTTGTTGCAACTTATTCAAAAACTTTAGCAAAAGAAGCGATGGAAAGAGAATTTATCAGATCCGGACAAGTTTTTTATTTAGTAAATAATGTTGCTCAATTGGAAGAAAAAAAGAAAGAATTAAATCAAATTTTCCGGGGGACTAAGAAGTTAAATTCAAAAAACAAATTTAAACGTCCCTTATGTTTCTCATAAAAACAAAAAAATAGCATCTCATATATCTATTTCTCATCATGGAAAATATGGAGTATTCTCATT
>OZSS01000249.1_pt1 | contig 25207 bp, 31 predicted proteins | sample 1779911 | NCBI WGS metagenome assembly OZSS01 (sample SAMEA2603589, study PRJEB24840) | metagenome | biome: Water; feature: Photic zone; material: Seawater sample | place: Mediterranean Sea | collected 2013-11-12 | depth 10 m
TTTTTTTTTTGTAATTTTGTTTAACAGTGTTTATAAAACATTAAACAAATGGATCGCGTTAAAAGTAATTTTAGTATCAAAAACCTGGAGCATCTTTCAGGAATTAAGGCACACACCATTCGCATATGGGAAAAGCGTTACAACCTATTTGAGCCCGAACGAACCGACACCAACATACGCCTCTACAATCTTGAAAACCTTCAGAAATTACTCAACGTAACCCTTTTATACAATAATGGCTATAAGATTTCTAGAATAGCATCTCTTAGCCAACAAGAAATAAATGAAAACGTTCACAAGCTCACCATAAACAAAAACGCAGACGATTGGTCGATAGGCTTGTTTAAACTAGCCATGATTAATTTCGATCAACGGTTGTTTACGAAAACGTTTAACGATTTATTGGAACAGTTTTCATTTAGTGAGATATTTAAAAACGTGTTTGTTCCATTAATGAACGAATTGGGCGTATTGTGGCAAACAAATTCCATCAGTCCGTCACACGAACATTTTATTACGAGCTTGGTAAAGCAAAAAATTCACGCCATGTGCGAGAATTTGCAGCAAAATTCTACACGCAGAACAGATCGAAGATTTGTTTTATTCCTGCCGGATAATGAAATTCACGAGTTAGGGTTATTGTACCTGCAATACGAGGTACTTAACAATGGCTTTCAATGTGTGTTCTTAGGGCAGTCCGTTCCAATTGAAAGTTTAAGCAATCTAATCGACATAGGTGAACCCATAACGTTTATTTCCTATTTCACTATTGAGCCTGCCCAAGATAAAATTGAATCATATTTAAATACTTTTAATTCAGAAATTATTGAAAATATTGATAGTGAATTATGGATTTTAGGCTATCAAGTTCAGTTCATTTCAGATGAAATGCCTCATAAAATGCGTAAATTTAGTTCTATTGATGATGTGATTTATGCGTTGAATGTTGTTTAGCAAATACTAAGCATTTTATGCCCTTAGGGTAAATTGACACGATAATTATTTTATATTTACAAGCATCAAGGCAAAAAATATGAAAACGCTATTCGATCAAGTTTCTCACCAGAGCAGTAAACTCGTTACTGAATCTTACAGTACGTCCTTTTCACTTGCAACCCGCATACTCTCAAGCGAAATCCGTCAAGATATTTACAATATTTATGGTTTTGTCCGTTTCGCTGATGAAATTGTGGATTCCTTCCACGATTATAATAAAGCGGAATTGTTTGCCCGCTTTGAGCGATCGTTAGAAGAAGCACTGACAGAAAAAATTAGCCTAAATCCTATTCTAAATAGCTTTCAAGAAACGGTACACCGCTACAACATTGACCGTGAATACATAAATGCATTTATGCAAAGCATGCAATGGGATTTATCTAAAAAAACATATTTGAGCGACGAAGAATATAAAGCGTATATATACGGCTCTGCAGATGTAGTAGGTCTTATGTGCTTAAAAGTTTTTGTCAAAGGAGACAATGCCCTATTTGAATCTTTGAAAGGTTCTGCCATGCGTTTGGGTTCGGCCTTCCAAAAAGTTAATTTCCTAAGAGATCTGAAAGCAGATCACGAACATCTCGAACGCTCCTATTTTCCTAATGTTGATATGAATGCTTTTGATGAAGAATCAAAACAGGCTATAATCGACGAAATTGAAGCTGACTTTAGTGCTGGTTTGAAGGGTATTTTTCAATTGCCAGATGATGCTAAATTTGGTGTTTACACGGCTTATAAATATTATTTACGCCTGCTCAAAAAACTTAAAAAAACGCCTTCAATACAGATAAAATCCAAACGAATTCGCGTGCCGAATTATCAAAAAGCAGATGTGTTGGCGCGTTCATTTATACGTTATCAATTTAATTTACTATAAGATAAGACCATGTCCCTGATTGCTCAAATTGGTGTATTTTTTCTAACGTTTTTTATCATGGAGTTTATGGCTTGGTTTAGCCATAAATATATCATGCATGGCTTTTTGTGGTCGCTTCACAAAGACCACCACCACAAAGACCACAACTCTTGGTTTGAACGCAATGACCTGTTTTTTATCTTCTATGCAGTTGTGAGTGTGGGCTGTGTAATATTATGGGGAGAGTATGGTTTTACTCCAGGACTAGCCATCGGCATAGGCATCTTTGCTTATGGATTGGCCTACTTTATGGTGCACGATATTTTTATTCATCAGCGATTTAAAATATGGCGTAATGCCAACAACCGCTATGCGCGAGGCGTAAGGCGCGCGCACAAAATCCACCACAAACACCTTGGTAAAGCAAAAGGAGAATGTTTTGGTATGTTGTGGGTTCCTTTAAAGTATTTTAAATAGCAAGCGTTGCCATCTTTATGGCAGCAACAGCAGCTTCTGCACCCTTATTCCCTAGCTTTCCACCACTTCTGGCTTGTGCTTGTGACAAGGTGTCATCGGTAAGTACTCCGAAAATAACGGGCGATTTGCCTTGAAGATTAAGGTCTTTAATTCCTGTAGCCACGGCTTCACACACATAATCGAAATGAGCTGTTTCTCCTCTTATCACACTCCCTAATGCAATAACAGCATCGAAACCCGCATGCATGGCTGCTTTGCATCCATAAACCAATTCGAAACTGCCCGGAACATCTATGCGCTGAATATCAGAACATCCCTTTTGCTCAAGTACAGCGTGGGCGCCTTGATATAAATTTTCTGTTATTTCAGCATTCCATTCAGAGACAACAACGGCAATTCGAAGGGCGGCTGCGCTAGGCACCGCATCCAAATTCAAAGGACCGTGTTGTGCCGTTGCCATACTAGTTTTGGGCTTGGGCTAATAGCACCTCAACATGTGTTGCCTGAGGAGTTGCTGCATAGTCTGCTGCTAAGGTCTCAAGCATGGATACAGCGTCAGACTTGGCATCTAAACTTAAGGCTACCTGAGCACCTTTAAGTAAAAAAAGAGGTGTTGTCAGATCGTTGTCTGCATAATTAGCCGCTTTTTTATAGTAGCCTAACGCATCTTCTAGCTGATTTAGCTCCGTGAATGCATCTGCGATTCCGCCAAGCGCAAGTGCGCCCAATATGGGGTCGTTAGCAGAAAAATCTTCTAAATAATCAATGGATAAATCGTATTCGCCGCGCTGAAGATATATCATGCCAGCGTTGTAAGTGGCAATTTCAGCAGCCGCAGAACCACCATAGCTGTTGATGATTTCAATAAATCCAGGGTTTTGGCCGTCTCCTTCAAGAGCGCGTACAAACAAAGAATCTTGCAAGGTTGGATCTTCCATAGCTTCGTTAAAGTAGGCTTGCGCCTGTGCCATGAGGTTGGTAGACTCCTCTTGCATGGGCTTAGCCACATAGTTTTCATAGCCTAAATAAGCGAATACACCAACGACCACGAGGCCAATAAAGGATAGGATATAGTTCTGGTTTCGAGACACCCAAGCCTCTGCACGACCTGCAGAAGTGTCAAGCGTTGAAAATACTTCAGCTGTTACACTCTCTTGCTCTGGTGAATGTTGTTGGGGCATTTTTGGTTTACCTCCGCGTTTTTTGTACGTAGCCATTTTAAAATGTTATGGACGCAAAAATAAAATTTTTATTCCAATACACCTTGCCGCCAAAATGTTTATTTTGGATGCTTCTTAAATATACGTTGTTTTATGAGCAGTTTGCGTCTTAACGCCATCGAGATTACCAACTATAAAAACGTATCAAATGCAAGTTATACATTCGATGCGCCCATTCATTGTTTTGTTGGAAATAACGGAAAAGGAAAAACCAATACGCTAGACGCCATTTATCATCTAGCCATGGGGCGTAGCTATTTTTCGGCTGTAAACGCCCACACGATACAACATGAGGCCGACTTTATGCGAGTTGAAGGCCACTTTGAGCGCGATGACCGCACGGAACGCATCGAATGTATGCTCAAACGCGAAGCCTCCAAAGTATTTATTCGCAACGGCAAGAAATACAAAAAGCTATCCGAACACATTGGCCTCCTACCAACCGTAATGATTTCTCCCGCTGACGTAGACCTAATCAACGAAGGCAGCCAAACCAGAAGGAGCTTTATCGACCGCCTGATTGGACAAGCTGATAAGACCTATTTGCATCAGCTTATCCAGTATCAAAAAATACTACAACAACGCAATGCCCTACTAAAACAAATGGGGCGGTATGGACAGGGTGCAAATGAAACATTAGAAATCTACAACGAGCAACTGGTAGCTCTCGGATCACCCATTCATCAAACGAGAGTCGAATACCTGTCCACCTTTGAACCTTTGTTTAAAAAGCGATATGCCGCCATAAGTGGTGTTGAAGAAAACGTGAGCGTATCCTATCAAAGTCAACTATTGAACGAAGATTTCAGAAAATTAATCGAAAACGCAGCCACCCAAGACCGCATGGCACAATTCAGCACCGTGGGTATCCACAAAGACGATTTGGTGTTTGAGATTGAGGGATACCCCATCAAGAAATTTGGCAGCCAAGGACAGCGCAAGTCGCTGTTAATCGCACTAAAATTGGCGCAATTTGATATGCTAAAACAAATTACAACGGTGACACCCATCCTGCTTTTGGATGATATTTTTGACAAGCTAGACGAACAGCGTGTTTCTAAAATCGTCAATCTGGTACACGAATCCTCTACTGGCCAACTCTTTATTACCGATACCCATCCCGAACGGACAGAAGCCGTTATCAAAAAAACAGAACAAGCCTTCAAACTACATCACTTATGAGAGCAGCATACCCCCTTTTGTGTTTGCTTTTAATAAGCTGTACTCCCGATGTAAAGCCGGCAGATCTAGATCAACTTAATGGCTATTGGCGTATTGACAAAGCGGTGTCGCCAAGCGGCGAAGAAAAACAATACAAATCCACTGTTGATGTTGATTTTTTTGAGCTCAATGACCAAAAAGGGATTAGAAAAAAACTAAAGCCCCTGTTCAACAAGCAGTTCAACAGCTCAAATGATTTTGTGCCGTTCCATATTGCTTTTTTGGAAAAAAAATGCATTATTACGTACAACAAACAAAACCAAAGCTGGCAAGAAGAAATCACAACACTAACAGCTGATAAATTAAAGCTAAAAGATGCTCGAGGTGTCGTTTTTCATTATGTTAAATATCAACCATGAGTACACGCAAAGATGAACCCCAACCGATAGAAGACGTGCTGCGTCAGTTTACAGCTGCAAACAAGCTGGAAAAGGGTCTTGATAATGTCAAGGTAACGGCTTTGTGGGCTGAACTCATGGGCGCTGGGGTACAGGCCTATACCAAATCTGTTAAATTGGCAGATGATACGTTATACGTAAGTCTTACTTCCGCTGTACTTCGCGAAGAACTTAATTACGGCAAAGACAACATCATTGCCATGCTCAATGAGGGCTTAGAAAAAGATTGTATTGTGAAACTGGTGTTGCGTTAAAACTGCTCGCTTTCTGGGAAGTGAAAAGCAATCTCAATTGCTGCATTTTCATTGCTGTCAGAACCGTGGATGGCATTCTCGCCAACAGATGTAGCAAAAGATTTACGGATGGTTCCTGCTGCTGCTTCTTCAGGGTTGGTAGCACCGATTAGGGCACGAAAATCATCAACGGCATTGTCTTTCTCCAGTACCGCTGCTACAATAGGACCGCTGGTCATGAAGGAAACCAACTCGTTAAAAAATGGACGTTCGCTGTGAACAGCATAAAAAGCCTCCGCATCTGATTGAGACAAGCGTGTCATCTTTAATGCTTTGAACGCAAAGCCTGCCTCGGCAATTTTATTCAATATCGCGCCTATGTGACCATTGCCGACGGCATCGGGCTTGATCATCGTGAACGTTTGATTTGTTTTCATATCAAATTTTGTGCAAACCTAATGAAATTCACATAAAGTCATTTACAAGTATGTAGTTATTTGTAATTTTGAACAATGATGCGAATAGCACTTTTTGGCACTGGTAACCTTGCCACACATTTTTTAAAAGCCTTTGAAGGATTAGAAGCTGTTTCGTGTGTGCAGTGGATCGGCAGAAAAGAAAATCCGCCACGAGCAAACACCACACCCTATTTTAATAGCTTCCAAAATGACATTGAAGTGGATGTTTGCCTTTTGACCATTTCTGATGATTACATATCGGAAGTCGCACAAAGTTTTGAGACAAACGCCTTGGTGGTGCATACGGCCGCAGCCCAACCAATAGATGTGTTGGCACCCCACAAACGCAGCGGGGTGTTCTACCCCTTACAACGTTTTTCACAAAACCAAGAACTGAGCTGGAAAAATATTCCCATCTGTTTGGAGGCAAATGACAAGACTGATCTAGACATACTCAAAAAGCTTGCGCAGCAATTGAGCAATGAAGTTCATTTTGTGACTACCAAGCAGCGTCTGCACCTCCACGCAGCAGCTGTGTTTGCAAATAACTTTTGCAACCACCTTTTGGGTATTAGCCAAGAAATCACTTCAAATGCAGCACTCCCCCATACGTTGCTCCATCCGATTATCAAAGAGACGCTTTCCCGAAGTCTTGATTCAAATGCAAAAGAACATCAAACTGGGCCAGCAATACGAAACGACAAAAAGACACAGTCAAAACATATTGATATCTTGACGGCCGAAGAAGCTGTATTGTATCGCGCATTGAGTCAATCTATTTACAAAATACATAACAAATGAGTTACAAAGAAGAATTTAGACATATCACCACTTTTATTTTCGATGTAGACGGGGTATTTACCGATGGCAGCATTACCATTTTGCCCGATGGTGAAATGATACGCACCATGAATACTAAAGATGGCTATGCAGTTAAAGCAGCGCTTCACGCTGGCTATGGCGTTGTGATCATTTCTGGCGGCACCAACGAAGCCGTAAGGATGCGCCTCAATCAACTGGGTGTCAAAGACGTGTATTTGGGCGCACATCAAAAGGGAGCTATACTGCACGCCTTCAGCAAAGAAAAAAACATACCCCTTGAAAATATGCTCTTTATGGGGGATGACATTCCTGATGTAGAAGCCATGAATTTGGTACGGCTTGGATGCTGTCCAAACGACGCTGTTCCAGAAGTTTTAGCTGCCGCAGACTATATCTCACACAAGGACGGTGGTAAAGGTTGTGTTCGAGACGTAATTGAACAAGTATTAAAGGTGCAAGGCAAGTGGGGAACGCTCACCAATGCCCGCAACGACAGCAAATGACCTATACATTATTCCTTGGCTCTGGCTCCCCCAGGCGTGTGGCGCTCTTACAACAAATGGGCGTGGCCTTTGAGCAACGTGTTTTAGCTGTGGAGGAAATATATCCGCAAGAACTAAAAGGCGTTGAAATCACTGATTTTTTAGCACGATTAAAAGGAAAGGCGCATCAACCACAGCTTCGGCAAAACGAGTTGGTGCTTACTGCCGACACCCTTGTTTGGTTTGACGATAACGCACTGGGCAAGCCTAAAAATGAAGCCCATGTAATTGAGATGCTGTCAAAGTTATCTGGTGAAACGCATGAGGTTATCACCTCTGTTTGTTTGAGTTCTAAAACAAAGCAGACTTGCATTCAGGAAACAACAAAGGTGAGCATGGCTACATTATCAAAAGCGGACATCACGCATTATGCCAAAACCCACAAACCTTTGGACAAGGCAGGAGGTTACGGCATACAAGATTGGATTGGCCTGATTGGGGTGTCCAAAATAGTGGGTTCTTATACCAATGTTGTGGGTTTGCCTACTGAAAAAACGTATCAATTACTACTCCCCTATCTGTCGTCAATCGCATCATAACCCGCTCTGTATTCAATATTATATATTTACTTTTTTAATTTAAATAACCAATAATGACAGAGCCAAAAGCGTATATCATTGAATTTCTTTCAGATGAGTGGATAAGAAATTGTTTATGGACGCTTTTTATTATGGTTACGTATCTGTTTGTTGGCAAGCGCATGTCGGCTAAGCATCAGCTACGCATGGCGATGCTGATAGCGCTACTTTTAATCAGCACCACCATTACGGGACATACACGAAACATCATCAATGGATACTGGAATGTCAGCGATAACCTGCCCTTGCATCTTTGCAGTATTTCAAACCTCATCGCTTGTTTTATACTGTTCATTCCTAAAAACAACAGGCTTTTTGAGTTTTTATATTACGCGGGTATTATTGGTGCATTTCAAGCCTTTTTGACACCACAAATAAATAATTTTGACGGTACTAATTACGAATATCTAGAATATTATCTCTCGCACGGGGGCATTATGCTATTGCCCATATTTATGTTCAAAAACTTGGGCTATGAGTTGTCAAACTATTCTTGGCTCAAAGTTGTACTTTACCTCAACATATTATTAGCGATTGTAATGCCTTTGAACTTCATCATCGATTCCAACTATATGTATCTTGCATATGTGCCCGATGTTAGCAATCCGCTTATCATTGGTGATTGGCCCTACTATATTTTGTTTTGGGAAATCTTTCTTGTAATTCTCACGTACATACTTTATGTGATGAGTACGGGCAAACGCGTATAAATAACATTTAGCTAACCTTGTCATGCTTATTTTTGCAGCATGAAACGCTACACCGCACTTTACGCTGAATTTATTGGAACCTTTGCAATGGTCTTTTGCGGAACTGCTGCTATGGCTGTAAACGAAACTACAGGCGATGTTGCTCATGAAGGGGTTGCCATAACTTGGGGGCTTATCGTCATGGTCATGATTTATGCTTTTGGTCCACAGTCTGGTGCACATTTTAATCCTGCAGTAACCACGGCTTTTGCACTTGCCAAGCGCTTCCCTTGGAAAAAAGTACCTGCTTACGTAATTACCCAAACCACAGCAGCCGTTGCAGCTAGTGTGGCGGTGAAAGCTATTATCCCAAAAAGCATACTTATTGGCGCAACCATCCCCAGCATACCCCATGAAAGTGCCTTTTGGCTTGAGTTTCTATTGTCCTTTTTTCTTATGATCGTCATCCTTCATATTAGCACGGGCAGCAAAGAAATAGGGCCTGTAGCAGGCCTGGCTGTTGGTAGTGTGATTTTGCTCGAGGCCATGTTTGCCGGACCACTCACAAATGCTTCCATGAACCCGGCGCGATCGTTTGGACCTGCACTTATTGGGAATCATTGGGAACCCATGTGGCTATACCTCACGGCACCATTTGTTGGTATGGCACTTGCCGTAGTACTTTTCAAGTATTTCGTATCTTTAAAAGATGTTGGATAATCCACCAATTCTTGTTTGTGTACTTTGCGGACTGATATACATCATTACTGGACAGCTTGTATTGCGTTATCCCCCCAAAAAAATAAATGACTTTTATGGCTATCGTACTGCACGCTCAAAAAGAAGTCAAGCGCATTGGGATTTTGCGCAAAAAGAATCATCAAAATATATTATCCAATCAGGTTATTACTGCCTATTGACATGTGTCCCATTTATACTTTTTGAAACTGGAAAAGCGGCAGTATGGATCGCCATTATTTTAGCTACCCTTTACCCTTTTATATCCATCATTCAAACAGAAAAAGCGCTCAAGAAAAAATTTGGTTGATAATTTTGTTTAATCTTTCGTAGAATCCGTTAAACAAAATTGGTATATTTGCATAAAAGCCTGCACAATGTACCAGTATACCTCCAAACAAGAACTCCCCATAACAATGGAAAGAGCTTGGGAATTTCTTTCAGATCCCAAAAACCTAAAACGCATTACGCCAGACTATATGGGCTTTGATATCCTCTCTGGTGCAGACCGTAATATGTTCCCTGGACAGATCATTCAGTACAGGCTGACCCCGATTTTAGGCATTCCCTTTCGCTGGGTTACGGAAATTACACATGTACAAGAGGGTGCTTATTTTGTTGACGAACAACGATTTGGGCCATATACTTTTTGGCATCACAAACATTTTATACACAAAACAGCCGACGGGGTTATGATGGAAGATATTGTAGATTATAAGCTCCCATTAGGCCCCTTAGGTTGGTTTGCACATGCGCTTTTTGTCCGTTTCAAAGTGAAGCAAATTTTTGATTATAGAGAAAAAGCCTTAAACGAAATTTTTAAAACAACATCATGAACAAAACATATTTACTAATTGGCGGGAGCTACGGAATTGGAAGTGATATCATTGACCAACTTCCAGCGGGATCTGAAATAATTGTGGCTTCCAGAACCCGTGAAGGTTTGGCTGGCAAGCCAGTGAAACACATCCCCTTTAATGTGCTTGAAGACACGCTTCCCTTAGATCAATTGCCCTCAAAAATTGATGGCTTTGCTTATTGCCCGGGAAGTATAAACCTGCGACCCTTCAGAGGATTAAAAGCTGAGGCCTTTACAAATGATTTTGAAATCAATGTTATGGGCGCCGTGCGCTGTCTGCAAAGCATTCAGCCGCTATTGGCAGCCAGTGAGCAAGCAAGTGTGGTGTTGTTTAGTACCGTAGCGGTACAAACAGGCATGCCCTTTCACGCAAGCGTAGCGGCATCAAAAGGAGCTTTGGAGGGATTGGCGCGGTCTTTGGCAGCCGAATGGGCACCTAAAGTGCGTGTTAACGTAATTGCACCTTCCATTACAGACACGCCGTTGGCAAACAGATTTTTAAATAATGATGCCAAAAAAGAAAAGGCTTCCCTTAGGCATCCTTTAAAAAGAATTGGTACAACTGAGGACGTAGCACAATTGGCTACTTTCTTACTCACAGACAAAAGCAGCTGGATGACCGGACAAGTACTCGGTCTTGATGGTGGCATGTCTTCTTTAAACATTGGTGGATGATATTATTTTGGTTTCGTCGCGATTTGCGTTTTCACGATAATGCGGGTTTTTATAACGCACTTATCGATGCAGATGAGGTGTTACCCGCATTTGTATTCGACGCATCCATCCTTGATAAACTGCCAAAAGATGATGGACGGGTTCATTTTATCCATCAGCACATTGCCAAAATGCAAAAAGAAAGCGAAGTACATGGCAGTAGCATGCGCGTGGCAAAAGGAAATCCACTTGAACTTATTCCACAATGGAGTGAGGAACATTACATAACAGCAGTCTACACCAACGAAGACTATGAGCCTTACGCCACAGCAAGAGATGAAAAAATAAAAACAGTACTTGCCGAAAAAGGGATTGCTTTTAAAACATTTAAGGATCAGGTAATTTTTGCACCCCATGAAGTACTCAAAAAAGATGGAACACCCTACAGGGTTTATACGCCATTTTCAAGAGTGTGGATGGCCAAAGAGGCCGAACAAGGTTTGCCAGAATATCCCACAAAACCGCTTCTTAGCAAACTACACAAAAAAGCACTTCCAAGCATTCCTACAATCAAAGCATTAGGCTTTGAAACACCCAAGCACCAAGCACCAACACCCAACTACAACTTATCGTTAATGGATGCTTATGATGCGGTCCGAAATTTTCCAGCGATTGACGGCACCAGCCGCCTCGGAATTCACTTGCGGTTTGGTACGGTATCGATCAGAGATATGGTACGAAAAGCAAAAAAGAGCAGCAACCCCACCTTTTTAAAAGAATTAATTTGGCGCGAGTTTTTTATGCAAATTCTTTGGCATTTTCCGCACACGACAACTGCGAGCTTTAAACCACAATACGACCGCATTGAATGGCGAAATAATGAGACAGACTTTTCAAAATGGTGCGAGGGCAACACAGGATATCCATTGGTTGATGCAGGTATGCGTGAACTCAATCAAACGGGTTTTATGCATAACAGAGTGCGGATGTTAGTAGGCAGCTTCTTGTGCAAGCATTTACTCATTGATTGGCGGTGGGGCGAAGCCTACTTTGCGGAAAAACTACTGGACTACGAGCAATCAAGTAATGTGGGTAATTGGCAATGGGTAGCAGGTTGCGGTGTTGATGCTGCACCCTATTTCCGCGTATTTAACCCAACAGAACAAGTAAAAAAATTCGATAAAGAACACACCTACATAAAAAAGTGGGTACCAGAGTACCAATCCTTGGACTACCCCACCCCAATGGTTGATCACAAGATGGCACGCCTCAGGTGTTTAGAAACATACAAGGCAGGGCTTGCGTCATGAGAGGGGTAAAAAAAGCTGATTTGCCTCAAAAAATATGTGTGTCTTGCAACAGGCCTTTTGCTTGGCGAAAGAAATGGAGCAAAGAATGGGAGAACGTTAAATATTGTAGTAAAAGATGCAAAAAGCAAAAACAACAGGACTAGTTTGGTTTCGAAACGACCTACGCGTGCGAGATCAGCACAGTTTATCGCAAGCCGTTGCGGCGCACGATAGGGTTATTGCCGTATACCACTTACCCGAACATTGGCTGCAACCAACCCAGTGGGGTTTTAAAAAAATGGAGCGTTTTCGCGCTGCATTCCTGCTGCAAACGCTTGCACAACTTCAAAAAGATTTGGCAAAGCTCAACATATCCCTTTGGGTAAAAGTGGGCCGTTGGGGGGCCTTGCTAAAAGAACTGCAAGAAAGCTACAATGTCACAGCAATCTATGGCCAAAAAGAATGGACGCAAGAAGAGCTTGATGACAACGCGCAAATTCCAACGGGGATAGAAAAACACTGTCATTACGATCAGTTTTTATTCCACCCAGACGATATTCCTATGCAAGTTGCCGATGTACCGGAAGTATTTACGGTGTTTAGAAAAAAATGTGAAAAGCACGTAAGTGTGCGATCGGCATTACCCGTTCCATCTCCCATGCCCGAAGAAAATCGATTAACGAGCGTTCCCGAATTACCAACGCTAAGCAGTTTGGGTTATGAAAACATAACTGTAGACAAGCGCACCGCCATTCCATTTGAAGGGGGCGAAAAAGCGGCTTGGGGACGACTAGAGAACTATTTCTGGAACACCAACCAATTATCTTATTACAAAAAAACAAGAAATGGGTTGTTGGGCAAAAAGTACAGTTCAAAGTTTTCCATCTGGCTGGCATTTGGATCCATTTCCCCTGTTTCCATTTATCACGAGGTGAAAAAATATGAAAAAGAGGTTGCCAAAAACGACTCTACCTACTGGTTAATTTTTGAGCTTATTTGGCGGGATTATTTCAAATACATTTCCATGAAGCACGGCAGTGCCATATTTAAGCTTGGTGGCCTGTTGCAAAAGGACTATTCCTGGAAAACAAATCAAAAATATGTGAAGCAATGGATTGATGGTGCAACACCCGAACCCTTTGTAAATGCCAACATGCGAGAGCTGGCACTCACAGGCTTTATGAGCAATCGCGGGCGTCAAAATGTAGCGAGCTTCTTTGCTAAAGAATGGCACTTGGATTGGCGTATAGGCGCTGCATACTTTGAAGCCATGCTGATAGATTACGATATCCACAGCAATTATGGCAACTGGATGTACAACGCTGGTGTTGGCAATGACCCCAGAGACAGAAAATTTAACGTCGCGTGGCAAGCCGAGCGCTACGATCCCAACAATAAGTACCAAAAAACCTGGCTTCAAACAACGCTATTTTAATGGAAATTCGACTAATACTTGGCGACCAGCTCAACGAAAAGCATCTTTGGTTTACAGAACTCAACGACGATGTTTGTTATGTAATGTTTGAAATGCGTCAAGAAACTGATTACGTCAAACACCATATCCAAAAAGTGGTGGCGTTCTTTGCAGCCATGCGAAGCTTTGCCAGACGACTTGAAGAAGATGGGCATCAGGTACTTTACTACGCCATAGACGATCCGAAAAACGCCCAAGACCTGCAAAAAAATATTGAAAAAGTCATTAGCCTGCTTCATGCGAAAAAATTTGCCTACCAACAGCCAGACGAGTATCGCCTAGACGAACAACTGGAGGCGATTGCCACCCAATTGGAAGTACCGACAAAAACCTATGACACGGAACATTTTCTCACCACACGTGACGAATTAAAGAACTTTTACGAAGGAAAAAAATCTTTAGTGATGGAGTTTTTCTACCGTTATATGCGCAAAAAACATCAATACCTTATGACCGATGGGCAACCGGAAGGAGGCAGTTGGAATTACGACAAATTTAACCGCAACACCTGGAAAGGCGGAACCATACCGCCCCCCTATAAACCAGACGCAAGCTTGGCAAAAGAAATCTATCCACAGGTAAAAGCCGCAGGCATATCCACCATAGGCACATTTAACGAGGATACGTTCCTCTTCGCTACCACAAGGGAAGCATCACTAGCACAACTCGATTATTTCTGTGCCTACTTGCTGCAAGACTTTGGTACCTATCAAGATGCCATGCATCAAGACGAGACCAATCTTTTTCATGCGCGCATCTCTTTTAGCCTGAACGTGAAACTAATCGATCCCGCAGAAGTTATCGAGCATGCCATCGCAGCATATCGAAAAAACAGCGATCGCATAAGCTTATCGCAAATCGAAGGCTTTGTGCGTCAAATTTTGGGCTGGCGCGAATATATCCGAGGCTTGTATTGGAAAGAAATGCCACAATACAAAAAGAAAAACGAACTAAACAACTACGGTAAACTACCTGCCTTTTATTGGACAGGAAAAACCAAAATGAATTGCCTAAAAACCAGTATTGAAAATAGCTTGGAGCACGCATATGCCCACCATATTCAACGACTGATGATTACAGGGAATTTTGCGCTACTGCTGCAAACAAACCCCGATGAAGTAGACGATTGGTACTTGGGCATTTATGCAGACGCTGTAGAGTGGGTACAGTTGCCCAATACTAGAGGCATGAGTCAGTACGCCGACGGCGGTATTTTAGCCACAAAACCTTATGTTTCATCTGGTTCTTATGTGAACAAAATGAGCAACTACTGCAAGAGCTGTAGTTATGACAAAAAACAACGCACAGGAGATAATGCCTGTCCGTTCAACAGTTTGTACTGGAACTTTTTAGACGACAAAAGAGAAGAGTTGCGTGGAAACAACCGCATGGGCATGATGTACAACCTACTCGGGAAAATCAATCCAGAGGAATTGGCTCGTATCAAAGAAAGGGCTTATCAAATCATGGAAAATCCCGATGCATTCTAAAAAAGAAATTAACGTTTTTTGGTTTAAAAGAGACTTGCGACTTCTTGACAACGAAGGGCTGCAAGACGCCATAAACAGTGACTTGCCACTGCTGTTGCTCTATGTAATGGAGCCAAGCCTCGAAGAAAATCCACACTATCACAAACGGCATCACAATTTTATTGCCCAATCATTGGTAGCGTTAAACGGAGCACTCAAACAATTTGACACCCGAGTGCATGTCTATAAGAATGAGGTGCTAGAAGTCTTGGACAGTATTCAGACTAGCATGAAAATAAATACGCTGTTCTCCATGCAAGAAACGGGCTTAAACGCAACCTATGCCCGTGACAAAGCCGTGAAAAATTGGTGTGTGTCAAAACGCATTGTCTGGAAAGAACACGTCAATAATGGCGTAACAAGAGGAATAAAAAACCGCAAGAGTTGGCGCAATACATGGACCAGCTATATGATGCAGCCCATCAAATCATTTGAAGCGTCTGCGGCTAGCTTTACAACAGCTGAAAACATGGGATTGGCAGAGGAAGTACTTAAACCTAAAAAGCTAGAGGGCATCCAAGCAGGCGGAACCAAAACAGGCTTGGCTTATCTAGAAAGCTTTTTAAGCCAACGGCATAAAAAATATCAGCAATCCATATCAAAACCAGAGGCTGCACGAACACACTGTGGGCGTGTATCGCCTTATATCGCTTGGGGTAATCTTTCGGTTCGCTATGTGTGGCAGCGTGCCAAGCAAGCAAAAGCCCAAGGCGCTAGCGGATTTCAGTTAAATGCCTTTACATCTAGGTTGCGCTGGCAAGCACATTTTATTCAAAAATTTGAAATGGAAACCCGCATGGAATTCGAAAGCGTAAACACGGGTTTTCGCCAGCTGAAAAAAGAGGTAAACACAGACTATATCAACGCATGGAAGACAGGCACAACGGGTTTTCCACTCGTTGATGCAAGCATGCGCTGTGTGGTTGAAACGGGCTATTTAAATTTCAGAATGCGCGCCATGGTCGTTTCATTTTTTACACACCATCTGTGGCAACCATGGCAAATGGGCGCTGTGTTTTTAGGCAAACAGTTTTTGGATTTTGAACCCGGAATTCACTATCCACAGTTTCAAATGCAAGCGGGTGAAACGGGAATTAACATGGTGCGCATCTACAACCCAACCAAAAATGCGCTTGAGCACGACCCAGCAGGCGCTTTTATTCGTAAGTGGGTGCCAGAGCTTGCGCAACTCCCCACCCCTTTTGTGTTAGAACCTTGGTCCATGACGGCACTTGAACAACAAGCCTACAGTTGTGTGTTGGGCAAAGATTATCCTAAAGCAATTGTAGCCATTAAAGAAACATACAAACATGCCTCAACTGTTTTGTGGCACATGAAGCGCAATCCTACCGTGCGAAGAGAGCGGAAGCGTATATTGGCAATGCATACGCTGCCGGACAGAGAAAACATTATGGATAGATGAAAAAAGAACTTAGTTTACGAGATATTGATCGGATTATCGAAATGGGTTGGGAAGACCGCACCCCTTTTGATGCCATCACCATGCAGTTTGGACTCAAGGAACAAGAGGTGATTACTATCATGCGAAACAACTTAAAACCAAACAGTTTTAAGCGCTGGCGCAAGCGCGTTCAAGGAAGGAAAACAAAACACTTAAAAAAGCGAGGTAAAGAAGTTGGGCGCTTTAAATGTAGCAGACAACGCAGCATCAGCAACAACAAAGTGTCTAAACGTTAGAAAAGTATTAGGCTATACGCTCAATTTTTGCACCTATGGCGCGCAGACGCGTATCAATATCTTGATAGCCTCGGTCAATTTGCTCAATATTAAAAATGGTACTGGTACCCTTAGCAGACATCGCTGCTATTAGAAGAGAGATACCGGCGCGAATGTCTGGAGAAGTCATTGTGGTAGCCTTCAATGATGATTTAAAATCATGGCCGATTACGTTGGCACGGTGCGGATCACATAAGATGATTTTAGCACCCATATCAATAAGCTTATCGACAAAAAACAAACGACTCTCAAACATCTTTTGATGAATCAAGACACTTCCCCTTGCTTGGGTTGCAACCACCAATACAATACTCAAAAGGTCAGGAGTAAAACCAGGCCAAGGCGCATCAGATACGGTCATTACAGATCCGTCAATATAACTTTGGATTTCATATCCATCGGGATGCTCTGGAATGAACATATCATCACCCTTTTTTTCAATAGTAATTCCCAGTCGGCGGAATACGTCTGGTATTTGACCCAGATAATCCCATTGCACGTCTTTAATGGTAAGTGCACTTCTGGTGAGTGCTGCCAAACCAATCCAACTACCAATTTCAATCATATCGGGAAGCACACGATGTGTGGTGCCACCCAACGATTTAACGCCTTCGATGTTCAATAAGTTAGAACCAATTCCTGAAATATTGGCACCCATACGGACAAGCATATTACAGAGCTGCTGCAAATAGGGTTCGCATGCGGCATTGTATATCGTAGTTGTTCCTTTTGCCAAGACGGCTGCCATGACAATATTGGCGGTTCCAGTAACAGAAGCTTCGTCAAGCAACATATATGTGCCTTTAAGTTCCTTAGCTTCAACCCCATAAAAATACTCCTCCTTGTTATAGCGAAATGTAGCACCCAGATTGATAAAACCTTGAAAGTGGGTGTCGAGTCGACGTCGTCCAATCTTATCGCCCCCAGGTTTGGGAATAAACCCTTTACCGAAGCGTGCTAACAGAGGACCTACAATCATAATGGAGCCGCGTAAACCACGACCAGCTATCTTAAAATCATCGGACTGAAGGTAATCTATATCAACGTTATTGGCTTGAAAAGTATAACTATCGTCACTGTGTTTTTCCACCTTTACACCAAGCTTTTCAAGAATTTGAATCAGCTTGTTCACGTCAATAATATTGGGAATATTGTGAATTGTTACTGGCTCGGGCGTAAGCAATACAGCACATAAAATTTGTAGTGCCTCGTTCTTGGCTCCTTGAGGTTGTATGGAACCTGACAATGATACACCACCAGTAACTTTAAAAGCACCCATTTTATTTACGCCGCTGCTTTTGGTTTCGGTATTTATGATTCTTGGTATTGCTTCTTGAACCCTTGGCAAAACGCTTGTTTGTCAGGCGAATTAGGTTTTCAGAAGCCGACAACACCTCATCTTTAGCATCGATGACAATTTTGCCGCCAGAGAGTTCGGCCAAATGACCAAAAATAACCTGGTCATCAACCGTGTCTTTATTCCAGTTGAGGAAACATTTTTTCATATGATTGGCAATCACATAAATCAATGCTTGTTTTAAGTCTCCTTCTTCCCAATCAACGATTACGTCAATCATGCCCTTAATGTTGTTTCCGTAGAATCGGTATTTAGGGAACGATTGTGGGTAAGCCAAAGGAGTTGGAGGTGCTGCGAGTACTTCGGCATCGGGTTTTGGGAAAGGCGCATCAACGTCCAATTTGAAATCAGACATGATAAAAAGCTGATCCCAAAGTTTGTGCTGAAAGTCCGCGACGTCTCTTAAGTGTGGGTTTAGATTGCCCATAATGCCAATGATGGCTTGGGCCTGTTTGTTGCGTTGTTCTTTATTTTCTTCAGCTAAAACTTGCTGAATCATTTTGTGAATGTGGCGGCCATATTCAGGAATGGCTAGCATTGAACGCTCTGTGTTGTATTGAAGGTTGTCTATCAAAAGGGAAATTTATGAGGTAAAACTAATAAAAAATAACTTAGAGTTGGATGATGTTTGGGATTTTCGAAGCCCGTTTGTGTTTTTGAATGATAATATCTGGACTTCCAAACTTACCTGCAATAGAAATACTGGTGTATTTCCCTTTCCTAGAAGCCCTTACATTGACCGTTACTTTGTCGTTTTCAAACAAATCCAACAAGGTCGCTTTGTCCACATCCGAAGAAGGGATAATAAATTTAAAAACGTAAACACCAGGCCAGGTATTGCTTTCCAATAATTGCTGATGAAATCGTTCGTAAAACGGCGTGTCTTTGGGATTTTGTTGCATTATGCAAATATACAGTTTTAGATAAGGCAACAATTAACGACATTTGTGTATGCTTGAACACAAAAGAATCGTATTGACTGGAGGGCCATCAAGTGGCAAGACAAGCCTGTTGAATCACATACAACACCCAGACATACATTGTTTTGAAGAAGTATCTAGAGGCGTCATAAGCAAAGCCTTAGCGAAAGGCACCACACAACCATTCCTAGACAATCCGCTGGGTTTTAGTGAAGCCCTTTTTGAGCGTCGTTTACATGACTATTTTGAGGATAAAAAAAATAAAATGCATGTCTACGACAGGGGCATACACGACGTGGTAGCCTATCTAAATGCCATTGGAGATGAGGTTCCTTGCGGTATGCTGAATGATTGCAGTACCTACTGCTATGATGCCGTTTTTGTGTTTCCGCCATGGGAAGCTATTTTTACGCAAGATGCCGAGCGCATGGAAGTATTTGAGGAAGCAATACATTTTCATAAAGCCCTGTTAGAAACCTATACCCATTTTGGCATGCAGTGTATAGAAGTTCCTAAATCGAGTATCGAAGAACGATTTCGTTTTATATTGGATCACCTATGAAAAGTGGCATATATGACGTACTAAAAAGCCATTGGAATGCCTCGGAATTTCGCCCGGGACAAAAAGAGGCCATAACCGCTGTCTTAGACAAAAAAGACTGCCTTGTTGTATTGCCTACTGGAGGTGGAAAAAGTTTGTGCTACCAACTACCGCCCCTTACAAAGCCAGGACTGTGTGTCGTTATAAGCCCGTTGATAGCGCTGATGAGCGATCAAGTGGAAAGTCTTAAAAAAAAGGGCATTCGTGCCATGAATTTGTCGGGGCCTATGCGCGAAGACGACCTCGTTACTGCGTTGGACAATTGTAAATTTGGCGAATTTAAATTCGTATACCTATCACCAGAGCGCGCACAACACCCCTTGGTTCAAGATCGGTTGTCTGAAATGCAAATCTGCCTATTGGCCATTGACGAAGCCCATTGCATCTCTGAATGGGGACATGATTTTAGACCCGCTTACAGACAAATCATAGGGCTGAAAAACAAACTTTCCAAAACACCAACAATAGCCCTTACCGCAACTGCTACCAAATGGGTTAAAGAAGATATTTGCAAGACACTCGAACTAGCGCAACCCATACAAATAACCAACTCATTTGACAGGCCAAATATTGAGCTAAAGGTGCTGAAAACAACAAATAAGCTAGAAGCCATATCAGAAGCCCTAGCACCAAAAGGCACGCCTGCAATTGTATATGCAGGAACCAGAAAAAGTGTTGAACTATTGAGTACCCACCTAAACAATATGGGCCACCGAACAAACTTTTTTCATGGGGGCGCACTAGCCAAAGAAAAACGAATAGCAGACTGGATACAAGAAAAAATGCCTGTTATGGTAGCCACTTCGGCATTCGGCATGGGTATTGACAAATCAAATGTACAACGAGTTGTACACGCCACGCTTCCCTTCAGTGTGGAGCAGTACTACCAAGAAATTGGGCGTTGTGGCAGAGACGGAAGTGCAGCAAAAGCCACTTTGCTTATTGAAAACGGAGATGATCAAAAACTATGGAACAGCACGACTGCTAGTATTCCCAGTGTTGAGGACATAAAGAAAACATACAAACACCTATGTCATTATTTTGATATCGCCTATGGCGAAAAACCAAATGACATTTTAGTATTTAATCACGCCCTTTTTTGTGAGCGCTATGAATTAAAACACAGAACTACCTATCACGTACTCAAAGTATTGGAGCGTGGACAATTGCTCACACTAACCCAATATAACAGACCGAAAACTAGCTTAAAACTACTGCGAAAGCACATCGAGCAAGAGCATGTATTTGTGGATTATTTGTTGCGAAACATAGGCGGAATTACCAACAGGTGTCAAGAAATCAACTTAGATAAAATAGCCCTCAAAAGCGGTGTGGGTTTAAGCAGTGCTATTGAATGCATTAAACAATTAGAAAAACAAGGCGATGCCGAAGTGCAGCAACTCCATGCAGATAGTGGAATTATGTTTCATGTACCGCGAGAAGATAAAATAAGTTTGATGCCCATATTACATCAATTAAATACGCTCAGAGAAGAAAAAAAGCGTTTGGCTGGTGCCATTTGGGCATACGCCACTGCCGAGACTTGTTACCGAAAAAAATTGCTACACTACTTTGGTGAAACGCATAAAAAAAAATGTGGTAGCTGCTCTAGCTGCGTAGACGAAAAAACCCCGATGGCTAAAATAATCAGCTACCTAAAACAAAGACTCACGCAGGAAGATGCACTATCTTTGGAACAGTTAAGTCAAGATGCGCCATTTGACAGAACACAATTGGCGGTGGCTTTAGACGAAATGTGTGCAGAAGAGATGGTAATACAAGACGCACCAAACCAATACAAGCTGATATGAGCAAATCCTTACGAGTAGTTTTTATGGGAACGCCCGCTTTTGCGGTACCCGGGCTGCGTAGCATCGTGGAGAGTCAGCATGAGCTTGTTGGCGTTGTTACGGCTCCTGACCGCCCTGCTGGACGTGGAAAAAACTTACGCTTCTCTGCTGTAAAAGAGGCTGCACTGGAATACAATATCCCACTATTTCAGCCTGAAAAACTACCGTCAGAAGATACGGTTGCACAACTCAAAGCATTAGAAGCAGACGTCTTTGTTGTTGTTGCCTTTAGAATGTTGCCCAAAGTAGTTTGGGAATTACCACAACTTGGCACTTTTAACTTACACGCATCACTCCTGCCCCAGTATCGAGGAGCTGCGCCCATTCACTGGTCTATAATTAACGGTGAGCAAGTGTCTGGGCTTACCACCTTTTTAATTGATGCTAAAATTGATACGGGTGCCATTTTGCTTCAAAAAAAGCTAGATATATTAGCCAGTGACACCATGGGTACACTCAGCGAACGTATGCAAGCCCAATCAGGCGAATTGATTATTGCTACCCTCAACGGTTTAGCGTCGGGGACATTAAAACCCATGCCGCAACAAGAGGCAACAGCCATCAATACGGCGCCAAAACTAAGCCGGGAGAATACCCAAATTGACTGGAGTAAACCAGGGCAAACCATAGTACATTTTATCCATGGCCTAAACCCGTTTCCAACGGCATGGACGCTAATGGAGAACAATGAAGAAACCGTGCAGGTGAAAATCCAAAATGCACACTTTATAGCCGGAACACCCATTGAAACCCCTGGGCATATTAAAGTTGAAGATAAACAGCTTTATGTAAGCGTTGCAGACGGCTATGTTTATATAGACAGACTGCAATTGCCAAATAAAAAAAGTATGGAAACGGCAGCGCTCTTAAACGGTTTTCAGTTTCCGGCAACAGCTCGTTTTGTGTAATGGTAGGAAAATTACTTATTGCGCATCCATCTCTTCTAGGCGATCCGTCTTTTGGTAGAAGCGTGATTCTTATGGCGGAGCACAATGATGAAGGCTCGTTGGGCTTTGTTGTAAACCAGCCCACGCATTACAGCTTGAATGAACTAATCCCTGAATTATCCATTGACATGCCCATTTATCAAGGTGGGCCTGTGGATACCGATAGGTTGTTTTATGTACATACCATGAAAGATTTACCCAATGCGCAAGCGATTGGCAGCAAACTCTTTTGGGGTGGCGACTTGGAGGCTCTTCAAGAAGCAATACTTGTAAAAAAAAGAACTCCTGATCAACTGCGGTTTTTTTTAGGGTATAGCGGTTGGGGCAAAGGCCAATTGCGAAATGAGAACACTGAAAAAAGCTGGCTACTGATTAAAAACAAGTATAATATTTTTGAGAAGGAGCATCAACTATGGGGAGACATCATGCGAGATATGGGTGGTGAGTACGCCTTGTATGCTACTGCACCTAAGCACCCCGGTTTGAACTAACCCAATCAAAAAGTCCTTGTTTAAGTTTTAAGGTAATTGATTTGTCATAAGTAGTGCGGCGATAACTTGTAACTGGTTGAATACCAACAATGGCATTGGTCATAAAGAGTTCTTGTACACGCTGCAAATCAAAAGGTGAAATGGCCTCCTCCACACAAGAAATATCCAATTTTTTGGCAATCCGTATGATTTGTTTGCGCATGATGCCATCCAAACAACCAGAACTAATGGGTGGCGTGCGGAGTTTTCCGTCTTCCACTATAAAAAGATTACCGTTGAGAAATTCAACAACTTCCTTTTCATCATTAACCAATATACCGTTATCAAAACCTTGCTCTTGCATAAATATACTGCCAATAACTTGCAGTGCTTTGTTGTTGGATTTTAGGTTTGACAACATGCTTTTTTGGAGATAGTAATCGTTGAAAAGTGCAACCTTATAGTTTTCAGCAGACAGGTAGTATTCCGAATCAAGTGCTTTGGCCGCTATGACATAATCAACGTCTCTGGTGGTGGGCAAATATGCGCCGCCATCTTTTCGGTAAACGGTTAAACGAATGCGCCATGCTGGGGCTGTTTCACTTTGTGCCTGTACCACGCGCAAACATTCTTGTTCTAAAAACTCGGGTGTAAATGTCATCGGGATGTCCATGCGGAAAATACGCATAGCAGCCATAAGTCTAAAGTAGTGGTCTTCCCAAAAATGGATATGGTCTTGACTATAGCGTAAGGTTTCAAAGACTGCGTCTCCAAAAAGCAAACCGCGATTTTGTGCTGTAAAAACAGGCGACTGAGAAGAAGTAAGCGCGCCGTTATGGTTTATCATGTTACGAAGAACCTAAAACTTGTTTTAAATCACCTATTTGACTTTCCCAAAGCATTTTAGTTTCATCAACTTCATCTTCTTCGGCAAAATCAGTAACCACAATCGAGACGTCTTTGGTAATTTCATCTACCACGATGCGCATTTCAAAAAAACAATCGTCTTGGTCATCATCACCGTTTAACCAGCGAAAGCGAACAAATTCATTGGCTTTCTTACGTAGCAGCAGGGCATCTTCTTCGGAATCGTCCCAAAAGAAGGAATATTTTTCTGTTCGTGCGTTGACATTATCGGCAAACCATTCTGAAAGCCCAGAGGGAGTGTGCATGTATTGATAGAGAAGTTGTGGGGAGGCTTGAATTACAAATTCAATCTCGAATTGTATTTTTGACATAAGTAATAAAACGCCCAATATATAGATTTATGATGACCTTTAAAAGAAATGCTTGAAAAACCGAGATAAATTGGGAAAACAAATTGTTATATTTGCGCCGCTTTGGCGAGGTAGCTCAGCCGGTTAGAGCGTCGGATTCATAACCCGGAGGTCGGGAGTTCAAGTCTCCCTCTCGCTACAAACAACCCTTCTTCGCGTAAACTTCTCGTGAATGAAGGGTTTTTGCCCTATGAACGAATTTGTTGTGTACATATTAAAAAGCCAAAGGCATCAAAAAACGTACATTGGCTTTACTTCAAACCTTATCCAGCGGTTTTATTCACACAACAAACTAAGCAAAAAGGGATATACCTTTAAATACAGACCGTGGCACGTTAATTATATCGAATTTTTTGAAACTAAAAAAAGAGGCCATAGATAGGGATACGTTTAAACTTGAATGCCCCATAGCTCTTTGTAGCTTTTGTAATGAACCTGTTCTTTTAAAGATTTCAATTGCGCCAGTGTGTCTGAAAAACCACAGGCCAAGATTGGATTACTTTTTAACGAGTTAAAATTCAGATTCGTCAGGACTCCAGTTAAATAAAATTTATCAACGAAGCATGCTACGAATTGTCAAAACCGACCAATTCAGAATCATGTTTGGGGTGATTCGTGAGTTAGTTTGATCTTTCCGAATCGAGCTGGGCTAGCTTGGCTGGGGCATAACGCTCGCCCTCGAAGCGGTGATTTTGAAACAATTCCTCGAGCTCGGTTACCTGGTCCTCCGAGAGGGGACTTGTAGCGCCCTGATCATCCCGCCAGTGCGACAGATTCGCGGTACCAGGAATCGCACCGACATGCCCACCCCGGGACCATAACCAGTTTAGACAGACCTGCGCTAAGGTCATCCCCCAACGAAGTCCAAGCAACTCGACCTGCTCCAAAACTCTCAGGTTGTTCTCGAACGCATTGTCTTGAAACCGCGGCATCCCGTGACGGATATCACGTTCTGAGAGTCTCGCCATGTCGCGGACACCTCCTGCCAAGAAACCACGTCCGACCGGGCTATAAG
>OZSS01000250.1_pt1 | contig 25111 bp, 18 predicted proteins | sample 1779911 | NCBI WGS metagenome assembly OZSS01 (sample SAMEA2603589, study PRJEB24840) | metagenome | biome: Water; feature: Photic zone; material: Seawater sample | place: Mediterranean Sea | collected 2013-11-12 | depth 10 m
ATTCCAAAATATTCCAGCGCTGATCGTGGGGCATACGCTGAAGGGCACTGGCTAGGTAGAGTCGAACGACGGGCGACTTTTCCGATTTTGCCATTTCCGCAAATTTTGAGCGGACCACTCCGGAAGGGTTTTTGTCTTCGGCGAGCAATTGAATGGTCCAGGCCCGAATGTACTCTTCGGAGTCATCGAGGAGGGAAAGGGCATGTTCCTGAGTAATCCCGCCAGTCACATGGAGGGCCCACAAGGCACGGAGGCGTTTCCCGACGGTTTTCGCGTTGGTCAGCATGGACTTGAGTTTACCGTGAACGGATGACTTGTTGAGTTTTCCGGAAATGGTTCGGTGGTGAAGTATGGTGCGGGACTGACGAACATACCAGTCATTGGAATGTGCCTGCATCTCAACCAGTTCGACATCACTCAACTTTTCCAAATCGAAGGCTTTGGGGCCCTTCACCCCTTTGGGCATAATCCGGTAGACCCGAGATGAATTGGCAAACCTGATCTCATTTCCACAGATATTTTGATCGTGCCAATCCAAAATGTAGATCCCTCCATCCGGTCCAGTCTCCACGCTGAATCCGACCCAGGCCAAATCGTTTGCGAGCAGGAAATCATCTCCATGCTTACCGATGAAACTCGAACCCTTGGGGACCATATAGTCAATCAAGACCGCATGTTCATGGATATTGCACATGAAAAGTTGATCACGGTATTTCTCAGGGAAAACATCAGCCAAGTAAAAACGGGCACCGCCGTGAGCCGACTTATGAACATGGTCGCGGATGGTCTTGATGTTATCGTAAACGAAAAGGTTTACATTCTGTTTGCTTTGCTTGTGATAGACGCCTCCCTGGACGACATGGAAGAGATGGGGGATCACACAACAGGTGGCAAAGCCCTGCCCCATGTCATTAAAATCAAATCCCCAGGGATTGGATAGGCCCTCGGCAAAAATTTCAAACTCCTTGGATTGAGGATGAAAGCGCCAAATCCCAGCATCAATAAATTGCCGATCTTCCTCTTTGGCACCCGGGTGACCTACCCGCGACTGAGTGAAAACGCCATGGCATCCATAGAGCCAGCCATCCAGACCCCAAATGAAACTGTTGAGGGTTTCGTGCCGGTCCTGAATACCCCAGCCATCGAGAAGAACTTCATGGGGGCCGTCGGGTTGATCATCCCCGTCGGCATCGGGAATAAAGATCAGTTCGGGGGGCATGCCGACATAAACCCCGCCCATACCCACCGCTAAGCCAGAGCTGAAGGTCAAGTTATCGGTAAAAGTCTTCTTCTTGTCAAAGATACCATCCCCGTCGACATCCTCAAAAATTTGGATACGGTTTCTCTTGTCCGCACTATGGGCTTTTCGGGTTTGATAATTGTAATTCTCCAAGGTCCAAAGACGACCCCGGAAATCAAAACAAAAAGCGATCGCTTCACCAATATCTGGCTCGGCCACAAAGGCTTTAACCTCAAAACCCTTCAGAGTCTTCATGTTGGTGATGGCCTCATCAGGAGTGAGAAAGGGCGCGTTGCTGGTCTTGGGCTCAGCCGAGGTCAAAAACAAAGGAAGGATCAAAAAGAAAGAAAATAGAAAAGGCTTCATAATGGCGGTGCTTGGTTTTCGGATCGCGGGTGGGAAATAAAATCGAGAATTGGTTTACTTGGCAAAGTTTGGGTGAGATCTTCAGTCTTTATTGGAGAGGGTGGTTTTATGGATGAATCATTGAACCGCGAAGATTCCCCGCATCACTAATCCATGACCGGGATAGGTACAGATAAAGTGGTAGTCTCCAGGCTCATCTGGAACGGAGAAATAGAGGGTGTATTTCATACCCTGGGCAACCTGGGGTGTGGAAGCAAGAAGCTCAGGAATTTCGGGGATGAAGTTTTTCTTTAAGCCTTCCGCACCCATGGCAACCGAAGCATCCATAACGGTCTGACATGAACCGGGAGTGATGATGGCGAGGTTATGAACCATGCCACTGGAGTCGTCGTTCGGAAAAACAAAAACAATTTTTTCACCAGCTTTTGCCCGGATGCGATCAGTGTTGAACTTGAGACCCGGTAATACACCCACCTCGATCCGACGGGCATCTCCAAAACCAACGGGAACTGGTTTAATTGGGGTCTTATTGATTTCAGAAAGTTCGCCCATTTCCAGAATCCTCCCATATACTTTATTAAAAGAAGCACCGAGCATTTTTTGCAAATTACGGGCGGTGTAATTCGGGATTTCTGCTTGGGTGATTTTTTCGGTCCGCAAGGCCTCTAACAATGCCCTGGCATAGGACTTCTTTGATGCAAGGGTATCAATGGTTGCCCGTTTAGCAACCGTATCAAAATTTTCATATTCCGTGATCAGTTCCCTGGGAGCTTTCGAATAATCGAAAAAGGAATAGGCCCGAATCGCATCGATCTTCAAGTCCGTGTTTAATAATGATCCCAGATTTCCTGGAAGCTCTTCGAACCGCATCGCCACCAAACCCGCAAGAGCTTCCTTTCGCTCATCAAGATTCCCATCTTCATTCAATACCAGTTTTAGGGCATCCTCACTCACGGAAAGATCTCCAAAAATTTGGCTGATCTGGTCAGCTAACTTGACGACTTCCGGATCCTTGGATCGGACGAGTTTATTACGCAAGGCTTTCCAGGAAGCAGGTGCTGAAAGATCCCGCTTGCCGGATAGTCCCGCAAGCGTACCACGGAGCATAGAAGCCTGCACCGCAGGATCCTCGGTTTGCTTCAAGGAGTTAAAGATATGATTCAGTGGAGGATTCACTGCATTCCCGTGCAAGTGAAGAAACAGAAACCAGTAGCTTAAAGTGAGCAAACCGATGCGTTTTAATTTGTGTACGGGCAAGTTCATTTTGAATTATGTATTAAATTATAAGGAAAAACCGCAGGTATTCCAACCGTGGCTGCCACTCCTTGAGGGTTTCCTAAAATTTCTCATTCAGATTTTTTTTGTTCTGAGAGAATCAGGAACTCATACTCCATTCCGGCAATCGAATCAGCTCACCCCCCTTGAGGGCGGACTCATGGGCGAGAATACCAGTGAGTGTAATATTGGCGGACTGTACCGCATTAGGATAGCCCTCCCCTACTCCACGGAGTAACTCCACAAATTGATGAACCAAATGGGGGTGCGATCCACCGTGCCCGGCACCCTGAGTGAAACTCAAATGTTCCTCACCATCCTCGTTGGAATAGACACCACCGGTGGTAAAGGGGGCGATTTCTTCAGGCAGTAATTTGGCAAAGTCCGGGCACTCCACCTTATCTGGAATTTCCGGTTCAGGTTTTTTCGCCGTGTGCACCACGAGGGGTTCACCTTCGATCAGAGGCCATTCGACCGCTTTCTCGGATCCGTAGACTTCAAAACTTTCTCGGTACTGACGGGCCACATCAAAAAGGGAACGGTAGACTTGGGCACTCAAGTCGCTGTTTCGAAATTTAAGGTGCGTAGTCTCGACCGCAAAGGGGGAGTTGTAATGCCCGTGCATTTCCTCACGAATGGTTCCACTGGGAAAGCAACTGACATACTCGGCCTCATGCCTGCCCAAGCCAAGAACGGGACCCACACAATGAGTGGCGTAATGCATGGGGGGAAGACCGGGCCAATAACCGGGCCACCCGTCCATGTCCTGCTGGTGACTGGCCTTAAGAAACTGCAGTTTGCCCAATTCGCCATTATCGTAGAGTTCTTTCATGAAAAGAAACTCGCGGGCATAGACCACGGTCTCCATCATCATATACTTCATCCCACTCTCCGCAGAAAGTTTTACAATGGCTTCACAATCTTCAACTGAGGTTGCCATGGGTACGGTGCAAGCGACATGTTTTCCAGCACGCATCGCCTCTAAGGTTGCTTCCGCATGGTGAGGGATCGGAGTATTGATATGGACCGCGTCAATTTCAGGATCGGCAAGCAACTCAGAATAATGGGTGAATCTCTTGGTGATATTATACTGATCCGCAACTTGATTGAGGCTTTCCTCATTTCTTTGGCAAAGAGCCACAATCTCCGCGTTTGGATGGCGTTGATAAATCGGAATGAATTCGGCTCCGAAGCCGAGTCCAATTATGGCAACTTTTGGTCTTTCAATACTCATAATGATTTTAGATTGTCAGGGGTGAAGGGTTCGAGCGATAAGGCAAAAAATAAAAGTACCATTTTAAGTCATAAAACGATAGGTTGACTTCGTCATTTTTTATTGAAAGTTAGCCAGATGCAAGCAGACACTTTCTCCGGCTCTCAAAATGAATTCTTAAAAGAAATCGTATCAGTACCTAGTTTTTTAGCAATGATGGAGGCTTTGGAGGGAATCTCTTTTTTTGTAAAGGATCGTAATTTTCGTTTAACCTTCGCCAATCCATTTTTCTTTCGCCGACTCGGACTTAAATCCGAGGATGAATTGCTAGGGAAAAACGACTTTGATCTGTTCCCGGAATCCCTCGCCAAAAAATTCAGGATGGATGACGAAACCGTGATCAAGAGTGGGCAGCCCCTAATGGGATTGGTGGAACTTTTTTTGAACCAGCAAGGAATTCCTGCTTGGTATCAAACCAATAAATTCCCAATTTTTGATGGAAGTGGAAAGGCAGTGGGAATTATGGGAACCGTTCAAAAATATGAAAAATCCGGGCTTAATCTTAGCCGGGACCCGAAGGTAGAAATTTTGATCGCAAAAGTACGGAGCGAAATTGCCAAACCGATTTCGATTTCAAATATGGCAAAAGAAATCGGCTTATCTCATCGACAACTCAACCGCAGATTCAAATTGGCAACAGGTTTATCCCCTCAACAATTCCAAGTTCGAACCCGAATTGAGAAAGCATGTGAATTTTTACGGAATTCACAAAAGCAAATCGTGGAAATTGGTCTTGAGCTTGGCTTTTGTGACCAAAGTGCTTTCACCGCTCAATTTAGAAAACGGATGAGTATGACCCCGCGTCAGTATCGTGTGCAATACGGCACAACTTATTCAAGGGCTACCTAGAAGGTATTTCACTTAAAGGGGGCAAACTATCTTGCATGGGTCTCAATCTTTCGTAGCCTAAAATACTCTTTTTACCCATGCGTCACCGATCGATTCAGTCTAAACTCTTTCTCCGAAATCGTAAAAATCTCGGCAAGCTTTTGCCAGAGAAAGCACTGGCCATAAGCAATGCAAATGATGTGCTGCCTTCCAATGCAGATGGGACCCTGCCTTTCCACCCTAATTCCGACCTATTTTATTTATCCGGCATCGAACAGGAAGAAAGCCGGCTTGTTCTTTTTCCAAGTTGCTCCAATCCTAAGCATCGGGAGATATTATTCATACGTGAACCGAATGAACACCTGAAGATTTGGGAAGGTTACAAGCACAACAAAGAAGACGCCGGTAAGATCTCGGGTATACAAACGGTATATTGGATCCAAGACTTCGATGATATTTTCCAACTTCTTGCGGCAGAAGCGGATGTTTTTTACCTCAATAGCAATGAACACAACCGGGCCGATAATGAGGTGGAAACTCGGGATCAGCGCTTGAACCAAGAGATTCAAAAAAAATACCCGCTTCATCGTATTGAACGATTAGCTCCTTATTTACATGATCTCCGCTTTTGTAAAAGTGCGGAAGAAATTAAATTAATTAAGCAAGCCATTGAGATCACAAGCCAAGGTTTCCAACAAGTTTTAAGGATGGTTAAACCCGGGGTGAAAGAGTATGAAATCGAAGCTGAATGGGCGAGAGAGTTTATTCGCAGGAGAAGCAAATTTGCTTACACTCCCATTGTGGCCTCCGGAGCCAATGCCTGTGTTTTACATTACTTGCAAAATGATCAAGCCTGTAAGAAAGGAGATTTACTGTTGATGGATGTGGGTGCCTGTTATGCTAATTATAATGCGGATCTTTCCCGGACCATTCCAGTAAGCGGGAAATTTACCCGCCGGCAAAAACAAGTGTACAACTCGGTTTTACGGGTCTTGCGACAATCCATCCGTAATGCAACCGTTGGGAAATCATTGAAGGAATGGCAAACGGATGCTCACGATTTGATGACCGAAGAAATGCTCCGTCTCAAATTGATTACTCCTTCCCAGGTCAAAAAGCAGGACCCCGAAAAACCAGCTTGTCGAAAATACTTCATGCATGGATTGGGGCATTCTCTTGGGCTTGATGTCCATGATGTATCAAATGGTCAGTCAGAATTCCGCGAAAACTCCGTTTTTACCGTGGAACCTGGAATTTATGTGCCTGATGAGGGCTTTGGGATTCGCTTGGAAGATAATATTCAAGTCACCCAGGACGGACCCAAAAATCTGATGGCAAATATTCCGATTGAAATCGAAGAGATCGAACAGATGATGAATCACTAACTCCCCTTTATTATGATACAAATTATTTACCTATTCGCTTCGCTACTATGGTCGGTTTGGGCCATGGCCAAAAAGCCAAATGTTATCGTAATCATGGCAGATGATCTCGGATACGGAGATCTCGGTTGTTATGGAGCGAAGCCTAAGAACCTTAAAACTCCGAATATCGATAAATTGGCCCAAGGTGGACTCAAATTCACCAGCGGATATTGTTCAGCTTCGACCTGTACGCCAACCCGTTATTCCTTTCTTACTGGAACTTATGCCTTTCGTGGCAAAAATACGGGCATTGCCCCTCCCAGCTCACCCTTAATTATCCCTGAAGATACCTACACCTTGCCCGATATTCTCAAACAAGCCGGGTACAAAACTGCAGTGGTTGGCAAGTGGCACCTAGGGTTGGGAAGTCCGGGTGTGGGGCCTCAATGGAATGAGCAATTAAAACCCGGCCCAAAAGAAATTGGTTTTGACTATAATTTTCTACTTCCCACCACCAACGACCGAGTGCCCCAGGTATATGTGGAAAATCATAAGGTGCTTAATTTGGATCCCAAAGACCCTTTGTGGGTGGGAATGAAACAACCAAGCCCGGATCATCCCACTGGAGTTACGCATCGCGACACTTTGAAAATGGATTGGACTCATGGACACAACCACACCATTCACAATGGCATTAGCCGGATAGGGTACTACACAGGTGGACACGACGCCCGATTTCGGGATGAGGACCTAGCGGACAAATGGGTGGAGAAATCAAAGGAGTGGATTGATCAAAACAAAGAACATCCATTCTTTCTCTTTTTTGCCTCTCATGATCTACATGTTCCAAGGATTCCCCATGAACGATTCCGGGGAACCTCTGCGATGAGTTACCGGGGGGATGTAATCGTACAACTCGACTGGTGCGTCGGTGAAATCGTAAACTACTTAAGAGAGCTTAACCTGGAAAAGGATACCATGATCGTATTTTGTTCCGACAATGGACCCGTGGGGGACGATGGTTACGCGGACGAAGCCCTAGAAAAGATGGGGGATCACAAAGCAGCGGGTCCGTTCTCGGGGGGGAAATATAGTATTTTTGAAGGTGGAACCCGGACCCCATTGATTACTTATTGGCCCGGAAAGATTCAGCCAGGGATTTCAGATAAAGTGGTCTGCACCATTGATTTCGCAGGCAGTTTGGCCAACCACTTAGGAGTGGAGATTCCCAAGGATGCCTGCCTGGATAGTCTGGATGTCATGGATGCCCTGCTTGGTAAAAAGGGTGCAGAAGGAAGACCACATCTGATCCAACAGGATAACGGGCGAGGAAACAATTATGGTTACCGAGCTGGAAAGTGGAAGCTACAGAGACATGATTCCAAAAAAACTCAAAATTTTCTGGTGAACAAATTACTTTCGAGTCAGCGGGGCCAACCAGTTCCACAGTATGCTCTTTTTGACCTCTCCCAAGACCCGGCCGAGAAAAATGACCTCTCTGGCAAACACCCCAAAATCCTAGCCAAAATGAAAGCCGAACTGCAAACATTCCTCGACGAGGGGAGAAGCCGTTGAATTTGGACAGATTAAAAACTTTTAAATACTCTATACTTCTTCCATCTATAAAAATGAATAAACTCCTACTCTCCTCTCTCCTCCTTTTCACTTCTGCTTTTTTCCTTCACGCCGAAAAAATTTTGATCGAAACTGAATCCTTTTCAGATCACGGCGGATGGAAACTTGATACCCAATTCATCCGCGAAATGGGCTCGCCCTACCTTCTGGCTCATGGTCTGGGAACACCCATTGAAGATGCGACCACCTCCATTGAAATAAAGGAAGGCGGGAGCTATCAATTATTTGCACGAACCAAGGACTGGGTAGCCCGTTGGGGAGCAAAGGGACAGCCGGGCCGCTTTCAAATCATCGTGAACGGCAACCCGGTAAAAGCTACTTTTGGAACTCAAGGAACGGAATGGAATTGGCAAGCTGGAGGACCGGTTGCTCTAAAAAAAGGGACCAACACCTTGGCTCTCCGTGATCTTACTGGGTTTAACGGGCGGTGCGATGCGATCTATCTAACCTCGGGTAAAGAAGTTCCACCCGAGGATTCCGAAATTCTGGCCAACTGGCGTCGAGAACTTTTAGGCATTACCGAAAAACCGATCGAAAAAAAATATGATCTGGTGGTTATTGGCGGTGGATATTCCGGCATGGGAGCGGCCATTTCAGGGGCCCGTATGGGATGCAAAGTTGCCCTGATTCAAGATCGTCCCGTTCTCGGAGGAAACGGATCCAGTGAGGTAAGAGTCTGGGCGAAGGGAAAGATCCGACGTGGGAAATATCCCCGAATTGGAGAAATTATTGAAGAAATTTGCGACCATGCCAAAAAGTCTCCTGGCACCTATGAGGAATTTGAGGATACCAAGAAGGAAAGGATCGTACGGGCCGAAAAAAATATCGATCTTCAACTTTATCATCACGCCTTTAAAGTGGAAAAGGAAAGCAGTAAAATATCTGCGGTTCATGCCTTTGATGTCAGGACTGGTCAACTAACCCGTTTCTCAGGTCCTCTTTTCGTGGATGCGACCGGGCATGGAACGATTGGCTACCTGGCTGGAGCCGATCATACGATGACCGAGAAAGGCCGCATGGGAATGAGTAATATGTGGGCATGGGCAAATGACGACAGCGAAGTTTCCTACCCCGATACTCCCTGGGCCTTAGATTTGAACATGGCGGATTTCCCATACCCTCGGAGGTTTCATGGTGAATGGTTTTGGGAAAGTGGCTATGACAAAGATCCATTAGGGGATGCGGAGGGAATCCGTGACTGGAACTTGCGGGCGGTTTTCGGGGCATTCAACGCCATGAAGAATCGAGATGGTGCGGCTCAACACAAGAATGCAAAACTCACATGGGTTGCTTATGTTGGTGGCCCCCGGGAATCCCGCCGTTTACTAGGTGATGTAATTCTCACCGAGGAAGATATTGTTTCTAAACGCGACTTCCCCGACGGGACTGTACCCAGCACCTGGAGTATCGACCTTCACTACCCTAAGAAACAATATGCCCAAAAGTATCCGGATAATCCATTCATTGCCTATGCCGTCCACGGAAAAGGAGTGGATCGCTCTTATGGCTACCCTGTACCCTACCGTTGCTTTTATTCGCGTAATATTGAAAACCTCTTCATGGCTGGACGTTGTATTAGTGTTACCCATGAAGCCCTTGGTACGGTTCGGGTTATGAAAACCTGTGGAATGATGGGTGAAGTCGTCGGACGGGCCGCTTCCATTTGTATTCAGAGGGACTGCCTTCCCCGTGCTGTTTATGAATCTCATCTCGAGGATCTGATTGAACTGATCAATCTACCCGGAAAAGCATTCCGTCCAACCGTGAATGATAAGATCACAATACCTTCCGATGCGATGGAATTGGCCGGCCCTCGCGGAGCACCCAATGGATTAGACCCTAAGAAATTCCCAGGAGTCGTGGACGATAGTAAAGCCGTATTTAAGGGAGATTGGATGAAGGGACAAGGGCTGAAACCTTACTTTTCTTTCGGTTATCAATACTCAAGCAATCCGGAAAGCACTGCCACCTTCACCCTGGAAGCACCCATGGCCGGATTGTATGATACTCGAATTGCATATCAACCCCATCCCAACCGGGGGAAATCGGTTCCCGTTGAAATAATTACGGGGGATAAAACCATCCAAATGAACTCGACGGTGAATATGACCCAAAAGCCAAGTTTTGAAAATGGCTTTCATTCGGTTGGAAAAATCACCCTGAGAAAAGGACAAAAGGTATTGGTCAATCTGATTGCTAAAGGAGCTCTGGGAAATGTTCATGTGGACGCCGCTCAACTTGTTCCCGTTGATTAAAGCATTGGCAAGTCTGGCATAGGTGAGACGAATACGTCAGGTTTGCCGTTTTCTTTGCCTTGCAGCCATTGTGGGATTGATTCATCAATCCCATCAAGAATTCCTGGCCAATCTAAAGGAAAAAGGCCAACCCATACAACTAACTGAAGTGCAGAAAATCCTGCCCTCCGCATTCTCTCTTGATCCCGATACGAAAAATCCATCTGAACTTCAGGTACTTGATCAAAATGAAAACCTCCTGGGAATCGTTACTCAAACCTCTCCCGAAGGAGATTCGGCAATCGGATTCTCGGGTTCCACCAATGTTATCGTCGTTTGGGATCCGGATCAAAAGGTGTCTTCGGTCTCCATTCGTTCAAGTGGGGACACGATTGATCACGTGGATGCGATTAGGGAAAAGCCTGCTTTTTTTGAGCAATTCATCGGGATGTCGCGGAAGCAACTCGCTCAGTCCAATAGAATAGAAACCGTATCTGGGGCCACCCTAACAAGCTTGGCCATTATGGATGCCATCTCTCTTCGCTTTGGTGGGGAAAAACAGGCAAGCCGATTTCCGAATCCGATTCAAATCGAAGAGGTACAAGAACACATTGCCGCGGCTTCTCAATTGATTCCCTCTGCCACCCACCCTTCCCTACTGGAAATCTTGGATATCAATGGGACCAAAATCGGGCATGCCGGAAGAAGCTCCCCTTATGCGGATCAGATCATAGGGTACCAGGGACCGGTGGATTCTCTATTAGTTTTTGATACCAATGATTCACTCACAGGGATGAAAATACGATCGAGCTTTGAAAACCCACCCTATGCGGACTACCCCAATGATGACAGCTACTTCGCCTCACTGTTTACCGGCCGGTCCATTGCTCAACTCGCAGATATGAACCTAACTGAGGAAGAAGTCGAAGGGGTATCCGGAGCAACCATGACCAGTATGGCGATGGCCGAGGGTATTGTGAAAACCGCCACGAGTTGGGAGCAGGAAAAGTTGCTGGACCAAGAGGCCAAAAAAGCATTCATCAATTGGAAGGCTAGGGATTATGGATCGCTTGCCGTTATTCTTCTTGCTGGTTTTGTGGCTTTTAACAAGCGGGGTAAAAGCAAATTTTTCCGCATATCCCTGCAAGTGCTCTTGGTTTGCTATCTTGGGTTGGTAAACGGGGACATCCTCTCCCAAGCCCTTTTTGCTGGTTGGGCCCAAAGCGGGGTTCCATGGGAGCGTGCCCCGATACTTGCCCTGCTCACTTTGGCCGCATTGCTGGTACCCATGACGACCGGTAAGGCTTTTTACTGCCATCAACTATGTCCCCACGGAGCTGCCCAGCAATGGATGAGAAAACTTACCAAAAAACCGGTCCGCCTCCCTCAGAATTTGGATCGTATACTCAAATTCTTACCCTTCGGTTTACTTGGGCTTGTGGTCTTTTTCGCCTTTACCAATTCGATCCATTCGGTGGCCATCCTCGAACCTTTCGACGCTTATGTCTGGAAAGTAGCAGGAAGCATCACCATTGCCATTGCCTTGCTTAGCTTACTGGCATCCGCCTTTGTCCCGATGGCATACTGCCGCTACGGGTGCCCGACAGGTGCTATGCTTAAACTCTTTGAGTTTGGAAAAAACGATGCGGGATGGACCCGGAGGGATTACCTTAGCTTGGGTCTGCTGGGACTTTCGATTAGTCTCTATTTCTTCGTGTGAAAAAACGATTCCTATTAATGATTACCACCAGCATCTGGATCTTTGGATGTATGGAAAACAGGAACGGAGATGAGCCGATCACAACCGTCCTTCAAGGCAAGGCATTGGGAACAAGTTGGACCGTCAAAATCCTTTCTAAAAATGAGATCAAGAAGGAAGAATTAAGGGATGATATCGGTAGAAAGCTAGAGGAGGGTGATAAGATTTTCTCCCACTGGCGTAAAGATTCCAACCTTTATCAATTCAACGCCGCTCTTACCACCACTCCGCTATCAGTCCTCCCTCCATTGCTTGATCTTCTAGAACACGCAGAATGGATAAATCGTCAAAGTGAGGGGGCTTTCGATCCCACCCTTGCCCCCGTCATTAACCTATGGGGCTTTGGGCCCGTCGGGGAAACTCGTTCCACCATCCCGACTGGAAAACAAATTCTCGAAGCTAAGAAACTAACTGGTATGGACAAGTTTAAGGTTTTACCGAAGGGGTTCATCCAAAAAACCTTGCCGGGTCTACAACTTGATTTTTCCGGTTCTGCCAAAGGGGAAATTATTGATCAAGTTTGCACCCTGCTCCAACGCTGGAATTTTAACAATTTTCTGGTTGAGCTTGGAGGGGAAGTCCGAGCCCATGGTAAAGGTAGAAACGGAAAGGGCTGGATCATTGGCTTAGAAGATGGAAGCGGGGACTCCGAGTCGATGGTTGCGGTCCCCCTTCGCAATTATTCCGTGGCCACATCCGGAACTTATCAACTCAATAAACCAAACCCAGATGCCAACCGAAGTGCGTCTCATTTACTGGACCCACGGACTGGGCGACCGATTGAGCATGAACTGATCGCGGTCAATGCCTTTGCACCCACCGCACGGGATGCGGATGCCTGGGCGACCGCACTTATGATTTTGGGTCCTGTAGAAGGAATGAAAAAAGCAGAGGAACTGGATATGGTTGCCCGCTTTTGTGCAATCCAAGATGGGCAAAATGAAGTTAGCTTAACCACGGCATACGAAAGACTTTTTCATTCTAATATTCCCTGATATTGACACGTAATTTGTCCTATTTTGAAAGTATATTTACATTTTTTACAGCCGTAAAAAAGCTGAAAAGAAACTAAAATTTTTATAACTGGGTTAAATTAAACCTGAGCTAGGGAAGCTATCTACTTGCAAGAAATCCTTCCCCCAAACTAAGATTCGGAAATGAAGAATTTCTGGCTTCTCTTTCTTTTTCCAATCTTTGGCTATTCCCAAATTTCAGATCGGCCCAATGTCATCCTTTTTATGGCCGATGATATGGGTATGGGTGATAGTTCTGCGTACCAGTTCTACACCAAGAATTCCGACGATCAACAAGTTCACACCCCAGCGATGCAAAGGCTGGCGAATATGGGAATGCTTTTCACGGATGCTCACACTCCATCTTCCCGCTGCACCCCCACCCGATACGGATTACTCACTGGACGATACTCGTGGCGGGCCCGGATGAAACACTGGGTGCTTTTTGGGGTACAGGGAGATCCACTCATTGAGGAAGACCGCCCTACCCTTGCCTCCCTATTCCGATCTCAAGGTTACGCCACGGCAATGGTGGGAAAGTGGCACCTCGGACTGCGATACACCCAAGCCAATGGAAAACCGGCTGCCGATTGGGCAGATGCGGATCTAAGCAAAGATATTTTTGACGGCCCCTGTGACCATGGCTTTGATTATGCCCGCTTTACTTCACGCTCTCACGGAACCTCGGGTCCAGATGCAGGCACAACCAATGTCCGAATCGGTAAAAATAAAAAGGGGGACCGAAATACTCCAACCCAATCGATTGGTCCCGGGCATATTCATAATCGACGAGTTATTGGAGCTACTGGAAATGAGAAAAAATTAATTGATAGTGGAGTACACGCTTATGATCTGCATGACCTGGGCCGTCGTCACTCTGATCATGCGATTGAATTCCTGAATCAACATCTCAGAAATCGCTCCAGTTCCTTCGACCCTTTTTTCCTTTATTATCCAAGTAATTCCAATCATGGGCCCTACACTGCAGCCAAAGAAATTGGGGGAAAGAAAGTACGGGGTGCAAGCAGAATGGTCTCTGGTAGAACGGCATCAGCCCGATCGGATTACATATACGAAAACGATGTCGCTCTGGGAAGGCTCATTGACTACCTTGAGCAGACCCGGGACCCCCGCAGACCGAGTAAGAGACTGCTCGATAATACCCTTATCATTTTCACTTCAGACAACGGATCTGAAGTAAGCTCTAAAACTGCTACTGGACCGATACGGAGCAATAAGGGAAGTTGCTACGAAGGGGGTCACCGTGTCCCTTTCATTGTGTCCTGGCCGGAGGAAAAAGTTGGCAACGGGAACGGAGAAAGTGCAGGAAAAACCAGTGGTGAATTAATTGGATTGCAGGATTTGTACGCAACATTTGCAAATATTTTAGGGGTGCGATTGCCTGACTTAAGAAATGGAGAAAAGGGTGCGGAAGATAGCTACAATATTTTCCCGGCCTGGCAGGGAAAATCATTGCCGAGTCGGCCGATGTTTTACAATGATCACAAGGAAGGGGCAAACGGAGCTGCTTGTGCCATGCGAATCGATAATCCTGAGATCGATGGACAAATGGTTCAGGGAAAATGGAAAGTTTTCTTCGATGATTCTCTTTTGCGCTATGGTAAAGCTAAGCCTACAGAACTTTTTGAATTATCCTCTGATCCCATGGAATCCAAAAATCGTCTGGATGAAGATAGCATTCAGCCCTTGATCCAAAAATTAATTTCTACCGCTCGGCTACATCGAAATGGGGGCGGTCATCGTATGATTCCCTTCGTCCCAAAAAAAAGATTTCAATTTGATTGGAGAAAACCATTGCCGGTTCCCGCTCCTCTCACCCTCTTTATATCGGTGAAGGGGGGGCAAGCGATTCGAGACGGGAATGGTCTTGGAATTGATGGTCACGGTTCTCCCCGAATTGAACCGGGGGAAGCTCTTGCCATCCGCTTCCAATCGGATGTGCTGATTGAATCGATTGGCATATCTGCGGGGATCGGTGGATCTTGTGGTGGGAGCTATCGAATGGGCAACCGGGCCCCTCTTGCAATTTACTGCACGGATGCTGACCAGGACGCCAAGGACCAGACTGGTATTATCAGTGACTTGGGTATCTTGAAAAAAGGAGAGATGCTCATTCTCGACCCCAAGCCTCATTTCGGAGTGGAATCCCCCGGTAGTTGGAAGCTGCAATCACTTGTTGTCCGTCCTGTACCATGAAACTTAGATCGATTCAGATAAAAAGGGTGCAAAGAAATTAAGCATTTTGGAAAATAATAGATACCATGACTTGGATGCCCTGAGGGCTTTTGCGATGCTCCTTGGTATCCTGCTTCATGGACTCCTCTCCTTCCTGCCCACTCCGATATGGCCGGTTCAGGATATGAATCAATCGGAACTCTATTACATTCCCTTGATGTTTATTCATGGATTCAGGATGTCTCTATTTTTTTTCATAAGTGGATTTTTCACCATGATGATGTGGCAAAAAAGAGGAACTTTTCGCTTATTGCGACATCGGACCAAGCGGATTGTTTTACCTTTTTTCCTCTTTGGGGCTTTCATCTTTCCTCTTCTCAACAACATGGAAACTTTTGTCACAGAATTAGGAGGCAAGCAAATAGCTACCATTGCTCCAGGAGGAACAACTGCAAAGGATATAAATTCTGAATACAAGGTACCTAAGGACCTGGGAGGTGCTGCCAGTGCAGGTAATTTACAAAAGATAAGGGAATGGCTTCAAAAAGGAGCCGATATCGATGGTAAATATGACAAAGACTTCACTCCCCTTCATTGGGCAGCAACCATGAACCAAGTGGATGCCATCCAGCTCCTGGCAGATAAGGGAGCAAACCTGAACGCAAGGGATGGACACCAATCAACCCCCTTATTACTTGCCGCCTTCTTCGGACACGCGGAATCGGTAGAGTGTCTTCTCCAAAGGGGAGCCGACCCCAGACTGAAAAATAAAGATGGTTCCCTACCCGAGCAAGCAATGTTGGCCAATCGAACCATAACTGAATGGGTAGCAAGGGATATTTTGAAAATCCCCATGGACTGGTCAAAAGTCAGAGAAGGAAGAAAGCAGGTAAGAAAATTACTCACGGGGGATCATTCTCTTATTGCTCAGGAAAAAAGCTGGTTTGTTCGTAACTATTTTTTGTTCGGCCAATTTTGCACCCACCATCTCTGGTTCCTTTATGACTTGGTCTACCTGACAGTCGGCTTCCTTCTTTTTACGGGCATGCTAAAATTTATTCCTCATTTTGGCTTCGTTCGCTGGCTTGCCGAGTCCCCTTTTCGACTCCTTTGGCTTGTTCCCTTAACCTATTGGGCCCAGTTAAACATGGGTGGTGGAGAGGACGGAATTTTTGGACCGGCAACCTCGGTCTTCCTTAAGCCCGACTGGATTAAACTGGGCTACTACGCGATCTTTTTCGGGTATGGTGCGCTTTGTTTTCCTTTCCAAGGTTTCCATGAAAAAGTGGGACGCATATGGCCAGTATATTTTGGCTTAGCCACGGTTTGCTTCGTCGCCGTTCTATCGATTATTGAGAACAAAGACGAAGGCTTGAACTATGAATTAATCTCCCTCTACTCCGCTCTTTTCGTCTGGTTTATGATTTTCGGCCTCATGGGATGCTTTCGTACATTATTCGCCCGGGAGAATCGGAAAGTTCGCTTCGTTTCCGATTCCGCTTATTGGTTATACATCGCTCACCTACCTCTTATTCAACTGATTCAATTTTGGGTTTCGGATTGGGCATTGCCCAGCTTTATAAAGATTACCTTTGTTTGCCTGATTACTACCGTTTTATTACTTCTCTCCTACAGGTACTTCATTCGATATACCGTAATCGGAACCTTGCTGAATGGAAAACGATATCCCCCCAAATGAAGCAGCCTAATTCACTCCCTAAAAAAACCTTCCTTTGGCTTGGTATTTTCCTGGGGGTACTGGTTTGGTCCGGGATTGAGCCCAAAGACCGATTGACCTGGGTACTGGAGGCAGGACCCGCAATCTTCGGACTCTTGGTGATGGCCAAGTCCCAGAAATCTTTCCCCCTGACTCCCCTGCTGTATTTCTGGATTTTACTCCATTGCATCGTTCTCATGATAGGGGCGAAATATACCTATGCCGAGGTTCCCTTATTTGATTCGATCGGCGAAGCTTTTGGTTGGGAACGTAATAACTATGATAAAGTCGGACATTTCATGCAGGGATTTGTCCCCGCACTGATAGCCAGAGAGATACTCTTAAGAAAAAAAATAGTGAATACCAATGGTTGGAGAAATTTCATCGTCCTTTCGATCTGCCTGGCATTCAGTGCCTTTTATGAACTAATCGAGTGGTGGGCAGCTTTGCTGATTGGGGAAGATGCCGATGCCTTCCTCGGTACTCAGGGTTATGTTTGGGACACACAGTCCGACATGGCTTGGGCTCTTTTTGGAGCGACGGTTTGCCTCCTCACCCTAAGGAGAGCACACGATCGGCAAATCCGTTCTTTGCCCTCATAAGAAAAGAATATATACCTTTTCCATGGTAAGTGAGACAGACTGGGAGGAGAGGTACCAAAATGAAGATACACCCTGGGATAAAGGCGAACCGGCACCTGGCTTGGTGGACTGGTTAAAACAAAATACGCTTAATTCAGATTCCCGAGTTTTGGTTCCAGGATGCGGCCGGGGACACGATGCATCCGCATGGGCCAAAGCCGGCTTTGAAACTACGGGAATAGATTTTTCCAACCTTGCCTTATCCGATGCCCGGCAAGAATACGAATCCATTCCACGCTTAGCTTTTCTACCTGGTAATTTTTTAGAGGATGAACCGAATGAACCATATGACCTTATTTTTGAGCACACCCTATACTGTGCAATCGACCCTGCGAGAAGAGCAGAATATGCGAAAGCGGTTGATACACATCTTAAACCTGGGGGTCACTTTCTTGCCATCCATTTCCTTTTCCCGCTGAGTGAAGAGGGTCCACCTTTTGGGGCATCCCAGCAGGAGGTCCTGGATCAATTCAGCCCATATTTTAAATTATTGGAGCAATGGAAACCGAACTGTTTTGAAGGCAGAGAAAATGAGGAAAGAATGTTTCTCTGGAGCAAGCATTAGAACGGAAAGGCTTCATTATCATTCCAAATATTTTTGTTTTTTTAGTCTTGGATGTTGGTTTTTTTCCAAAAAAAACCTAGCCTACTTTGGTGAAGATAAGTTTTTCATGGGCAGTTTTTTTCTCTTTTGCCGGGTTCGGTCTACAGGGATGGTCTAGCCCAGGTTTCGTTACAGGAAAGTCACTCTACGCAAATCAATGCGCCGAGTGCCATGGTGAGCGTGGCCAGGGTGTTGAGGATGAATATTCCAAACCATTGGTTGGCGACTGGCCCTTGGAAAAAATCATCCGCTATGTGGACAAGACCATGCCTGACTTTGATCCCAAACTGATCCAAGGCAAGGATGCGGAGCTCGTATCTAAATTCATCTTCGAAAGCTTTTATCAAAAACCTGAACTCTTCCAGAAGGATTCGAAGGTACAGCTTTCTCGCCTAACCAATCGACAATTTCGCCAGTCTCTTGCCGACTTATTTTCCCACTTTGAAGGTCAGCCCAAGATACAAAACCGAGTACATGGGCTTCGAGGTAAATATTACAATGCCAAGGGAATGAATAAAAAGAAAACCATCAAGCTGGAGCAAATTGACGGTAAAATTGATTTCAACTTTAAGGATCAGGCTCCCATCCAAGGAATGGATGTAAATAAATTCTCCATATACTGGGAGGGGTCTCTTAAGCCGAGGGAGACTGGTTGGTACGAATTTTTTGTCCAATCTCCCAATGGATTTTCACTCCGGGTCAATCAGAATGATGGCTTGCCAACCATTGACGAAAAAGTAACCGCAGGCATGATGCGCGAGGTAAGTGCGAAACTTTTTCTTCTTGGCGGTCGCCCATATCCACTTTCCTTGGAATATTTTAAATTTGATGATCCCAACGCTTCCATCGAGTTAAAATGGAAAACTCCAGTGGGCGAAAAAGAAATCATTCCCAAAGAATTTCTATTCACTGAAAAAGTCAGCTCTTCCTTTGTAACCCAGCAAAACCTTCCCCCGGATGATTATTCACAGGGCTTCGAGCGGGGCATTCAAATTGATGACACCTGGGATGAAGCGGTGACTTTTGCGGTTCTTGAAGCGGCAGAACACGCTGCTGAAAAAGTCAGCCGTTTGATTCGTGGTCGGGAGAATGATCCGGACCAGAGGGAGAAGGTGGTTGCAATCGCAGAGGATTTTGTTCGCCTTGCTTTCCGTGAAAAACTTTCTCCGGAAGAACTCGAATGGATCGTTCATCGAAAATTTAACCCCAAAACTCCCCTGCAAACTTCCATTGAAAAGGTGGTTCTTTTTACCCTTAAGTCACCCCGGTTCCTCTACCCTGAATGGCAAGCCCTAGCCAAGGACACGAAGGATTCCTTTGTGGTAGCCAGTCGATTAGCTCTATATTTATGGGATTCCGTTCCCGATATGAATATGCATGACCTGGTTGACCGGGGGCAATTCGTCAAGGAGCTACAGATAGAGAATCAGGCCAAGCAAATGACTATGGATCCCCGAGCACAAGCCAAGTTCCATGACTTCTTACTTCACTGGCTTGAAATGAACGCGGAAGAATTGCCTTCGAAGAGTACTCAGAAATACCCCGATTTCTCATCTTTTCTGGCTTTGGATTTACGTCGTTCACTTTTTCGCACGATCGAGAAAATAGTCTGGGAAAAAAAAGGCCACTTCGAAGACTTCCTGCGTATGGAAAACTTCGAATCCAACCGGGCCATTGCGGAATATTACGGGATGCAATTTCCAAAGGAAAAAAAGGCCACGGACTTCGTCACCTTTCATTCTTCCAAGATAAAAAGACAGGGCTTACATACTCACCCCTACCTCCTGGCCAGTCATTCCTATGCGGAAGAAAGTTCTCCGATTCATCGTGGGGTTTTCGTAAGCCGTAAAATTCTCGGGCGTACTTTACGTCCCCCTAAAGAAGCGGTTTCATTTAGCAACTCTGATTTTGACCCAAGTTGGACCATGAGACAAAAGGTTTCGACCCTTACCAAACCGGCAAATTGTATGAGTTGTCACGACTTAATCAATTCAACCGGTTTTTCTCTCGAGGGGTTTGATGCGGTTGGAAAGGCCCGAGAGGAAATGAATGGAAAACCAATTAACCTAGGGGTCAAATACATGGACGAGGAAGGGAATGAGAAGGAGTTTCATGGGCCATCTTACCTGCTAGATCAGGCCTTGAAATCAACCAAGCCATCCGAATCTTTTCTTGAGGAACTGTTCAAGCATCTTGCCAAACAACCGGCTCAAAGTTACTCTAGGATTGAAATAGCCAAATTATCAAAGATGATTTTCCAAAGAAAAATAAATTTGAGTGAATTGTATATGAAGTTGTGTTTTTTAGCTTCCACGGAAGGGTTCACTTTCCAGCGATAAATTCTTAAGTGATGTTGAATCTCATGAACCGTCGAACTGCACTTAAGCAACTGGGCTTATCTTCTTTATCCCTTCCCATCCTTTCCCAGTCCCCCACTCTTTTCGCTGAAGCCAATTCCAAGGTTCCACCCAAGCAAAGACTGGTTGTAATGTTCAGTCCGAACGGTACCATTTCCGAAGAATTCTGGCCGGAAAGAATTGGAGAGAACTTCGAACATAAAAGAATTCTAAAACCCTTGGAACCTTTCCATGACAAGATGTTGGTGCTTCGAGACCTACACAACAAGGTAAAAGGAGATGGAGATAACCATATGCGTGGAATGAGTTGCCTGCTAACTGGCATCGAGCTTTTCCCTGGTAATGTAATGGGTGGAGGGAATACTCCTTCGGGATGGCCCAAAGGAATTTCCATCGACCGCGAAATTAGTAACTTTTTTCAATCCAAAGAGAGTACTCGTACCCGTCATGGCGCTCTCCATTTTGGCGTTGGCGTGAAAGACACTTCAGATCCCTGGACCCGCATGTCTTACCATGGCCCAAATCAGCCGGTCACTCCCTTTGCGGATCCTTATGATGCCTACCGCCGATTATATGGGAATGTCCGGGAAAAGAAAAAGGTTCGGTCTGTCTTGGATGATCTAAAAAATGACTTTGCTAAAGTAGCGAACCGTCTTCCTGAATCCGACCGTAAGTTGTTGATTGAGCATTCAAAACTTGTCGACCGGATGGAAAATGAATACGCAAACAGCAGTTTGCTCGATAAGCTGATGGTTAAACCACCTGAACTACCAGAGGGAATTCTCAACCGAAATGACAACCTTCCTGAGTTGAGTCGATTGCAGATCGATTTATTGGTGAACTCATTCGTCAATGATTTCGCCCGGGTAGCAACTCTTCAATACACCAAATCCGTGGGGCAAGCAAAAATGAATTGGCTCGATATCGATGATGCCCACCACACCCTTTCCCATGAACCTGACAAAAACAAAGATGCCTACGAAAAACTCGTTCGTATCAATACTTGGTTTGCGGAAGAACTAGCTTACCTTCTGAAGAAACTTGAATCCACACCGGAGCCCGGACAAAAGGGGTCGATGCTTGACCACACCTTGGTCATCTGGACCAACGAGCTTGGCAAAGGAAATAGTCATACCCTGGATCACATCCCCTTTATTCTAATTGGCAATGGGTTTGGATTTAACATGGGTCGTTCCAAGTGGTGCGAAAATAGCACCCACAATCGCCTTCTTTTAAGCCTAGCCCATGCCGTTGGACATCCTCTCGAAACTTTTGGAAACCCAACCCTTTGCAAAAGGGGTCCGCTCGACCTATCCTAATTTAACTTGAAAATATTTTTTTATTCTTTTCTTTTTCTGAGCTCATTTACTTTGGTTGGTGCTCAAAACAATAATACGGAATGGATTCCACTTTTTGACGGGAAGACAACCCAAGGTTGGAAGCCGCTTGCTCAAGTGGAGAAGTTTGAAGCGATCGATGAAGAACTTCGATTGTCATCCAAGGTCAATGTCTGGGTTGTTTCTGATTTAAAGATGCAGGATTTTGAAGTCGAATGTGAAGTCAAGATCCCCTTGGATTATGAAAAATTCAACTCCGGTCTTGGCTTTAGGCTAACGGGAGACCGTGGGAAACCAAAGGGGTACCAGTGCGAAATTGACCGGGAAAGACCGGCCGCGATTTATGGTATTGGCTTAGGCGGTTGGATTTATCCAAAGAAAGATACTCAAACTCAATTTTCTCAACGAATCATGGGATTATTCGAGGCGATTTCATGGAATCACTTTCGGGTTCGAGCGATCGGTTCCAAGGTAACAACTTTCTTGAATGGAAAGCTTGTTGCCGAGACCGAGGGTCTAATCGAAACACAAGGTCGTTTCGGAATTCAACATCACGGGAAAGGCGGAACGGTTTACTTCCGAAAACTCCGGGCTCGCTCCCTGTAGTATTCCTTTTTCTTACTCTGCTTGACCTTGGACACGATTTAAGAAAGGATTATTAAATGAATGTACACCCAGGCTATCCTCGTTTTGTTCCAGGTTTTTTCCTGCTATTTTCGCTCTTGGCCTTTGGGGGTTGCGAAAGCGGATCCTCCGATTCTGAAACCGGAAACTCTGAGGAAGCATTTTACCCCATCGATTTTTGTATTGTTACCGGTAACGATTTTGATGAGGAAGGCAGCGGAATGATTCCCTACACGCATGTGCACGAGGGAATTACCATTAAATTCTGCTGCAAACCATGTCTTCCCAAGTTCAATAAAGATCCAGAGAAATACTTAGTCATACTTGACGAAGAAGTGGAAGCACTCAAAAAAGAAAGAGCATCGGATGGCTGATCCGTTTTCTGCTTATTGAGATAGTTGCTGCCACCAATTTTTCTTGGGTGGTGTCTGAATACTTTTCATCATTTCCTGAGAAAGTCCGCTGTCAGGCAACCACAAATCGACTGCTTCCTTATCCTGTCGGTACCATTCCTGACCAACTTTTCGAATGGTTTGCTGCTGCAACTTTTCTTGAGAAATTGATATTGCCCACTCCATCGCCATCCCTCCATCTTCATTGGAAACGGTGGAAGCATAAACAGACAGGGCTGAATCCAATTCTGGCCCTGCTGGCCGGTTATTTAACCATTGACCCGCGGTTAATGGATCTTTTTTTGCCCAGTTACCAATAACACTTTTAACTCCAATCTCCTGGGTTTTACCGCTTGGTAAGTCAGAGAAAAAATTGATTGCTGCCTCAGGATCGGTTTCACTCCACCGCTTCCCAAGGTTCTCGAAAGCCTTGACCGCGTACCCTTGATCCGCATGGCTTTCAAGCCAAGATGAAATACGTTCGGGTTGATCGCGGGAAAGCCCACGGCTTAAACTCGAAAATGCAGCTTCCTTCAATTTGGTATCTTTTAGTTGCTCTGCCCAACTCGAGGCTTCTCCAAAACCGCGTTTATAATACTCATCGGCAAGGATTTTAACCAACTTACCAACCTCATCACCTCCTTTCATCTCGGTTACATATTGATTTGCACCTTCAAGATCCGTCGCTGCCCAGCCCCTCACGAGTCCAAAATTATGCAATTTTGCCATTCCAGAATTTTCAGGGTCTTCCACCCACGCTTTGGCACTTTCAGGATCTCTGGCTGCCCAGCCTTCCAGCACCCCAGAAACGGCAAAGCCCGCCCCAATCCCGGAAGCACGAGATTTACAATAATCAATGGCCCCAAGGGGATCGAACTGGCTCCAAGCATACAAGAGCAGTCGATATTCTTGGGCATTCTCAAAGCCAAGCGGAATAGACTCAAAAAGTTCAAGTGCTTGCGGCAAGTTATCAGGATTCAAGTCCTTCATAGCTTGCGTCAATGCAGCAAAACGGGTGATTGGATTATTCTCCGTTCTAATCTGTCTTAAAAGGATTCTCATCCGCTCGCTCTCAGAGGGGGTCACCAAAGCTTCCCCTTCGAGCATGCTGACTCCTAAATCCGATTGAGTAGACTCTGCATTTTCCGTCTTCGTGCCGGTATCTTTTCGCATCCCGGAAGGATTAATCCTTGGGGATTCTTGACTTGGGCTAAGATCTGGGGAGGAGGAATCCAGGGATGAACCCAAATAAAAGCCTCCGGAAAAAACAACCAAGATACCCAAGGCAAACAAAGATAATAACCGGAGATTCATCGGGAGCTATCTAATTTTGCTAATGGTACCATATAAGTGACCTCCCTTGTTTCCATGTGCCCAAGTACCTGCATATTTATGACGATCAATCACAACATGTGCACTGAAAGTGCCTAAACCTGGGATAGTAAAATCCTGCATTGAGATCACCGGAATCTCGCCAACCCATTTTACCGGCAGAGGCATGGGTAAGGTTACATCTTTGTTTCCAGATTTTATTCGAGCGGTGAAAATCCATAAGTCTTCCTCTCCAAATTTTTGTACGCTATGAATCTCATAGGTTTCCTCCAAAGGTGGGCGTTTCGATCCATCTACGGTAAAGACGCCCTTGAAGCGAACTTTAGTCATTGATTCGGAGAACATTTCAAAGCGATCCGAGGAGCGGGTTGATTCCTTTGACGACTCGGCATCTAGTGCTACGGATAAAGAAACCAAGCCAAAGGAGAGTAACAGAAAAAGAGGTTTCATTTTTAAAATGAACTTCCAAGTCCTTCTCTTGGCAAACTTGAAAATCAAAACTTAACAAAAAAGAAAGTAAAGCAAGACCAAGATTTTTTTTTCGTTTAATATTTCTAAGCACATAGATACTTTTGTTTATCAAAAGTAATCATTTCATTCTTTACCTAGAGGCATAAGAAAAAGACGATATCCGACATCTAACTTATCATGAAAATGCCTGTCATCCAAAAATGCCTCTTTATTCTCGCCCTCTCGGGCCTTTTATTCAAACACGCCTCCGCTGAGTTCGACTCCAGTGCAACTCCGATTGAAAGTATCTCCGTAAGGGATGGTTTTGAAGTTGAATTGCTCTTCACCGTCCCCAAGGAAAGGCTGGGATCATGGGTGAATCTTTGCCTAGACGATAAAAATCGCATCATTGTAAGCGATCAATTTGGTGGACTCTATCGCTTTAAAACACCTGCGAAAAATCAAACACTCAAC